>Ga0155965_1016_pt10 | contig 50856 bp, 52 predicted proteins | sample RifCSPlowO2_02_FD_107619 | JGI IMG/M metagenome (GOLD analysis project Ga0155965, IMG submission 107619) | Gammaproteobacteria bacterium RIFCSPLOWO2_02_FULL_57_10
GGTCTGCCACCTTCGGCGAGCTCGCAGTAGCCGCCTCACAACAACCTGCTCCGGACGTGAATGCTCTTGTGCTGAAGACGCCCGCCGAGTTCCGCCTGATCGGTCGCGACGACACCTTGCGCAAGGACACAGGCAAGCACAACGGCACGGCGATCTACACACAGGACGTGAAGCTCCCCGGCATGCTGACTGCGGTAGTCGCACACTCGCCACGCTTCGGTGGCAAGGTGCGCTCCTTCGATGCAACAGAGGCTCTGGCACGCAAAGGCGTCGTGAATGTGTTCCAGATCGACACGGGTGTTGTCGTTGTCGCTAACGACTACTGGAGCGCGACCAAGGGGCGCGAACTGCTGAAAGTCGAGTGGGACGACAGCGCAGCTGAAACCCGCAGCACCAACACGATTCTGCAGCAGTATCGCGAACTCGTGGACACGGAAGGCGCCGTCGCCGCATCAGAGGGCAACGCTGCGAGCACCCTGAGTGCTGCAGGGGAAGTGGAAGAATTGGTATTCGAATTCCCTTACCTCGCACACGCGCAGATGGAACCGATGAACTGCGTGGCGAAGGTCGACGGTAATTCCGCGGAGATGTGGTACGGCTGCCAGAGCGCTACAGGTGACCAGGCCGCCATCGCCCAGTTGTTAGGCACCGGCATCGAGAACGTGAAGATCAATACAGTGTTTGCCGGTGGCGGCTTCGGGCGTCGTGCGAACCCTGCGTCAGATTACGTGCTGGAATCCGTGCGCATTGCACAACAGGTGCCAGGTGTCCCGGTGAAGCTGGTGTGGTCACGTGAAGACGACATGCAGGGCGGCTACTATCGTCCGGCCTACGCGCACAAGCTGACCGCAGCGCTGGGCAGTGATGGCAAGCCCACCGCAATTCAGATACGCGTGGCAGGACAATCAATCATGGCGGGCACTTCGATGGCTGCGATGATGATGGTCAACGGCATTGATATCACTTCAGTCGAAGGTCTCTCGGATCTGTCGTACGAAATTCCCGAGCGCCAAGTGGAGCTGCATTCGCCCACCAACGGAGTGCCCGTGCAGTGGTGGCGTTCGGTTGGTCACACGCACACCGCGTTCAGCAAGGAGGTGTTCATCGACGCACTGGCGAGAAAGGCCGGTGCCGATCCTGTGCAGTATCGCCTCGATCTGTTGCAGAACAATCCGCGTGAAACCGCCGTGCTGAAACTCGCTGCAGAGAAAGCCGAGTGGGGCACGAAGGTGTTGCCTGCAGGCTGGGGGCGGGGCGTCGCAGTTCACACATCATTCGGTTCCACAGTGGCGGAGATTGTCGACGTGTCGGTCACCGGCAATACCTTCAAGGTAGAGCGTGTCGTGGCCGTGATCGACTGCGGCATCGCCGTTAACCCGAACGTTGTGCGTGCTCAGGTCGAGAGCGCGATTGCCTACGGTCTTTCTGCAGCGCTTGCTGATGAAGTGACGCTCACTGATGGCAACGTCGATCAGACCAACTTCCACACCTATCGTGTGTTGCGCATGGACGCGATGCCGGAAGTGGAGACGCACATCATCGCGTCCACCAATCCGCCATCGGGTGTCGGCGAGCCTGGTACTCCGCCGATTGCGCCAGCAGTAGCGAATGCGCTGGCTGCCATCACGGGACAGACGTTGACACGGTTGCCACTGAAGCTGGCGTGACAAGCTGAACGAAATGGATTTCGAAGATGCGTTGTAGATATTCATTTCCCGGAGAAAAGCATGTCGCTCAAGTTGCGTCGCATTGCCATATGTTGTCTGTTGTCCTGCGTTTCTGTTGTGGTTTATGCGCAAGGCAGACCCAGACCGTTTCCACTGCCTGAAGAGCCACAGGTCTATCAGACTGGCGACGAGACGATCCGTGTCTCGGTGGTAGCGCGAGGCTTGTCGCATCCGTTCAGTCTGCTGGTGCTTCCCAGCGGCGACATGCTTGTCACTGAGCGCAATGTGCCGCAACTGCGGGCCATTCGTCAGGGAGTGCTCGACCCTGCTCCCGTACCGGGCCTGCCCGATATTCGCACGGGGTTTCACTCCGGATTGCTCGAGGTTGTGGCCCATCCGCAATTCGCGACCAATCGCTTGATCTACTTCACTTATCATCGAGCGTTGGAAGCAGAGGGAGAATACACAATCGTCCTGGCGCGGGCGCACTATGACGGAGTCGGGCTGTCCAATGTGGAAACGCTGTACACGGGCACTCCAACGACTCTGTCCGGAGGCTCGCGCATCGCCTTCGGTCCTGATGGTCTGGTGTACTTCACAACGGGAGGGGCTACCCGAGGCAATGTCGGGGATAACGCTCAGAACCTGATGAGCTCGTTTGGCAAGGTGCTGCGACTTCATGAAGACGGCAGGATTCCTGCTACCAATCCCTTCGTTGGCCGAGAAGACGCCTTGCCGGAGATTTATTCCTACGGTCATCGCGACCAGTATGGCCTTACATTCCACCCGGTCTCGGGCGATCTTCTGCATGCGGAACTGGGCCCGCTTGGTGGTGACAAGATCAACGTCATCAAAGCTGGTGGGAATTATGGCTGGCCGCTGTACGGACATGGTCGTCAGAATGACAGCTCGCCGATGGAGCATCCCTTCCGCGAAGGCATCGAACAATCACTGATTACCTGGCAGCCCGGCATCGTGCCAAACGGCTTGGTGATCTACACGGGCGATGCGTTTCCCGGGTGGCGAGGCAATCTCTTCACGGGCAGTATTCACCGCGGCCGCATTCCCGGCACCGGTGGACTGGAGCGAGTGGCATTCAGTGACAAGATGTGGGAGCTCACGCGCGAAACCCTGGTAACAGAGCTGCATCAGCGCGTGCGGGATGTTCGCCAGGGCCCCGACGGCTTCCTGTACATCCTGACCGATGAAGACGATGGTGCTGTGATTCGCATTGAGCCAGCGCAATAGACCTCGCCCACTACCTTGAAATTCCCGCTTTACGTGCGGGATTTTCAAGGTTAAAGTGGGTTCATGATCGAAAGACCCTCCATACACGCCGCCATCACCGCTGCTCTCGGGCGCAGCAGGGTAGTGGCATTGCTTGGCCCAAGGCAGTCCGGCAAGACCACATTGGCCCGCCAGTGGGTGTCTGTGGATTCCCCGAATTACTTCGATCTTGAAGATCCGGTCAGTCTTGCGCGTCTGAGTGAGCCGATGACGACCTTGCGGGATTTGACCGGCACAGTTGTCATCGACGAGATTCAACGCCTGCCCGAGTTGTTTCCAGTGCTGCGAGTGCTGGCTGATCGCAACCCCTTGCCTGCGCGGTTTCTCATACTCGGCAGCGCTTCGCCGGAATTGTTGCGACAGTCGTCAGAGTCGCTGGCCGGGCGCATGGAAGTGATTGCCATCAGTGGTCTCAGTCTTGCCGAGGTGGGTGTGTCGTCGCAAAACCACCACTGGTTGCGGGGCGGATTCCCACTCGCCTTCCTTGCCGAAAACGACGCGGACAGCTTTATCTGGCGCAAGAATTTTGTACAAGCGGTGTTGGAGCGAGACATCCCGCAACTGGGCAGTGGCATCAGTGCCGTAGCGATGCAGCGCTTCTGGGCCATGCTCGCACACTTTCATGGGCAGATCTGGAACGCTGCTGAATTGGCTCGCTCTCTGGGTGTCAATGAAAGCACGGCCCGGCGCTATCTGGATTTATTGGAAGGCGTCTTCATGGTGCGGCGCCTGCAGCCGTGGCACGAGAACATGAAGAAGCGTCAGGTGAAATCTCCCAAGATCTACTTCCGCGACAGTGGTCTGTTGCATCAGCTGCTGGGCATCCAAACCGGCAGCGAATTGCAATTGCATCCCCGCCTTGGCGCCTCATGGGAAGGGTATGTTCTGGAGGAGATTCTGAAGTCACAGCAACCCGACGAAGCCTGGTTCTGGGCGACCCACGCGGGCGCAGAGCTGGATCTGTTGATGATGCACCGGGGAAAACGCACTGGAGTGGAAATCAAGCGAATGGATGCTCCAAGGATGACGGCTTCGATGCGCATTGCACTGGATGAGCTGAAACTGGACAACCTGCTTGTCGTCTATCCGGGCAATCAGCGATATACGATTGCTGAAGGCGTGGAGGCTGTCCCGTTTGCAGAGATTGCAACAACCAATGAAGAATTTTCAACGAGGTAAACTCCATGACGAAGGTCGTCCTCATTACAGGCGCGTCTTCTGGATTCGGCGAGGCCACTGCGAGAAAATTTGCGCAGGAAGATTGCAATCTGATCCTGGCAGCGAGAAGCCTGGACAAGCTTACAGCGCTGGCCAAGGAACTTGATTCATCAACTTCTACAAGATGCCGAACCCACATCACCGCTCTTGATGTGACACAGCAGTCCTCAGTCGATGCGCTCATCGCGACATTGCCCGACGAGTTTCGCAAAATTGATGTGCTGGTCAACAATGCAGGTCTTGCGCTCGGTCTTGAGCCTGCCCATCAGGTGAACTTCTCCGACTGGGAAACCATGGTCGACACCAACATCAAGGGCCTGTTGCGCATGACGCGCGCGGTGCTCCCCGGAATGGTCGAGCGGAACAGTGGACACATCATCAACATCGGTTCCACCGCGGGCAACTGGCCTTATCCCGGCGGCAACACGTACGGCGGCACCAAGGCATTCGTGCAGAATTTTTCGCGCGGATTGCGTGCTGATCTGCTCGGCAAGCGCATTCGTGTTACCTGCATCGAGCCGGGAATGTCCGAGACGAACTTCTCCAACGTGCGCTTCAAGGGCGACGAGGCACGTGCGGACAAAGTCTACGAGGGAACCCAACCGCTGTCGGCTGAAGATGTGGCCGATATCATTCACTGGGTCAATGCAATGCCAGCCCATGTGAACATCAATACGCTGGAAGTGATGCCCACCTGCCAGACCTGGAGCGGACTGGCGGTGAGCAGAACGATGGAACAGGAATAGCGCCAGGACTCACTACGCTCTTGATGCAATCCTGCGATACTCGCGATATGCGGGTGACCAGAAATTTCTTTCAATGGACTCCCACAATTCCTCGTCGGTCAGCTGCAATGCATGACCCTGATTCATGGCCATTCGCGCAATCGCAAAAGCGATTCTGCGGCTGATCTGCGGAAGGTCAGTCAGCGGCGGCAGCACTGACGCAGTCGGGTCTGTCGAATGCGGTGCACATTCCGACAACGTGATACTCGCCGTCATCAACATCTCGTCGCTGACGCGAATCGCCCTGCAGGCAACCACACCGAGACCAATGCCCGGGAAGATATAACTGTTGTTGCACTGGGCGATGTTGTAGATCGTGTCGCCAAACGCGATATCTCCAAACGGGCTGCCCGTTGCCAGGATGGCTTCCCCATTCGTCCATTCAATGATCTGCGCCGGATGTGCTTCGACCAGACGCGATGGATTGCTGAGAGGGAAAATGATCGGCCGGTGGCAGGTGGCATGCATCTGTCGGATCACGGCTTCCGTAAACAGACCCGGCTTTCCGGAGACGCCGACCAACACACCGGGTCTGACGTTCTTCACCACGTCGAGCAGGCTCGCATAGGGACCACTATCTTCCAGCACCCAATTGCTAAGCGCAGCGCGTGGCTGCAGAAGGCGCATCTGGAAATCCATCAGGTCTTCCATGCCTTCAGTCAGCAAGCCAAAGCGATCGACCATGAAAATCTGCGCGCGCGCCTGAGCGTCGTCGAGCCCCTCGGCCACCATCGCGCTGACAATCAGTTCGGCAATCCCGCAACCGGCGGAACCCGCCCCGACAAAAACGATTTTCTGATCGCGCAGTCTTTCACTCTTCCTGCGAGTAGCGGCGAGCAGAGTGCCAAGTGTCACTGCAGCGGTGCCCTGGATATCGTCGTTGAAACAACAGACACGATGTCGATGGCGCTGCAGGATAGGCATGGCATTGGGCTGCGCGAAGTCTTCGAACTGGATCAGCACGCCAGGCCAGCGCTCCTGCGCGGCATCGATGAACTGATCCACGAACGCGTTGTAGTCCTCGCGGCCGATACGCGGGTGGCGGCGACCCACATACATCGGATCGTCCAGCAGCGTCTTGTTGTTGGTCCCCACGTCCAGCGCGACTGGCAGCGTGTAAGCGGGACTGATGCCGCCGCATGCCGTGTAGATGGAAAGCTTGCCGATGGTAATGCCCATACCGCCGATGCCCTGATCGCCAAGCCCCAGCACGCGCTCGCCGTCGGTGACGACGATCACCTTCACCTGGTCCTTGGTGACGCTCTGCATGATCTCGCTCATGAACTCCCGCTCTTCCCAGGAGATGAAAAGCCCGCGCGCGCGGCGGTAGATGTCGGAAAAATGTTCACACGCATCTCCCACGGTCGGGGTATAGATGATGGGAAGCATCTCCACCAGATGTTCGCTGATCAACCGATAGAACATGGTCTCGTTGGTGTCCTGCATGGCTCGCAGGTAGATGTGCTTCTGCAGAGGATCGTCGAAACTGCGGTACTGCATGTAGGCTCGTTCCACCTGCTCCTCGATCGACTCGTAGCGCGGCGGCAACAACCCCATCAGGTTGAACATGCGCCGTTCGGTCTCCGTGAATGCGGAGCCCTTGTTCAATAGCGGCGTTTCCAGCAGCGTGGGACCCGCATAAGAGATATAGAGAGGTTTGCCTGCAGACATGTACAATTCCTGAGTGACTTTTCCTGAGTGCTTTCCTGGACGACAGCGTATCACAATGAACCCCGCAGACATCGCAAAAGGCTATGACCAACTGGCCGAACACTGGGCCAGCGACAAGTTTCCGCAGGACAATGGCATCGCCCAACACGAGCGTGCTCTGGCATTCGTGAAGACTCGGCGTCGAGCGTTGGACATTGGCTGCGGTGCGAGCGGCAGGCTCATGGAGCTGATGATTGCAGAGGGATTCGATGTGGCCGGGATCGAAGGAGTCGACATCTCCGAGCGCATGTTGTCGCTGGCGCGCAAGCGTCACCCGCAGATCACCTTCCATCATGCCGACATCTGTACTTGGATACTGCCGCACACCTACGACTTCATCTCCGCATGGGACAGCATCTGGCACATTCCCTTGAGCGAGCAGACCCAGGTGCTCTCGCGCATCATGCAGGCACTGAGCCCCGGAGGTGTGTTCATATTCACGACGGGAGGTTTGGACAAGCCATCAGAGAAAACCGATGCGTTCATGGGGCCGGAGATGTACTACAGCGTGCTGGGGACTCCTGACACGCTGGAGCTGATCGCAAAGTGCGGTTGCGTCTGTCGGCATCTGGAATATGACCAGCATCCGGAGCTGCACGTTAACATCATCGTGCAGAAAATCTGACAGGATCTGTAAACCATTTCCAGCCGGCCACTACCAAGGTAACAGAGAACCCGAATTCCACCTGTCAGCCGACCATCCGGCTCTGGAGCCTGTGCCATGCGAATCCTGCTATTGATCACCTCTGTCCTGCTCTCTGCCAACGCCAGCGCCGCCGAGCGAGTAGTGCGTGAAACCATTCCCGTCAACGCCGACGTGCGCTTCTCCATCGACCTGCATCGTGCCGAGCTGGAGGTGACCACCGGCAGTGTCGATGCCATTGAACTGACCGCTTACATTCAGCACGACGACCAGGAGGTCTTGGACGAAGTGGAGGTTCACATCGAGCAATCACGCTCGGACGTTGCCGTTGAGGTGTACTACGATGATCCGGATAATCAGGTGGACTTCGACTTCATTGGATTGATTGACTACGAATATCCACAGATCCGGTTCGTGATCGTGGTGCCCGATGACGCATCGCTGGATGTGGAAGCGCACCGCTCGCAACTGGAGATTGCCGCTCCGGCGGGGCGCATCGACATCGACACGAGTCGCACCACTGGCCGTATCACGGGTGTGCGCAACAACCTGGATCTGGTGACGACGCGGGGAGATATTGATATCGAGGTGCAGTCGTTGCACGACATGGACATCGAAGCGCAGCGCTCCGATATCAGGCTGGATATCTTCGGCGCCACGGATTACACACTGGTCGGTGACACGCAGCGTGGAGAAGTGAGAGTGACAGGGCAGGATATAGCAACGGAGGAGCGTGATCGCGGCATGCGCGTCAATCACGTCAGCGGCTCGGGGAGCAACTTTGTCAGCTTCGACGTCGAGCGCGGCAACATCATGCTGAACTTCCGCAACTGAGGTCGAACCCCTTGACTGCAAACACGGCATCGATGCCACTGACGGTGGATGAGGAACAGATGTTGTCAGAGAGCGAGTCAACACTCGTCGCGCTGGCCAAAACCGGAGATCATAGCGCCTTCACGCGCCTGCTCGAAATTCATGACAGACGAGTGATGAGCGTGATCGTGCGCTTCACCGGCAATCGCTTCGATCGTGATGATCTCTACCAGGATATCTTCATGGCGTGCTACCTGGCGCTGCCGCGCTTCAATGGCACCTGTGCGTTCTACACCTGGCTGCATCGCATCGCGCTGAACCAGTGCATCAGTTTCATCCGCAGCCGCAAGACCTTCGAGCCGGAAGAAGATATTGCCGCCGAAGACGACGATTGGGAACGCAAGGCGCAACTGCGAGCGGTGAGCAACGCGCAGAAACAATTGGTGGGTGCGCAGCAGATTGGCTTTCATCTGTACTACGTCGAGCAGTGGTTGATCGAAGACATCGCAGAATTGTTGGAGTGCAGCGTCAGCGCTGCCAAGACACACATACATCGTGCGCGGGAAAAGATTCGCGCCGACGAGGAGGTCCGCAAGTGGAACATCGAGATTTGAAGAGTCTGTATGAAGGCGTCGAGGCCGATGAATTCGCGACGAAGCAGAATCGCAAGCGCCTGGCGCTGTCGCTGGAATCGGCGGCGCGCGTCCAACAGACATCAGCAGAAAAACCAACATCTGCTATTCGTAAACCGTGGTTCTCGTTTCCTGTGCTGATGCGTGCAGGTTTCACATGTCTCGTGATTGCAGCGGTAACGCTCACGGGCTGGCGTCAGTATCAGCAGTCGAGTTTCGAAGCGATAGAGCTCTCTTCGCTGCAAGCTTTCGTCGAGCGCAATGGCGATCACACGCAACTCTATCGCCAGGCGAAGGAAATGGAAGATTCATCCGAGCCTTTACGTAAACTCAACGGCCTCTACATTCTCTCCGCGCTCGGTCAGGACGACGAGAATATTCTCGCCAGTGCGCAGGGGCTGCTCGAAGATCCGCGTGCGGAGTTCCGCGCGTACTATGTCGATTATCTGATCACGTATGCCGATGAGGCGTACTACGATATTGACTATCTCGAAGCGCTGATTGATCGGGAGACTGATCCGGAGTGCATCGAGTTGTTATATGAGCTGTTGGGGATTGCGGAGCGCAGGCAGCGCTCATTCCTCACTGGCGCGTGAAAAATCAGATGGCAGACCAGAGCAAAGAATGCACTCTGATCTGCCGCCAAAATCTCAGTTTCGTGGACCATAGATCGGCAAATCCTGTCCATACTCCAGCGCCCCTAAATCAGGAGCATTACCATTGCTGCCTTCGGTAACATTTGGAATATGCACACCGCTGTCTATCGCCGCTGATCCGCGCACCAATCCGAAATCCAGCACGCGTCCATCATACACGCGCTGCACTCGCGTCAGATCCTGCGCATCCAGCGCGGGAACATTCACGAAGTCATCGTAGTCCACCAGAATGCTGTTGCGATCCTGTCCTGTAGCGGCTGAGTATTCTTCCAGCGTGGCGAACGCACGACGCGGCGCAGTTTCATTCACGCCATCGATCAAAGTCATGGCTCCTTCCGGTGCATTCCAGTGAAACGAAAATTCGGCACCGGGATTCGGACGGAAGCCGTTGTGGTCGGATGTGCTGTAACCGGTATTGGTGGTCACGTTGAAGATTGCCGGCACGTAGTTCTGTCCGAGTATTACATTGTTGCGCCAGTGCAGGTTTGCAGACGAACCCGTGACGGATTCCGTGAAGATGGTGTTATTGTAGTAGAGCACACCTGGCGCACCGGAGGTCATACGCGTCGCACCGCCTGGTGCGTGATAGACGATATTGCGAATCCAGTAGACAGGCCCGCCTCCGGTAGGCTGATTCGACATCGGGTGCGACGCCGAGTTCAGCAGCATGTTGCGCATCACGCGGATGTTGTGCAGGCTGCCATCGATCTCGATGGCATTGTCGTGGAAGTTGCTCATGTAGTTGTTGTAGAAGTCGATGGCGACTGGGCGAAGGTGCCAGTAATCCCGCGTTGGGTATTGTGGGCCTTCGATCGCGTGGGAGCCATCGGGATTGCCATAGGTTTCCACATCGATGCCGTCGTGGAAATCCTGAATGTGATTGTAGGCGACGACGTGCCCGGGGCCATACAGACGCACGGCAGTATATGAACTCATCAAGGGCGGGAACGTCTGTCCATCCACGCCCCCGAACTGTTGCCAGAAAGCGCCGACCCAGCCGATGAGTTTGTCGGGGTCATGTCGCCCGATAAAGACGTTATCGAGAATCGTGAAGTCGCTTGAGCCGGACCAGTTGCTGAAGATGCCGAGGCCGACATCCTCGAAGCGAGAATTCTTCACGGTCAGCCCTTTCGATCCCGCGATGAACTGCGTGCCTGCCCAGATCGCGATGTCGGTGTTGCGGAACGTGATGCCTTCGAAGTAATTGTAGTCCGCTGCTTTCACATTGAAGAGATTGAATGCGCCGCGTCCGTCGATGATGACTTCGCCATCGCCTGCCGCCTTGATCACGATGGGGCGCTCGGCAGTGCCGTCAGCAGTCAGGTAGTGTGTGCCTTCAAACGTCGTGGTGGCGTTGTAGCGCGTGTTGTTGGCGTAGAACTCGTAGAAGTAGGCATAGGTGCCCGCGTGCATCAGGATGATGTCGCCGGGTTTGACGCGGGGTCGTCCTCCCGGTGCGGTGTCACCGGCGCCGCAGCGATAGTTGTACGCACACATCAGGCCGGTGAACGAAGGCTCCTCGCGCGGCCCTTCGTAGCCCACAGGATAGACGTGATAAACAGCGCCGCCCTCCGCAGGCATTGGTTCAGCGCGGGTGCTGACGGTGACTGTCTGTGTGGCGGTGCCGTTGACGCCGTCCGGATCCGTCATCTCGAAGCGTGCCTCGTAGGCAGTCCCTTCTTCCAGATCGAGAATACTGCCTGCGAACATGTTGGGTGCCACCATGTTCCAGATGTTCTCCTGGAAAGTGACTTCACCATTGAGGCGTAGCAGTGGCATCGCCTCCTGCCAGTCGTTGTCACCGACCTTGCGGAACGACACGGCGACGGCGGCATTGCGATTGCTGTCCCCTTCGACATGCCACTCGAACCCGAGGTTGATCAGCGTGGGGTTATTGATGACGAATTCGCCTGGGGTAATCGAATTGGTAATCGGATCATTGTCCTGAGCCTGAGTTGACAAGGCAAAAAGGCAGGCAAGCAGGGCGCCGCTGACGGACGCGTGCCGAGAAATTGGCATGAGGATCTCCTTCGTTATTGTTGTTATGAATTCTTGTTATGGTCCGTTACTCAAGCTGTTCGCGCGGCGCAACACCGATCTGCTCGATGAAATACGCCATGAAACGCGCGACACGCTCCAGGCCCGGCGTGGAAATTGTCTCCAGCATGTCGCCATTCGTGTGGTACAGCGGATTGCCCTGAATCAATTGCAAGAGAACGCTTTCGACATCAGGATTGTCACCAGCGCCATAGGTGCTCGCCTGAGATACAAAATTCAATCCGTAACGCAACCCGCCTTCACGAATAATCGACTCGATGAAAGGTGAGCGCTCACTCAAGCCATTCATCAGAAATCCTTCACCCGCGTCCGTGATGACATCACGCACGCCGTTGGTGGCCGTGCGCGCGGGATTGATCTGCATTGCCGCCACGTGTTCGAGATTCACCGTCAGCACGTTGCGTGCGATCAGTTCGAGATTCATCTCCACAAGTTGATCCGGGCCATTCAGTCCTGGTGTGTGATGTCCGGCACTGCCGACGAATACCAGTGTGCGCGAAGGGCGATTTTCTGGCTTCGAGAAATGCTCCGCCAATCCGACCATCACCGCGAGCCCGTCGGCATTGTCATTCGCACCATCGAACCAGCCATCGACGTGCGCGTTGATGATGATGTTCTCCTCGCTCTCACCAGCCACGATGCCGATCACATTCGACGCACGCATGCCGCCGCGCTCCTCATCCTGCAATGTCAGCGTGGCCTGCAACTGGTTTGATACTCCCGCGAGCGCTGCTGCATCCATCACCTCTTCGAGAAAGCGTCCGTCCTGCCCACCGAAGTTGAAGCACGGGCCTCCGCAGTTGCTGATGTCGCGCATCCGCATGTTGCCGGCCTGATCCACGACGTTGAAAACGGCGACGGCGCCGCGATTGATCAGCTCCTGAGCCTTCGCTCTTGCCGGGCCACGTTCGAGAAACAGATGTCCCTTCGGCGTGATGTGTTGCACCGCGATCTTGCCGCGCACGTCGATGTATTCAAGCTCGGCCGCGCGCGCTGTGCCCACGAATATCAGCGGGGCGGTGAGGCCTTCCTGAGACAGTACGGTGCCATCGGCTGGCATGGCCGATTCAAGAATCACATCGCGGCTGCCCGGCCCGAAGTTCTCGCTGCCATGGATGCGCACCTCCCAAGAGTGGGCCAACCACAGGGTGGCATCGGTTGTCTGATTGAACCATTGACGCTCAATGTCAGGGACCCCAGCCTCATTGAAGCGCTGCTCGACCCAGTCCATGGTGCGATCGCCCGACGGCAATCCGGTGATGCGGCCCCACAATTGTCCGGTGCCCACCTCATTCGTTTCGCGGCTCCACTTCGAGAAATCGACGATCGCTTCCAGGTCTCGTCGTAATGCGTCACCTGTCAGTGCCGTATCGTTCTCCTCCCCGGAAGGCACGATGGCAGGTCGCGGGCCGTAATCGCTGCCGATGATGACCGGGGCCACTGTGGGATCAAAGCCGGGAGCAGGGGACACGCCGAACCACGGTTGAGTGGTCGCAGGCTGCGCCAGCAAAGGGCCTGCGCCAACGGAGAGGAGCGCGGTGAGCAGGGCTGTCAGCAGAACGGAAAAGGAGGTGGAGCCGGACTTTTGCTTCGACATGAAGGTAGCCTCTTGGTCATGAACAGCTTGTATGCTGCTTTTTGTGCGCCGGGACATGAGCTGGAGCAAAGGTAGAGTCATCGCATGGCTGTGTCCAGCCGTCCGCGTCCATGCGATTGGACTTGGAGGCCGATAGCTTTTATGCTGGCCCTCAGCCGTTTGCGCTCTGCAATCAGTCCAATAAAGATGGTTCAATAAAAACGTATCAATAACAACATCAAACGAGGAGCTGTCATGACGACGTCAAGAAAACTGCTAACCACAGCCATTGTCTGTGCCACCGCACTGCTGGCCGGATGTAATGAAGCTGCCAACACGCCCCCTCCTGCGGCAGCTGCACCCGCCCCGGTAGCCGCTGCACCAGCCCCTGCTCCGATGGCAGCGGCACCTGCGATGCCAGTCGGCAATGTCATTTCCGGCGAAGACATGCCCAATCCGAATCCCAATGTGACCCAGAACTGGGGCGAACTGCCTGAAGGTCGCGTCTGGGGATCTACGGCAGGTATCGATATTGATCCAAACGACGGTCACATCTGGGCCTATGAACGCTGTGGCGCTGGCAATTTCGGTGCCGGCGCCCCCGTCACCTGCGATACCAACCTCGTTGATCCGATTTTCAAGTTCGACCGCAATACCGGCGAGGTTCTGGCCAACTTTGGCGCTGGCGTGATGGTGACCCCTCACGGCATCCACGTGGACAGCGAAAGCAACGTCTGGGTCACGGACTTCGCCACCAATGAAGATCAGACCAAGGGTCAGCAGGTCCACAAGTTCAGTCCAACGGGCGAACTGCTGATGAGTCTGGGAACTCCCGGGCAGACGGGCAACGACGGCGCACACTTCAATCAGCCGAATGACGTGATCGTTGGCCCTGACGGCAGCATCTACGTGTCCGATGGCCACAATGGTCAGGGCATGACCACCAATCAGGCGATGGCGGAGGGACGTGAATCAGGTCAGACAGCACGTATCATGAAGTTCGCTCCGGACGGCACTTTCATCAAACAGTGGGGCGAGATCGGCGTGCGTCACGGCGAGTTCCGTACTCCGCATGCGATGGAATTCGATTCACGCGGCCGTCTGTGGGTCGCCGATCGCGGTAACCACCGTCTGGAGATCTTCGATCAGGATGGCAACTACCTCGAATCGCGTTACATGTTCAGCCGCATCAGCGGCATCTTCATCACCGATGATGACATGCTGTATGCGATCGACTCCGAGTCGAGCCCGACCAACCACGTCGGCTGGCGTAACGGTGTGCGCATCGGCCACATCGATCATGACCACGTGACGGCGTTCATTCCTCCGTTCGAGCGTGAGGATCGTGTGTACCAGGGCACTGCCGGTGAAGGTGTGGCAGTCGATGCCGATGGCAACGTGTATGCGGCCGAAGGTCCGAACTCTCTGAGTCAGGCCGGTGGTGCATTCACCAAGTACTCGGTGGAATAAACTTCCAGCGCACGCTGTGGGAGCTTGCCCTGCAAGCGATGCGTTTCATGAAGACCATGCACAAACAGTTTGCGTATGGTCGAGTAACAGGGAATGGGGGCGCTGAGCCCCCATTCTTTTTTTCAACCAAGGCAACAAAGAGCAACATCCCGATGCACGCAACTCTCAGAAAACTCTTCGCCCCCATTCTCGACATCTTTGAGCAGGGTGATGGCCCATACGTCTACCGTCCGTCGCATCGCAAGATTCTCATTGCCGTCGGTGCGCTGTTCTTCATTCTGTCACTGATCTCGCTCTACTTTTCCATGATAGCCGGTGGCAGTGGCGCGTTTGTGCCAGTCGTGGTGTTCTTCGTGGTGAGTCTGGTGTGTCTCGTCGTGGGTGGGCTTGGAACAGAGCGTGCGGTGGCGAAAATCTGGGGTAGCAAGTAGCGTACAAGTTCTTCAAGAGTGCCAGGAAATATCAATCTTGCGTTTGTGTGCAACGCAGTCCTGCAAGTAAAGATTTATGAGGCTCTGGTAGGGGACGCCCGCCTCTTCTGCCATGCCTTTGAAGTAGGCGATTACCTCTTCGTCCATTCGAATGGTAATCGATTTCTTCAACTTCGCAGCGTAGGGATTAGGCCGCGATTTCATTCCAGACAAATTGTATTCTGATTTCATTTTTCAGACCCATTGTAGAACTGGCTTTCGTTGGCGGTAGCCTTCCGAGCAGAGATGATCCTGATCATGCTTTCAGAATCACTGACGCAATGAACCACGATAAGCAGTCGTCCTTTGTCACTCATACCCAACATCAGATAACGGTCTTCAGATACCGAGTTATCGATGTCAAAGAACTGAACCGCAAGTTCATCGAAGAAAACCGAGCGTGCTTCTTCAAAAGAAACATTGTGCTTCTGCATATTGGACGTATGCTTGGCGCGATTCCAGATGAAGCGTATCATATGTACACCGTACATACATAGCTGTGAGGCTCAAATGGTCTCTGTTGCTGGAAAGCGTTCCGCAGGGGATTGATTGGCATCCTTGCCTCCCATGAACAAATTGCAGGGTTTTAATTATCCAAGTTATAGCACATGAAACTCTTGCAGGAAGGAAACCCTCCACTTATGCACATCGTTCCATTTCTCGAACTCATTTGCCCGCTCGACAAGACGCCATTGCAAAAGATGGAGTCGTCCTGGCGCTGCGCGGCGGGGCACAGCTATGACATCGCCCGCGAGGGTTACACGCACTTGCTGCCAGTGCAGAACAAGAAATCCAGAGACCCCGGTGACAGCAAGGAGATGGTGGCCGCGCGCAGACGCTTTCTCAATGGGCTACTCTACAAACCAATCGCCCATGCAACAGGAAGACTGATTCTGAATGGTGTGCCATCTGGCACCACACTCAGTTGTCTCGACGCCGGTTGTGGAGAAGGCTATTACCTGCGTGAGCTGGCCGCGATGAACAGCGACGTTGATTCGCTTTCGCTGTTAGGGCTCGACATTTCCAAATGGGCCGTGCTCGCAGCAGCAAAGCAGGAGCGACGAGTCGGCTGGGTAGTAGGCAGCAATGCGAATCTGCCGGTGGAATCGGCGTCACTCGATCGCGTGCTGTGCATGTTCGGGTTTCCGGTGTACGCGGAGTTCGCTCGTGTATTGAAACCACAAGGGATGTTGCTGCAGGTGGATTCCGGGCCGGAGCATCTGCGTGAGTTGCGGGAAATAATCTACCCCTCGTTGAAGCCAGAGCGCGATGCGAGCATGTTTGTGCCAGACGGTTTCGAGAGAGAGGCCACGAATGCGCTCACATTCCCGATCACCCTCAGCAGTGCCGAACAGATCGCCGACCTGCTCGCCATGACGCCGCATCTCTATCGCGCAACCGCGGAAGGGCGTGAGAGAGCTGCAGCACTGACGGCATTGACCGTCACCGTTGATGTGAGGCTGACGATTTTCCGTCGTGCAGTTCTGACAGAGTAACCGCACTCACTGCGGCATTCCAGCAAGCTCCTCGATGGGCCTGATTTCGATAGTGCCGACCACCGCAGGTGGAATGCGTGCGGCTACCGCTTTTGCCTCGTCAAGATTCGCCACGTCGATGAGGAAGTATCCTCCGAGCTGTTCGTGAGTCTCCGCGAAAGGACCGTCGGTGATCAGCGTCTTGCCTTCACGAATCCTGACACTCACCGCTGTATCGATATTCTTCAGTGGCGACGCGGCAATGAACTTTCCTTCCTGCGCCAGTTCATGACACAGCGCGACGGAGGCATCGCGAAACTTGAGCCGATCAAGTGTGTCCCATATTTTCTCGTTGCAGTAGATCAGCAGCATGTACTTCATTGAGTGAGCCTCGGCGAATATGTTGGCAGGCGGGATTTAACAACAAAAATTCCGGAAAGTCATCGGCACGAGCTGCGGCTCTGGTATAGTCGTAACGGTTGCACATGAATTGAACACAATTACAAGAAAGGAGCCTCCGTGAATATTTTCGCCCTTGCCTCAGCACCCCGTTTCATCAATCAGACGCTTGTTGCGCTGGTCCTCATGACAGCGGGCAGCCTGCCGCTCACTGCCCAGGAGCTGCCCGACCCCACGCGCTACGAAGACGCCATCCTGAAGTTCGAGGAGCAGGACAGGCTCAGCCCGCCGCCTGCGAATGCGATCGTACTGACCGGCAGTTCCAGCATCATGTACTGGAACGAGGAAGCGCCCGCCGATCTCGCTCCGCTCACGGTAATCCCACGCGGGTTCGGCGGCACCGTGATGAACGATGTGCTGCACTATCTGGATCGTGTGGCGCTGGTCTACAAACCAAGGGCAATCCTCATCTACGAGGGCGACAACGATACCGGCCGCAACAACATTCCCAACGATGTGATCATCGATCAGCTGGAACAAATCATCGCGCGTATTCACACCGAGTTGCCGGAGACGCGCATCTACGTGCTGGCAGTCAAGCCGAGTGTGCTGCGTGTGGCAAGCTGGCCGATCGCGCAGGAATTGAATGAACGCTACAAGGCGATTGCAGACAGTGATCCGCTGGTGACCTACATCGATACCGCCACGCCATTCCTCAAGAGCGATGGCACCGTGATGACGGACATCTTCGTGGAAGACAACCTGCACCTGAATGAGAAAGGCTACGACATCTGGGCCGCCGCCGTGCGCGAAGTGCTGATCAGATATGAGAGGGCGTTTGAATAATCGAGGACAGATACTCTGACTGTGGGAGCGGGTCTGCCCGCGATTGATTGCGCGCTCTTGTTCATCGCGGGCAGGCCCGCTCCCACAGAGAGCTTGGTGCAGACACCGCTATCACCTAACTGATCGAGTCTCCTGACCCAGTTTGTCGATTACCCACTGATTCAGACTTTTTCCTTCGGCAGCGGCAGCGTGAGCAATATCCGCGTGGAGTTCCCTGGGTATGCGTAAATTGAATTTGCCTGAATACTGTCGCAAAGGGTCGACATTTTCTTCTGCACACATTTCAAGAAAGACTTTCAACGAAAGTTCACCCTCGTGCCGAAGTCCAGCCACGTCGCGCGCGTAAAAATCAGCACTGCCACTGAGATCAACAAACTCGCCCCTGAACATCTCGATATCCGGGTCGTATTGAATGATGGCGCGATAGCCGTTGATGGTCATGCTGTTCCTCATGGCTTGACTCCGTTCTCCTGTAACCAATTGCGAATGGAGCAGATAGCTCCTTTGTCGACTTCAGGCGTAGGGTGAGGTCGGTGAAACACCCGTCGCTCACCGAACAATCTTACGCCTACTCGGGAGCCCTCTCGCTCGGAGACAGTGGCACCAAGGGCAATCAGCAGAGCCTCGACTTCACGCCAATGGAGATTGGCGGCGGCCGGGCGCGCGTAAAGTTTCTTCAAAGTGGCAAGATGTTTGGATCGCATGGTACTGGATAGCGGTACTGTAGACAAGTTAGTGGCTTTCCGAAGGTATAGCTCTGAAAGCTGGATTGCGCTACTCAGCAGGATAGGTATGGGCGGGTGTTTGGGGTCGTATCAGCGCGGGTTGAGTGCTCGCTGCTGTTGCTGGTAGGTCGTGTCGTTGGAGTGCATCTGGTCTCGCAACTGCTCCAGTTGCACATTACCGGATCTGGAAATGTCGACGGCTGTCGAGCGCAATTCTCTCAGAAAGCGATCTATCGCCGGGCCGCCTATATCGGAATTCAGAATCTGTTGTTCGAGATCATCGGCCCGCGAAGCCATGAAGCCAATGGTCCGCGACGTGCGAGTCGTTGAGGTCTCCGGTGCGGCAAAGAACTCGTAGGTTGCATTTCTCTCCAGGATGCTGAAATCATGCGTCTCGATTTCCTCTCCGCAATCGATGAACTCACTGCGTTCCTGCAAAGGAGTGCAGTCGATCCATGCTTTATTGGTGGCCTGACGATCTGCAATCCCGTCGATGGTTTCGCGCAGTGATTGCGGCGTCAGCAATCGCAGAGTCGGGCGCTCCGGGTTCACTGGCGGTGTAGTTGGCGCAGGGGTGGATGAGGATTCGATGCGGGGCACATCGACCAGAGGCACCGGAACTGAGGGGGCGCGCTGAGGAGGGGGAGGGACATCCGTCACTCCCTGAGGCGTCGAAGTTGGCATTTCGACAATGGACGGCTCGATCTGCGGCGCTGAAGGGCGGATGCGCAGTTGAATGGCAATGCTTTCAGGTGGCGCAAGGGGTGAGTGAGTCTGGAAGCTGAACGATACTAGCGTCAGGAGCGCGAGAGCGTGCAAGGCGCCGCTGAGAAGCAGGGATCGCAGAAGTCCGGTATTCTGATCCGGTAGGCTCCCCTCCCTGTCAGGCGCGTCATCGATTGCCAGGTTCAAATCACCGATTACCACCTCACTGGCCGGGAGTTCACCTTGATTGTGGGAGCGGGCCCTGCCCGCGATTGATTGCGTGCTCATGTTCATCGCGGGCAGGGCCCGCTCCCACAGGGATTCTTCCAGAGAGTTGATGCTTTGACTGTGAGGGGCAACAACGGTTCCCGTGGTGAACGCCCGTGTGCTAGCCTGACGCTCAACCCAGTCCATCAGTAATCAAGGAACTCCTGTGATGACCACTATTCAAATTGCCGTCGTTGTCGGCAGCCTGCGCCGCGATTCCATCAATCGCAAACTCGCCACCGCGCTGGCGGCACTCGCACCAGCGGAATTCAGTTTCAAGCAGTTGTCGATCGCTGATCTGCCGCTGTACAGCCAGGATGGAGAGATGATGCCAACAGCTGCAGTGCAGCAGTTCAAGTCCGATCTGGCAGCGGCGCAAGGCATTCTGCTTGTGACGCCGGAGTTCAATCGCTCCATTCCCGGCGCGCTGAAGAATGCGATCGACCATGGCTCGCGGCCCTACGGCAAGAACTCGTGGGCGGGGAAACCCACGGGCATTATCGGCGCGTCGCCCGGCGCAATTGCCACGGCAGTGGCGCAGCAGCATCTGCGCACGATTCTCGCGCATCTGGATGTATTGACCATGGGACAACCGGAAGGTTTCGTGCAGATTCGTGACGGTTTCTTCGATGAGTCAGGTGGGTTTGCGAACGCGGACACGCGAAAATTTCTGCAGGGCTGGATGGATCGCTACGTCACCTGGGTGAAGAAGCACCAGGCCGCTTAGAGTTTCTGCCACACCAGAAGTTGATTGTTCGCGGGCATGGCATTGTCTTCCAGCAGCGTCAGGCCTGCGCTCTTCGCCAGTGCATTCACGGCTTCAAAATCCCGCACGCCGCTCAGCGGATTTCTGTTCTTCAGCCACACATCGAAGTTGGCATTGCTGGATGTAGTGAACTCACCTCCATACTTGAACGGGCCGTAGACACAGAGAATGCCACCCGGCACCAGCACGTCGTTCATGTGTGAAAAGAAATCGACAACGGCGGTAGCAGGCATGATGTGCAGGCTGTTGGCGCTGAACACATAGTCAATTTCCTCTACACCCCAATCTGATTGCGTGACGTCGAGAGCGATGGCGAGTGGCAGATTGATCAGGTCAGCTGCAGCGATGCGCAGGTTCAGCGAAGCGAAATTTTCGGGAATGTCCGAGCTTTGCCATTGCAGAAAGGGTAGGTGTGTTGCGAAATACTCCGCGTGCTGTCCCGTGCCTCCCGCGATCTCCAACACATTACCTGCGAGCGTGAAGTGGCGGATCAGCACGTCAAGAATTGGATCCTTGTTGTTCTCGCACGACTGACTGAACGGTAACGATGTGCTCATGAATCTTCTCCGCTGGTCTTGCGCAGGAACACAGGAGAGTCGGGTGTCGAATCCTGTTCACTGTAACGATAACCTTCCACATCGAAGGAGGGCAGGTCCGCCGGTTTGTTGACGCGATTGCGAATGATCCAGGCGCTCATCAGGCCACGTGCCCGCTTGGCAAAGAAGCTGATGAGTTTATATTGCCCATCCTTGTAGTCCTTGAAGGCCGGGCTGACAACGTCGGCTGCAAGATGCTTTTCCTTGACCGCCTTGAAGTATTCATTGGACGCCAGATTGACCAGCACCGGCTTTTTGCCGCCACGCAACGTTTCATTCAACTGCGCATTCAGCGCGTCCGTGATCTTCGTGCCCCAGAAATCGTAGAGCGAATGAGCGCCAGATGTCTTCCATGCAGTGCCCATCTCAAGACGGTAAGGCTGGATGAGATCGAGCGGACGCAAGAGTCCATAAAGCCCCGACAGGATGCGAAGATGTTTCTGAGCAAACGTGATGTCATCAAGAGATAGCGCAGGAGCATTCAAACCGCCGTAAACATCGCCGTCGAACGCGAACAGCGCTTGCCGGGCGTTCTTGTTGTCGAAGGGCAGTTGCCAGTGGTTGAATCGTTCGCGATTGAGCTCTCCCAGCGTCGGACTGATGGACATCAGTGCCGAGACCTGTTGCGCTGACAACTGCCGTAGACCATTGATCAGTTGTTGAGACTCTGCCAGAAAATCAGGTTGTGTGAATCTGCGGATCTTTACCGGCGTCTCGTAATCAAGGGACTTGGCTGGGGATATGACAACAAGCATGAAACTGCCTCTGGCGGAATGATGGGTGCGTGAATCAGTACGTGAATCGGGGCATGAATCAGACTGGGGCAAGAAACTCCTGCCACCAGTCCAGCGGAGTGACGCCATCGGTCGGGTTGTACACATTGCCATAGTACCAGACCGTGCCGGGGAACTGTCCTGTCACTCTGTCCAGAATGATCTCGATGGCTTGAAATCCGATCGACACGTGAATGCTGTAGACCAGCAGGCGTGGCGATTGCAGATCCAGTGATCCATCCATCAGCTCCAGCTCTGGCGTCAGAACCTGTGCCACTTCTTCCATGTTATCCTTGCGCAGCAAACGAATGCAGAGGTTGCCGCTGCGCTTGAGGATCTCGTAGCCAGTCTCGGTCTCGGCGGGATAGCGAATCTTGTCGCCCGCCGCAAGGCCTCTGATGAACGCAGGGGAATTGAGCAGGCGGTACTGCGCGCCAGGCACTTTCTTCGTGGTTGGAGTCGCCGGGTCGGGCTCCACCGGACTGACATTGATTTTCTCCATGACCGGTTCGCCGTCGGGGCGATAGCCGGCAATCAGGGAGAGCGTCATGGGGGGCGAGGCAGGTGCGTCTGACGTGGTCATTGTGAAATCCGTAGCGTATTCGGTGCGCAGCATTTTAACCTGCTTTGTGGCGCGATGGTCAAAGAGGGACAACGAGTGATATTGGAGCGCCTGCAAGAGCTGGCCCGACGTTACATGAAAGCCAGGCCCTGGATGCTTGTTCTCGCTACGCTGAGTCTTGGCGCGGGGACGTGGATACTCATGACGTCCGGCGATCAGGCTGATGACATCGCATTCATCCCAGTCATGTTGCTCTTCGCATGGGCCACAATGCTGCACTCCTTTCTCAATCTGTTTGCCCACGTGCCTCCGCACGTCCAGCCTGGAGGAAAATTCGGGAATCGGCTCACTGCGCGTCTCAAGAGAGGCGCTTACTATCTGTTCGCAATCCTGATGGCGGTGGTCTCCCTGTTGTTGCTGGTGACGACATTGCAGATGTTGAGCGCATGGCGGGCGATGTATTGAAGTCCGGCAAGTGTGCTAACCTGAACCAAATTCCCTGTGGGAGCGAGCCTTGCTCGCGATTTGCGCGCCATGTTCAATTTCGTGCCGGCACACAATTCGCGAGCAGGCTCGCTCCCACATACAAACCTTACGGAGGCCCTTCATGGGTTTGAAAGTAGACGACTCGGATGTTGACCCGAAACCAGCAGGCGAGCTTGCATTGCAGACACTCGCCATGCCCAAGGACACGAATGCCAATGGTGACATTTTTGGAGGGTGGCTGGTATCACAGATGGATCTGGCGGCAGGTATTGCCACGAAAAAGGTGACCAGAGGCCGCAGCGCCACAGTGGCCATAAAGAACGTGGCTTTCCTCGCGCCGGTCAGCGTTGGCTCGATCATCAGTTGCTATGCCGAGATCGTCGAGATTGGTCGCAGCTCCATGCATATCAACATCGAAGTCTGGATTGCCAATTCCCTGACCCAGCACGGGCAGCGCAAGGTCGCCGAAGGCCTGTTCGTGTTTGTCGCCATCGATGATCTCGGACGCACGCGCCGCATTGACGTGAATGGCAGGCGCGAAGGCCCGGCCTGATTAATCCGGGACACGCACTTGCCACTGCATCAGAGGAATCACCATGAGCATCGAGATTGGCACAATCGGCAGGGCAGAACTCAAGGTTCTGAACAAGCATCTGGCGTCGGCATTGAGTCAGGAGGAAGGCGATGGCTTTCCCGATGTCTTTGCCACCGCGAGCATGATCGCGCTGATGGAGCTGGCTGCCTCGCGCGCACTGCATCCATTGTTGGCTGAAGGTGAACTCTCGGTGGGCGTGACGGTGGATGTCACGCATTCCGCTCCGACACCTGCAGGCGTGACCGTAGTGGCTGAAGGCATCTTCAAGGGCATGGAAGGCAAGCTCTACGTGTTCGATGTTGTGGCACGTGACCCCGGTGGCGAGATCGGCCGGGGTGTGCACAAGCGTGCGATCGTCTCGCGCGAACGTTTGCTGGCAGGTGCGGCGAAGCGCAATGTTCAAGAATGAATGAGCTCAGGCCTGGGCCTGCACGTGCTCTCCCGGGTTTCCGATTTGGTTCCTGCCAAACTGTTCCCTGAAATGTCCGGGCGAGGATTGCAGCATCCTGCGGAAGTGATGCCGCATTGTCGTTGCATTATCGAAGCCGCACTTGCTTGCGATCACGTCCATGGGATGATTGCTGGATTCGAGCAAGCCTCTCGCCATCTGCACGCGCTGTCGCGTGAGCCAATCCTTCGGTGTCATCCCCAGTGATGCGCGAAAGCGTCTATCGAACGTGCGTCGTGCCATGCGCGCGCGCTGCGCAAGTTGATCGATGTCGATGGGCTTGTCGAGATTCGCCAGCGCCCAATCCAGCGCTGCTGCAAACTGATTCGGTTTCTCGATGATCGGCGTCTCGACGAACTGCGCCTGCCCACCGCTGCGATGCGCGGCGATCACCAGTCTTCTTGCCACCTGATTGGCAATCTCGTAACCGAAGTCGCCACGTATCACTTCTATTCCCAGATCGATTCCTGCTGCGCTGCCAGCAGAGCAGCCGATGCGTCCGTCGTACACATACAGCACATCATCCACATAGGATACTTGTGGGTATCGCGTCTTGAATTTCTCTGCGTAGCGCCAGTGTGTGGTGGCTTGACGTCCATCGAGCAGGCCCGCTTCGGCGAGGAGAAACGATCCTGAACAGAACGACAGCAGACGACCGCCTCTGGCATGCAATGCATCCAGCTCACGTTGCAGTAGCGGTGGCACGGTCGGATCGGAGGAGGGCCAGCTGGGGATGACGACCATGTCGTAGTCATCCAGCGAGGTGATCACCCTGGGCAGGATCTGCATGCCACCGGTGACGGTCAACGGTCCTGCATCGAAGCTGACCACTTCCGTGCGATACCAGTTCCCGAACTCGGGACGGGGCAGAGCAAACAGCTCCACCGCACAGCCCAGCTCGAAGAGCGCAGTGTTGTCGTAACTGAGAATAGCGACTCGCTTGATAGGCTCGGTGGTCATGGGGCAGTCCTGATTTGAGCGGCTGAGGGTTGGCTTGATCTTGACGCAATCTGTCTTTCCGGCCAATTACGGCGTCGATTCTTCCCTGTAATACTGCTCCCTGTCAAATCCACTTCCAGTTAACAGGAGCCTTACCATGTCATCCGCCGTATCCAGACCAGAAGCCGCCAGCAGCAGTGACGCATTGGCCCATTTCGAATCCCTGCTGCGCTTTGAAACCGACTGCTGGGACGTTCACCATGCCCTGACCAATGGCCGTCAGGACTTCGTGCTGCTCGACGTGCGCGGCGAAGAGTCTTTCAAGAAGGCGCATGTGGCCGGTGCCGTGAACATTCCCCACGCCCGTCTTTCCGTGGAGTCACTGGCGCAGTACCCCGCTGATACGCTTTTCGTCGTCTACTGCGCAGGGCCGCATTGCAACGCCACCGAGAAGGCGGCAATCAGACTTGCGAAACTGCATCGCCCGGTCAAGAAAATGATCGGCGGCGTCTGCGGCTGGCTCGATGAAGGCTTCACCCTGACCGGTTCCGAGGAGCAGAAGCAGTGAACGGTGAACTGCGTATACGCTCAGCCCGACTGGACGATGTCGGACAACTGCTGGCGCTCATGCGGGCGCTGGCAGAGTTCGAGGGCTACATCACCGACTTCAAGGTGAGCGAGAGCGAGCTGCGACGCCGCTGCTTCGTCAATCAGGATTTTCATGTACTGGTCGCGGAGGTGGGTGAAGAACTGGTCGGGATGCTCGTGTACTACACGCAGCCCTTCACCTACGATCTCGCGCCGTGGTTTGTCATCAAAGAGCTGTTCGTGCGTGAATCCTCGCGCGGGCATGGGGCAGGCAGAAAGCTGATGAAGGAAGCGGCGCTGCGTTGCGTGGAGGAGGGTGGCAGCCGGTTGCGCTGGGAGGTACTGGTGGACAATCCGGCAGCGAAGAAATTCTACAGTTCACTCGGGGCGCAGGCCGATACGCAGTGGCAGACCTGGCAGCTGTCGCGCAGCAGGTTGGTGAATTTTGCGAACGCGAAGGATTGTTGATCGCGGGCAGGGCCCGCTCCCACAGAAATAGTCAGCGAAACCAGCCCATCTGTTCTGTGGTGACCAGCAATATTCCATCGCGACTCCAGATCTTTCCCTGAGCACCGCACGTGGAGGACTGCGCCCGCGTGCCGACGGCTTCGATCAACACATAGTCGTCACCGAGTCTGCTGACTTCTTCTTCCGTGCCGTGGAAATAGATCGACATCGTGATCGTCGAGTACGGTGACGGCTCGGCGCGCATGCTCCAGGTCTTCGGTGGATAGTTGTCAGAGAGATATGCGAGTTGCAGGTAATCCAGCGAGCGACCCGATATTTCCCGTACCCAGGCAACACTGCGAGTGTCAGGTTGATTGAAAGGCGTGCTACCTATCGCTGGGCGCACGAGACTGCGCTCGCCAAAGGTGCCAGGTGGATGCATTTTCGGCAGTGAATCCGGATGCGGTACGTCCGGCATGGCCACATCGACGAAAGAGAAACTCTCACGGCGTCGCGCGATCACGGCAGTGGCCGTCGCTGCAGGCCCCGGCACACCATCGACCTCCACTTCCGCGTGCCACACCGATAACGAGCGGCTGCTGTTGACGATGCGGGTTCTCACTGTCAGTGCGCTGCCCGGAGTGATCGCATGCAGAAAGTGGATGGTCAGCGCAGAGATGTTGCCCGCATCGACAGCGTCCTTCAGTATCGCGTTCAGCATGAGCGTCGCCGTCCAACCACCGTACATGCCCGACGTTGCCACGCGACGATGATCGGCATGACTACGCCATGCATTCGGGCCATGCGCGTGCAACTGGATTGACTCGTCGAATTCATTCATCGTGGCACCTTCTGATTTGCTGATTCACTGCTCGTCGCCGACCTTGCCGCGCAACACCTTGATCTTTCCATGCAGAACTTTTCCCTCCACGCGCTTTCTCTGCGAGGACTTCGTCGGTTTCGTCGGCGTGCGCGTTTTCTTCACGACGCTCGCGTCGCGAATCATTTCCTGCAGACGTCGCAGTGCGGCCTCGCGATTCTGTTCCTGCGTACGATGCTGCTGCGCCTTGATCACGATCACGCCTTCGCGCGTGATGCGACTGTCGCGCAGATTGAGCAGGCTGTGTTTGTAGAAGTAGGGCAGGGACGAGGCCTTGATATCGAAGCGCAAGTGAATCGCGGACGACACCTTGTTGACGTTCTGTCCGCCCGCGCCCTGGGCACGGATCGCGGTCAGTTCGATCTCGTCGTCGGGGATGCCAACGTTCAGGGAAATCTCAAGCATGTTTGCCAGTCCTGATAATGTTTCTGCGGCGCCCCTTCGATCTCCTGAAGATCAGCTCATAGCTTGTCATTGGCTTTCAGATCAACCAGAAGGGCTTCATAGCTGATGGTGGGTTCTGACACTCGCATCTCAAAGGCCGCAAGGTCCTCCTGATCTTCCGCAAGAGAGGCCCGCACCGCATCGTTCACAAGCTCGGACACGGAGCGGTTCGCATGAGCCGCCTTCAGACGCAGCGCTGCATGCAGGGCGGAATCGAAATAGATGGTGGAGCGCTTGGGCTGATCATTCATCGCGGGCCTCCTTGGTCACAGGATTCACAGCCTAGCCTCATGACGTTATGACATCAAGACGCCATGAGCCCCAGTCAATCCCTCATCAGCGTGATCTGCGTATCCTCATCCAGCCTTGTCCACGTGCCGGTAATCTGCCCGCCACTCAGAGCCCCCACAAAGCGCGCATCGATCGCGTTGATCTGAAAGCGCAGGCTCTGCCCCTCCAGTGCAACGCCGCTCACAGGCACATTGATCATGCCGACACTGGCGATATCGAGGAACGTGTCAAAGCCGCCATCGGCGGTGGCCGCGAATCGGAACACCAGATCCGCACCCGTGACATTGCCGCGCCAGGTGCCCTGCAGATAGCGCTGTGCATCGGCGGTGAGATCGGGATTCGGGACATAGGGCCCGCGCGTCAATGCGATAGGAGACTGCTGACCCGCCTGCTGCCACTGCGCGTCGATGCTGTCCTGCGCCAGCGTGCCGGTGAGCGAGCCACCAATGACGGCGGCGGAGAGGGTCAACTGATCGCCATCCAACTGGATCTGCGTGATGGGAATATTGCTGGCACCCTGATCCTGGCTGTCGAAGAAAGCGGCGAAGCGGCCGCTTGCCGTGCGCTCGAAACGAAAGACCAGATTGAGTGGGCCGATCTGGCCGTGCCACGGACCTTCAAGACGCGCGAACTGTTCCTCGGACAACGGCAGTCCCGCCGCCTCGTACTCTCCGCGTGTCAGATTCAGCTCCAGTGATCTGCTGGCCTGCACCCAGTCGCCATTCAGCGCGTCACCATCCAGAGTGCCGATGAACTCCATGCGCGCGCGATTGACGGACAGGGTCAGTTCGTCATTGATCATGCCGACGCTGTCCACCGGAATGCCCATGGTGCCCTCGTCCGGGCTGTCCATGAACGCCGCGAATTCACCCTGAGCATCGCGCTCGAAGCGGAACACCACAGTGACTTGCAGATCGTCATCGGGATTGGGTCGCAGCGTGCCTACCCAGGAGCCGAGAATGCGCTCCATGTCGGCCGCTGTCAGAACAGGCTCGACGTAAGGGCGCAGAGTGAGAGGAACGGTGGAGCCGGGTTGTGTCCAGCTTCCCGTCACCACACCATCGGTGAGGCGACCGGCGAAGGAACCACTCAGCGCGGCAACACCAAGACTCAGGCCGCCACCTTCAAAGCTCACGTCTTCCACCGGCAGATTCTGCAGGGCGGGTTGCTCTGGAGAGCTGACGGTAGCCGTCAGCTGACCATCGGCATCGCGCACGAAATTGAAATGCATCTCGATGCCCTGGCCGGGTGCGATCTCCAGCATGCCTTCCCAGATGCCGGTCAGGTCGTCCTGAGCGAGAACGGATTGAGTCGTCAACGCCATCATTGCCAGCAACAGCCTTGTGAAAAACCGGCCCATCATTCCTTGCACTATTCCCATTTACAGCCTCACTGGATCACGACATCAATGGAGCGCGACAGTATCACAGAGCGTCCATTTTGTCTGAACCGTCTGGTACGGCTCGCCGGGATCAGATTCAGGCGTTCCGCACGTTTCAGATTTGGGAGGAGCATCGGGAATGCTATGGCTATCCGGAAACTGCGCCAGCAATGCGCCGCAAGGTGTTCGGGTTGAATGCTGCGGTGCCGTATGGCATCACCGAGGACGAAACACCAACGCATACGAGCAGTGATGCCGTGGCGCGAAGAAAGGAGAACGATCGCAATGATCCGCAGCCGCACTATCTGGCGTTCTGGCCGAAGAATCGAAGAGAGTTTCTCCGTTTCTTGAAGTGGAGTTAACGACTTGCGACACGTCGATCTCACGGTGAAAGTTCAAATTTATGAGTTAATCATGTCAGCGATATAGGAAGCTAGGTTGTAGAAAAACTAACTCAAGGTGCATTTACGAGATAGCCATTTCCTGATGAGAATCAACCTGTAAATGGAAAAAAGTAAAGCGCATAGAAAATATGCGATTCCGGGAATCATTATTGTTGGAAAACCAATGTCGCTACCCCACGGCGCAGTAGTGAGCAATATGAACAAGTTCAAGCTGAAAGCAAGGTAGTAGAGATAAACGATAACTGACTCAGAGACAGCGAGTTCGGACCTTGAAAGATCGACCGTTGTCGCTGAAGACCTAAGCGCAAGCGTCACGAAAAGTATGCTGAAAATGGTTATTCCGATAATGGTAATAAGCACGTTGATATACAAGAATGAAGAGGCCCCCCTTGTAATTCTAGAGACAGCCCCGAACCAAAGTGAGAAGGGAAGTGCTGCAAAGCATACAACTGTAGAGAGCCTGTAAACTTTAACCAAGAACTCAATTTTTCCTTTCGATAGCTCGTGTGCAGTAACATGCTTTGGATTCTCAGAGAAGTAACTACCGGATACCGCATTTAGATAGAAACTATCATCATACTTGTATATAGCCATGACATATCCTTTTGAAAGGCATCGTAGAGTTTACAAAGCACAATTGTTAAATCCATTTTATTCAGAAAAATAACAATTGTGCTTTCAGTACCGGGCCGGGCCGGTTTTTAAGCTACTTTAAGCTTTTTAAGAAGAAGTCTCTTCAGATGAGACTGATCCACCACCCATTGATGCAAGATTCATGATTACAGATCCACCTACTCCGAGAACTGCGGCACTAACAGCAAGCGATGCTGTTACTACTGCTCCTGCAGCGAGGAATGGAAGTGTGGCCGCTGTAGCTGCACCAATGAATGCGTACGTGGCTCCAGCGGCGTAGGTGTACGCATCAAACTCCCCACCAGAAACAATACCTATCTCTTCAACCGTAAGTAATCGCATGACAAAACTCCTTGTAGAAAATTGATTTCCAGATAAAGCCATGACAGAAGGCTCAATTAAATACTAGTACAGAAATACAATAATTCAATAAATTGGCATGAATCCGTTACGGCACATCACCGATGTGTTCGCGAAGGATACAGTTATCAAGAATCAGCACTCGATTAGCAATCGCCAATGGAGCCGTTCGATGCGTGATGAAGATTACGGTAATGTTCAATGCACGAATCTCCTCCAGAATCGCACCCTCCGTCTCAAGGTCAAGATTCGCGGTGGCTTCATCCAGGAACAGGATGCGCGCGTTCTTGTAGAACGCTCGTGCGAGCAGAATGCGTTGCCCTTGCCCCGATGACATGATCGATCCCATATCGCCGATCAGGCTGTTGTAGCCCATGGGCAATGACTGGATGAACTGATCTATCCGCGCCATATGCCCGGCTCTTTGCAATCTTGCGTGATCCACTTCGTCATCGAACAGCGTGATGTTGTCCATGATCGTGCCGGACAGCAGTTGATCAGTTTGCAGAATGCCCGCACAGGCATCACGATACTGACGCACACCAAATTGCTGCACGTCGGTGCCATCCACTTTCAGTGAGCCGGTGTCTGGCTGCAGCAGTCCTGCCATCAATTTCATCAAGGTCGATTTGCCGGAGCCAGACGGGCCAACAATGGCGATGATTTCACCCGCAGCAACGTTGAGGTTGAGACCACTCAGAACGGGACAGGCGCTGCCAGGGTAGGCATAGGACACATTTTCCAGTGTCAGTGCGCCCTGTATCGGCACGCGTAATCTGGGCAGGTGGAGACTGTCGAACTCTTTCTCGGTACAGGTAATGTCGGAGACACGTTCGAGCTGTAGCCGCACCAACCGGATCTGCACGATCTTCTCGATGAAGGAGCGGATAGATGAGGAGAAATTGCCTTTGAGTGCGACGAACGCGGTAAGAAAGCCCAGCGTGATTTGCCCTTCAAGCACCAGTGTTGCGGCGAGATAGATGATCAACACATTCTCCAGCGCGAACAGCAGGCCGTAAACGGCATCGATGTTGATGGTGAAACGAGTCAGTACCACATTGGTATTGATCTGCTCGGCATAATAGTTGCGCCAGAGCATGACGCGGGGCAGCTCGCGACAGTAGAACTTGATGATCTCGATGGCGCGCATGTTCTCCATGAGATTGGAGCTGGTCTTGGCGTCGGACACGATCTTCTGTTCCTGTAATGCCTGGATCTTCGGAATCAATGCAATCTTGAGCGTAGTGGCCAGCGTCACGAACAACAGGACCACCGAGGCGAGTGTGACATTGAAGTAGAACATCACGACCAACGTCATCAAGGCAAACAGCCCGTCGAGAACGACGGTGATCAGGTCTTCGGTGATGATGCGGCGAATCTCGCGAATGGAACCGAAGCGCGACACCAGATCGCCGACATGACGTTTCTCGAAGAATTCCACCGGAAGGGTGATGAGATGATTGAAGACATTGCTCACCATCTGGAAGCCGAGCTGATTGGAGAAATAAAGTTGAACCTGTGCCCGTGCGTAAGTCATTGCGACACTCGTCAGTCCGAGCATGAAGAAACCGATGGCCAGCACGGTGAGGAAGTCACGATCCTGTTTCGCCAGCCCTTCGTCGATGACAAGTTGCATGTAGAACGCGCCGCCGATCGAAGCCAGTTGCAGCAGCAGCGATAACAGGAACAACTGTGTGACAGCGGTGTAGAAGCCGCGATAGCGCTCGAACAACTCCATGAGCTTCGAGCGCAGCAACTGGGTCTGCGGTTTGAACGCTGCGCCCGGTGTGAACTCCACTGCGATGCCCGTGAAGTGGCGGCTCGTCTCTGCCATGCTGTACTGTCGCTCACCCGCCGCCGGATCATGAATCACGATGGACGTCGTCGTGACTTTCTTCAATACGACAAAGTGAGTCATGTCCCAGTGCAGCACCGCAGGCAGTTGAAGGTTCTGCAGGTCCTCCATCTCCAGTTTCAACGGACGGGTATTCAGGTCCAGTGCGCTGGCGATGCTGAGAATCTCGGCGAGATTGGCCCCGCGAGAAGAGATCGGATATTCACGCCGCAGAGTGTTCAGATCGATACGGCGCCCGAAATGGCTTGCCACCATGGCGACGCAGGCAAGGCCGCATTCGGCGCGTTCTGCCTGCAGAATGATCGGCAGGGAATGCCTGGAGCAAAACAGCGTGTCGACAAGAGCCCGCATTACAGTTTTCTGCCCAGGCTTGTCAGTGGTGAAAACAATCGTTCGAGGAGATTACTGCTACCCGTGATGATTTCGGCCGAGAACTGCATGCCTGATCTGAACTGGGCGTCGTTCGCATGATGTTGGTCGATCCGCGCGCGCACGAGATAGGCAGGTTCGTTCAAATCCAGAGGGATCAAGAATTCTCGCGGGTCCATGACAGACGACGAGACATTGACGACCGTTGCCGCAAAAGTCCCGTGCGTCTGGTAGGGGAAGGCATCGTAGGAGAGCATGATCTCGTGTCCCACCTGCACTTTTCCCACAGCGCGTGAGGGCAGATACAGTCGCGCTTCCAGCACGGCATCGTGTGGCACCAGTGTTGTGAAAGGAATCCGGGGATCGACGGTATCTCCCGGGCGCAAGAGTAGATTGCTGAGTGTGCCGTCCGCTGGAGCGAGAAGAGTGAACAGCCCTTGTGAACCAAGCTCGTCCTGCTGCGCGAGCAATTGAGAGAGTGTGCTCTGCATCGAGAGCCATTCCTCCTGTACTGCGAAGGGCTGCAGGGCAAGCTGTTGTCTCGCCTCTTCCAGAGCGAGCTTGCGTCCCTCGATATTCAGACGTGTCGTCGTGCTCGTCTGCTGAAGAGCGTACCAGGTTGATTCGACCTGGTTGTGCTCGCGATTGGAGATGGACTTGCGCGCCAGCAGAGTGGCGCTGCTCCTGTACTCCTGTTCTGCGAGAGCGAGTCGCTTCAGGACCACATCATGCTCTTCCTGCAACAACGCCAACTCTTCGCTCAATCCTGCGATACGAGCACGTGATTGTTCTTTGGCGATCAGTGCGCGCTTCTCAAGAACAGCGATTCTCTCCTGCAGTTGCGCGATCTGTTTTCCGGTGTGCTCGAGGAGGACACTGGTGGACCGCCGCCCGGCCTCGTCCGAGCGCCCAGCAGCGATCGTTGCCAGGATATCGCCCTGACGTACACGTTGTCCTTCGATACCACGAATGTCCAACAGGACGCCGGAACGTTCGCTGTAAACCTTGATCTCTCCTGCAGAGGGGATCAGATGTCCCCTCACCATCTCGGTTTCCTTTATCTGCACCAGAGCAGCGAAGGAGACGAATGAGAGGAAAATCAGTGTGATCCCGATCACCATCGCACGGACGGTCAGAGGTTGATAGAAAAGCGCATCACCGTATTGCGATGCTGTGCTTGCGAGCAAGGCTTCCCGACGGAACAGTTCTGAAGTCATTTGCAGGCTCCTGTCACATTCGGTTATCGCGAACAGGGCTCGCTCCCACAGAAGGGCAGCGGTGCTCGAAGTAGTTTGGCAGTGAGCTGAGGTATTTCCACTGGGCAGGGCTTCGCGAGATCCATTTCTCCGCAAGGTTGACAAGCTGTTGGGTGATGCGTGATGTGGCGTCGTCCAGAGACTCGCCAGTCAACAGTTCCGTGTCGATGACAGCTTCCATCTCGATGTGGCTCTGACCATCCCTTTCGAATGTGATGAAAGGGAGGATGGGCGCCTTTCCCATGATCGCCAGTTGCGCCGGGCCCTTGACGAAGCGAGCAGCGTGGCCAAAGAAGGTGACAGCTACTGTGCCGCCAAACTCCTCTTTAAGATCGAACATGATGGCTAGCGTGTGATCTCCCCTGCGCAGAGCGCTGACGATACTCACAGGGTTGTACTGGCCGTGCCTCAATACTCTGTGCCCGGGTCGATTACCAATGACGTAGTCTTTCTCCCTTGCGCTGTCCTGCTCGCGTCGAAGAGAAATGGCTGCACGTTTTGGACCTGCAAGCGCTGCAAGGCATTTGAATGCACCGAGAAAATCTCCCATGTGAATGGTCGCCAGAACGCGGGAGCCTGGTTGAGCTGCGATGTATGCGATGTAATCCTTTCTTTCCGGCCAGACGAATGCATCGAGGTAGCGTTGGCCGTCGGCGAATCCGTGCAGATGAACATGACGTTTCGCAAAGTTGTATTCGCAGTGAAAGCGACATTCTCTCAACATTGCCTGAACCACATGTTCTGGCTCGTGCAACAGCATACCGAGAATTCGCGTGTGAACGTCGGTCGCGAGGCGTTCCGTTGGCAGTGACTCTTCCAGCGCGAACCGCAGACGGAGAAGAGCGCGCAAGAGAATTTTTCTGAGCGCAATGGATTGTCCGGATACCACGCACCGCTTGGACAGGTTCTGCACTATCAGTAGAATGCGCTCAGAGAGCGTAAAAGGAATCGAAATCCCATCCTTGGAATCGCCTTCGAAACTCTGAATGACTGCATCGTGAAGCTGCAACGCGTAGCGAAGCAGCGATTCGCATTCCTGATATACGTAATCCGTCTTCACGAGTTCGACCCGAAGGCTAAGCTCAGTCTGCAGCACCCGCACTCCGGGATCGAGCGCAGGCAATTTCTGCCGCAATGCGCGCGTCACCGAAATCATGCGCAGACTCAGCAGGTACTCCATCGCAGAGCAGCAATACTCCATACTTCGGCGACATTCGTCATACTGCAGGCAACGCCACGCGTTCAGCAGGGTTTGCCGAACGGAGGGCAGCCGGATTGTGGACAACTGTGCTGGCAGAGTGTCTTCCATGACGTTCTCTCAGATCGTGGTCGGTTCCTTTGTGATGCAGGCCCGGTGAATCAGCGTGATGAGATCGCCAACCGTCTCCAGTTCCGCCATCAGTTGTTCGTCCGCCACTATTGCAAAGCGCGCCTCAAGAGCGAAGATGATTTCAACCAGTTTCAAGGAGTCCATTCCAAGTGAGCCGAGGCTTGTCGAATGTGCGAGTTCGATGTTGCAACGGCCTGAGTTCCGCAAGAGCTCCGTTACGACCAACTCTATGTTCTGTAATATGACTCCATGTGACCCCTCTTCCTGCGACGTCATAGCCTTCTCATGACAGTTCATGCAACCACTCCTTGTGCTTGTGTACGGACACTGAATTTCACAGAGCTTTCCAGGTAACGCTCCCTGCAACGCTCTCTCTGAAGTTTGCCGCTGGTTGTCAGGGGTAGTGCTCTTCTGGGGACGATTTGAACATCATCAGGCGCGATACCAAATTCATCGCACACCAGTGTGCTGGCAGCCGTCGGTATGGTGGTCATCATCGCACCGCTGACGGTACTGGCGTGCTCCAGCAACAGGATCAGCGCATCGCTTTCATCATTCGGGACAGTGAACGCTGCGCAACGCGTGATGCCTTGAGTGTTGAGAACTCTCTCCACTCTTTCCTCGATATCTTCGGCATGAAATGTACGGCCGCGTCGCTTGAACACGTTCTTGAGTCGTCCCACGAAATGGAGCGTGCCCTGCCTGATGAATCCGAGATCGCCGGTCCGCATATAACCCCGCACGCCATCAAGGACTTGATCGAACGTCGTTCGTGTAGCGGCTGCATCATTGAAATATCCCGGCGAGAGGGATGAAGACCTGAGCCACACCTCCCCAGTCGTTCCATCCGGAAGAGGACGCTGTTTCAGCGGGTCCACGATGACAATACTGTCTTGTTCCATGATGCGGCCCACTCCCGGATAATCGGTCTGGGAGGAGGGCGTGACACCATACTGACCACATACAAAGAGCGTTGACTCAGCCATGCCGTAGCAAGGGAAGAACGCTTCCTTGTCGAATGACGCGCTTGCGAACCGGCGCGCAAATCGTGCCAGAACGGAGGGAACGATTCTTTCGGAACCGCAATAGGCAAGACGCCATGTGCTCAGATCCAACGGCTCCTCATCCTGTCGGAAAGGTTCACCATTTTCCGCGCACAGTGCATAGGCGAAAGTGGGCGCGCCACTGATCGTGGCTTTGCATCTGGAGATGGCGCGCAACCAGCGTAGTGGGTCACCAATGAAATCCGCAGGAGAAAGAAAATAGTTCGGCACGCCGCAGTAAAGAGACTGGATGACATGACCGATCAGTCCCATATCGTGATGGAACGGCAGCCAGGATACGCAGACATGTTCCGGGGAACAGCCAAAACGTTGCCTGATGCTTTCGGAATTGTGCAACACATTCGCGTGCGTCACGATGACACCGCGCGGATGTGAGGTGGAGCCGGACGTGTATTGAATGAAGGCAATGTCGTGTGGTTGCACATCCGGGCGTTGCCACGATGCAACATCGACAGGCCAGTCAGGCACATCGGTGCAAAGGACTTGCACACGCCCTGCATGCAACAGCGCTTGCGGAATCAGCCTTTGCGTCGAGGAAAGCGTGAGGACAGTAGTCGCGCCACTTGTCGCAATCGTCCTTAAAACACTTGTCCAATCTTTCCCACGAGGCTTTGTGAGTGGCATGGGCCATGCTCCGGCGAGAATGGTGCCTAGAAAAGCGACAATGAAGTCAGGGCCGTGAGGATAGAGCAGCGCGATGGGTGATTTCTGCAATCTGCGCTGCTGCAGGACTGCGGCAATAGTCACCGCTTTGTCGTACAGTGCTGCATAGGTCAATTCGTGACTGATCGAGACTTCCTTGTTCAGAAAGGCATACAACCTTTGGTGCGGAGATTGATTGACCTGCATTTCCACAATGGATAGCAGATCCTGCTTGGTGGCTGACATGGCGACACATCCTTGTTTCTGTTCCTGATGCCTTCCAAGTTAGACCAACAATGTGAAATCGACAAGTCGATGGCGGGATTTCAGTTGAGAGCTATACTGGGATCGTGCAGAACGCTGGAGTGAGCGGAAATGATCACGGAAGAAATTGGAAGAACGGATTCCTGCGCGCAGAACCATAGCGAATTTTCAGCAATGGTGGTGGGAAAAATTCTTTGGGAGTACGAAAAGGCGCCTTGTCGCATACAAAGTCTCTACGAACTTGCCAAGGAGAAAATGTGGAATGCCAACAGTGATGTGCCGTGGAATGATTTCGGTCGTGACAGATCCTTTCCTTCCTCGCACGAAAGCGAACCACTGACAGGATTTGCGGAGTATGAGGCGCTTCCGGATGATGAAAGGCGCCGCATCAGTTGGTGGCGGCACGCGCTGGAGATCAGCGAGATTCTCCATGGCGAGCAGGGTGCGTTGCTGGTCGCCTCGCAACTGGTCTCGTGCCTGCCCACTGTGGAATCCAAGTTGTTTGCGAGCTCACAGGTCTTTGATGAAGCGCGGCATGTAGAATTCTTTTCGCGCTATTTGCGCGAAGTGGTTGGCGAAATTCATCCGCCGAGCGAGGAGTTGAAGCGGCTCATTCAATCGATGGTAGACGAACCGCGCTGGGACATGAAGTTCATCGCCTGTCAGATTCTGATCGAGAGTCTGGCGATGGCGAAATTCCAGGAGATTCGTCAGTCAACACAGGTGCCGGTGCTCGCCTTTGCGATTGATTACATCGCGGCTGATGAAGCACGGCACGTGAAATTCGGCACGGAGTTTCTCAAGGATCATCTCGCCAGTCTGAGCGCTCCCGAACTCGCGGAGCGCAGCGATTTCGTGCTCGATAATGTGCTGCGCCTGGCGAATTCATTGAATATCACCACGCGTATCGCGGAATCGTACGACTGGGATGTAGCGGCTCTGCGTCATCATCTGCGTCAGTATCGTGTACGCCATCCCGAGATCAATCGCAATCGCTTTCGCCAATTGCTCATCAATCTGAAGGCAGTGGGTTTGCTGACCGAGCGGACGCACATGCGGATGATGTCTATGGAGGTGATGCGGTAAGCGAGGGGTCTAGTCGATGAACTTCTTGATGACTATATCCGCACCAATTTCACCAGGAGAGGGTAGAGCAAGCTCGTCGGCGTGGACGCCATAGGCATCCAAGCCGTTGAGCAACTCGGCCTCGGAAAATGGCAGCTTGACTCGGCGAGGAACCTTTTCGGCAGCATCAATCAAAATCTCGCCGCCTCCGACTTCAAGATGGATTTCGCGCGCTTCTTGAGCCTAACGACTGGCGCAGTTTTGCTATTCAACTGCATCCCCCTTCTTCACCGGCGCCTCCAGGCTCGGCAGGTTGCCGCCCTTGCCCAGCTTCAGCAGTCCGGAGCTGGTGTAGATGCCGAGCTTATCGCGGGTGTCGACGATGTCGAGGTTGCGCATGGTCAGTTGGCCGATGCGGTCCTGTGGCGAGAACATGGATTCGCCTTTCTCCATCGTCAGGCGATCAGGGTGATAGGTCAGGTTCGGGCTCTCGGTGTTGAGGATCGAGTAGTCGTTGCCACGACGCAGTTCCAGTGTGACTTCACCGGTCACGGCCGAGGCCACCCAGCGCTGGGCGCTTTCGCGGATCATCAGGGACTGTGGGTCGAACCAGCGGCCCTGGTACAGCAGGCGGCCGAGCTTGCGGCCGTTCTCGCGGTATTGCTCGATGGTGTCTTCATTGTGGATGCCGGTGACCAGACGCTCGTAGGCGATATGCAGCAGCGCCATGCCGGGAGCTTCGTAGATGCCACGGCTCTTGGCTTCGATGATGCGGTTCTCGATCTGGTCGCTCATGCCGATGCCGTGACGGCCGCCGATGCGATTGGCTTCCAGCATCAGTTCAACAGCGCTGGTGAAGGTCTTGCCGTTCAATGCCACGGGCACGCCTTCTTCAAAGCGTATGCTGACTTCTTCGCTCTTCACCTCGACATCACTGCGCCAGAACGCGACACCCATGATGGGATTGACGATGCGCATGCCCTTGTTGAGAAACTCCAGGTCCTTGGCTTCGTGCGTGGCGCCCAGCATGTTGCTGTCGGTGCTGTAGGCCTTCTCGGCCGACATCTTGTAGCCGAACCCGGCTTGGGTCATGAACGCCGACATCTCGGCTCGGCCGCCCAGTTCGTCGATGAAGGCCTGGTCGAGCCAGGGCTTGTAGATCTTCAGCGACGGGTTGGTGAGCAGGCCATAGCGATAGAAGCGCTCGATGTCGTTGCCCTTGAAGGTGCTGCCATCGCCCCAGATGTTGACGTCGTCGTCCTTCATGGCGGCCACCAGCATGGTGCCGGTCACGGCGCGGCCCAGCGGTGTGGTGTTGAAATAGGTGCTGCCGCCGGTGGTGATGTGGAATGCGCCGCACTGCAGGGCAGAGATGCCTTCCTGCACCAGTTGCTGTCTGCAATCGACCAGACGGGCCAGCTCGGCCCCGTATTCCATGGCCTTGCGCGGAATCTCGTCGTAGTCAGCCTCGTCCGGTTGGCCGAGGTTGGCGGTATAGGCACAGGGGCGGGCGCCCTTGAGCTTCATCCAGTGCAGGGCTGCGCTGGTATCCAGGCCGCCGGAGAAGGCGATACCGATTTTCTGACCAAGGGGGAGACTCTGGAGGATCGTAGACATGGCGATTGCACACTCAAATTACTGAAAAGATAAGGATAAACGGGCACCGTGACCCGAGTCCACCTCCTTTCCCTGTCAATCGACAATTTGCCCTGAATCAGCAGGGAGAATGCAATGATTGAGGCACCAATGATACCGCCCGTCAAACTCGTTGCCTTTCTCGTCCTGTGTAGGCATTCTCAAACCTGAAGGAGCAATCTAACCCAGGAGGAAGACAGTGAAAATCATCAGAATATGCCTTGTCGCAGCGTTGCTGCAGTTATCGAATTCCTCGTATGCCCAAGACCTATGGATCCCCGCCGGCGTATCGTTGGGTGGTTCTGGCACTGCCCAATACAACTCCACCACAGGGCTTCTCAATATTCCGTTTCTGCTCATGCGTCGACCAGGGCAACTTTCAGGAGAAGCAGTGTACGGTGCAGTGATGCAACACACAGGGAACAATGAGTTCAAGCTGCTCAGAACCGCTGCGCTGCGGCAGGACGATGAATGTACTCAGGCTGAGGTGTTGGCCGCCATTCCGCAGTTGTCGTTGAGTTTGTCATTGGAGCAGGCCGAGGCATTGATTGGCTGTAAAGCTGTGCTGAATGACAGAGGGACTGATTTGACTACTGGCCGCCTCGTAGCAGCCGGTTGGACCGGCGCTGATGGGATTGCCAATCCGGGGGCTGCGCATCTGGTCAGTCGGGTTGGCAATGCCGGTTATATCACTGGCGGTTCTGGACGGCCCGTGATCGGAAGCATCGGCAGCGGTCTATCGATCACTTCACTCAATTACACTCCCCCGGGCGTGGTTTTCATCAGTGCAACGCCCGCTGTCATGTTGATATTTCGAGAGGGAACTCTGGAGGAATACACCTACAGTGTGAATGACGGATATGCGGCGTGTCAGCTCGAGACGCTGACTGCAAACCATGCTCTGCTGACAGAAGGCATGAGCGGTGATGAAGTCAACCTTGCCCTGGGTTGCGGCCCGGACTCACGCCAGGGAACGGTGACAGTCAGTGAGCAGCGCGAAGAGCGCAGGTGGACAGCGGAAAGGACCACGGTGACTGGTCAGGGTGACGTTTCAACCTCCGATGTACTGGTGACGGCGACACTGGTGGATGGTGTGCTGGACTCCACATCGATCATGCGCGGCTCGATGCAATCGTTCCGATCCTCGGATTGTTCGGTGGACACGCTGACAGACGGTGCCAATCGCATCCGTGAAGGACTGGCGGAATCTTCGCTGCTCGACGCTGTGGAGTGTGAGCCTGGATTCATCAGCAGCAGCAGCGTCAGCGAAACCGCAACCAAAAGCTACTACCAGTGGCGAACCGAAAACCGTGACGCATCACCGTTGGAGTCAGTGAACCGCTCACTGTCCGTGACATTAACTGATGGCGTAGTGAGCGATATCAACTTCCAAAGATTCTGATCCGGCTGTAGGCCCCATGATGTGAACAGTGATGCGAGAAGAGGGAATGTGTTGGGGAGTTACAGCACTTCGAGTTTGGCGTAGGACAACACCAGCCACTTGCTGCCCGCATCATGAAAGTTCACCTGCACGCGGGCATTCGCCCCGTGGCCCTCGCAGTTGAGCACCACGCCTTCGCCGAACTTGCCGTGGCGCACTCTGGAGCCCAGGCTGATTCCGGCGTCTGGAATGTCGTCCTGCACCAGAGAGGGGGCGGGGCGACCGTAGAACGCGGACGGCCTGGTGATAGTGGACTTGATCCGCACATGCTCGATCAGCTCAGCCGGAATCTCGCGGATGAAGCGCGAGGGTCGGGTGATGTTGACGTCGCCGTGCAGACGGCGTGACTCGGCATGAGTGAGGTAGAGTTTGCTCATGGCGCGGGTGATACCGACGTAGCAGAGGCGGCGTTCTTCTTCGAGCCCGGCCAGTCCGTCCATCGACATCTTGTGCGGGAACAGGCCTTCTTCCATCCCGGCGAGAAACACCAGAGGGAATTCCAGACCCTTCGCGGAGTGCAGGGTCATCAGTTGCACGGCATCGTCGGATTCACTCGCCTGCCCCTCACCGGCATCGAGAGACGCCTGATCGAGGAACGCAGCGAGGAAGGCCATGGATTCGATGGCCATCGCTTCGGCATCCGGATCGAGTTCATCGAAACCACCGGCAGCATTCACGAGTTCCTGCAGGTTCTCGATGCGCGCGGCGGCTTTCTCGCCACCTTCCTTCTCGTGATGCGGAATCAGCCCGCTGTGAGTGATGATGTACTCGACTTTCTTCGCGAGTGCGAGCGGTTCAGCGCCTCGGTGCAGTGCATCGATCAGTTCCATGAAGTGCCGGATCGCACTTGATGCGCGTCCGGCGAGCAGACCATGCGTGAGACATTTTTCTGCAGCGGCCCACAGCGACAATCCTTCATTGCGAGCCACACCGCGCAGGATCTCCAGCGTCTGATCGCCGATGCCTCGTGTCGGCACGTTGATGATGCGTTCCACTGCGGTGTCGTCGTGACGGTTGACCAGCAGGCGCAGATACGCGAGCGCATTCTTGATTTCGAGCCGCTCGTAGAAGCGATGTCCGCCGTAGATGCGATAGGGCAGGCCCACACGCAGCAGCGCATCTTCCAGCTCCCGTGATTGCGCGTTGGAACGATAGAGGATGGCAGAGTCCTTGAGACGGTTGCCGGTGTTGAGCCAGCTCTGCAAACGTTCGACGATGAAGCGCGCCTCGTCCTGTTCGTTGAAGGCCTCGTAGAGAGAGATCGCCTCGCCGTCGCTGCCTTCGGTCCATAATTCCTTGCCGAGCCTTCCCTGATTGTTGCTGATCAGTTTGTTGGCGGCCTTCAGGATATTGGAGGTGGAGCGATAGTTCTGCTCCAGCCGCACCATGTCCGCGCCCGGAAAATCCTGATTGAAGCGCTGGATGTTCTCGATCTTCGCGCCGCGCCAACCATAGATCGATTGATCGTCGTCGCCCACCACCATGAGGTGATTGTCCTTGCCCGCGAGCACGCGCAGCCACGCGTACTGGATCGTGTTGGTGTCCTGGAACTCATCAACGAGGATGTGCTGGAAGCGACGCTGATAGTGCTGGAGGATCTGCGGATTGTTCAGCCACAGCTCGTGAGCGCGCAGCAGGATCTCGCCGAAGTCGACCATGCCGCCGCGCTGGCACGCGTCTTCATACGCCGCGTAGAGCTGAATCATGTTGCGCGTGTACTCATCGCCGAAATGCTCGATGTGTTTCGCGCGCAGGCCTTCGTCCTTCTGCGAATTGATCCACCACTGGCACTGACGTGGTGGCCAGCGCTCTTCATCAAGTCCGAGGTTCTTGCATAGGCGTTTGATCAGTCGCAGCTGGTCATCGCTGTCGAGAATGTGAAAATTTTCCGGTAGATTCGCCTCGCGAAAATGCATGCGCAGCAGACGATGTGCAAGACCGTGGAAGGTGCCGACCCACATGCCGCCGAGGGACTGTCCCAGCAGGTGCTCGATGCGATGGCGCATCTCGCGGGCGGCCTTGTTGGTGAAGGTCACGGCAAGGATGCTGAAAGGGGAGACCCCTTCGATCTGCATGAGCCAGGCGATGCGGTGTACCAGCACGCGGGTCTTGCCGCTGCCAGCGCCGGCCAGTACCAGAAGGTTGTTGGCGGGGGCAGCCACGGCCTGGCGTTGCGGTTCGTTGAGAGAGTCGAGAAGGTAAGAGACGTCCATGGCGCGGGATTGTAGCCTGAATAAAAACACAGTACACGTGCAACTTCTGTCCTTGTGGTAGCGAGCCCTGCTCGCGATTGTTTGAAAAGCATCGCGAGCAGGGCTCGCTACCACAGATGAGGTGACAGGCAGGCTTTGTTTATGCGGAGGCGCTTGCTAAGATGCGACAACTGTCCTGAACGGCCGCTCTATGAGTTTTTACTCCTCGCGGCCATCAGCAAAATCACCCGCATAACCGTCAGCGCCACGAGGAGTTCCCATGTCCGCCAGCTCAGATTCCGCCAAATTCAATTGGCAGGACCCCTTTCTGATGAACGACCTGCTCACTGAAGAGGAGCGCCTCGTTCGCGATACCGCCCGTCAGTATGCGCAGGAGAAACTATTGCCGCGTGTGCGCGACGCCTACCGCCGGGAATACACCGACCCCGCCATCTTCCGTGAGATGGGCGAACTGGGCCTGCTTGGCGCGACCCTTGAAGGCTACGGCTGCGCGGGCGTGAACTATGTTTGCTACGGCCTGATGGCGCGCGAAGTCGAATCCGTGGATTCGGGCTATCGCTCCATGATGAGCGTGCAGTCCAGCCTCGTCATGCATCCCATCTACTCCTTCGGTTCGGAGGCCCAGAAGCAGAAGTATCTGCCGAAACTGGCCACAGGCGAGTGGATCGGCTGCTTCGGTCTGACCGAGCCGGACTACGGATCTGACCCGGGCGGGATGATCACCCGCGCCCGCAGTGTCGATGGTGGCTTCAGCATGAGTGGCGCGAAGAACTGGATCAGCAACTCGCCGATCGCCGATGTGTTCGTGGTGTGGGCGAAGGACGACGAGGGCGTGATTCGCGGTTTCATTCTCGAGAAGGGTATGAAGGGACTGTCTGCACCGAAGATCGAGGGCAAGCTGGCACTGCGTGCGTCCATCACCGGCGAGATTGTCATGGACAACGTGTTCGTGCCTGCCGAGAACATGCTGCCGAATGTGCAGGGTTTGAAAGGCCCGTTCAGCTGTCTGAACTCCGCACGTCTGGGCATTGCCTGGGGCGCACTCGGCGCGGCTGAGACCTGCTGGAAGACGGCGCTGCAGTACACGCTGGATCGCAAGCAGTTCGACAGACCGCTGGCGGCCAATCAGTTGATCCAGAAGAAGCTGGCCGTGATGCAGACCGATATTTCTCTCGGCCTGCTTGGCTGCCTGCAGGGCTCACGCCTGCGTGATGAGAACAAGCTGTCACCGCCGCTGATCTCTCTGCTCAAGCGTAACTCGTGTCTGAAGGCGCTTGAGACTGCGCGCGAGGCTCGCGACATGCTGGGGGGCAATGGCATCTCCGACGAATATCCGGTGATGCGGCATCTGCAGAACCTGGAAGTGGTGAACACCTACGAGGGCACGCAGGATATCCACGCGCTGATTCTTGGTCGTGCGCAAACCGGCATCCAGGCATTCAGCTGAGCAGCATTTTCTGTGGGAGCGAGCCCTGCTCGCGATTGACTGAACGCTGAGTTCAATCGCGAGCAGGGCTCGCTCCCACAATCAGTGGAGATGATGTCAGCAAAGCAAAGTGACTCAATTGAAGAGATAGTGCAGAAAAACACTCGCAAACACCGCAGCCCCCACCCAGTGGTTGTTCAGGAATGCATTGAAACAACCCTCGGGCTGGCGATCCGCGATCATGCGCTGTTGCATCACGAACAGTCCCGTTGCCGCCAGTAAACCGCCGTAGAACCACAATCCCAGATCGAACTGTGCAGACGCCAGCACCATCGCCAGCAGGAACATTCCCTGCAGCGCTCCGATCATCACCTTGTCTGCATCACCAAACAGTATTGCGGTTGACTTGACCCCTATCTGCAGATCGTATTCACGATCGACCATCGCATATTGCGTGTCATACGCGACTGTCCACAGACAATTGGCGACGAACAGTAACCACGCCGCAGACGGCAGTTCGCCACGCTGCGCCGTGAACGCCATGAGAATGCCGCAGGAGAATGCGATGCCCAGTACGACCTGAGGCAGATTCGTGTAGCGCTTCATGAAGGGGTACAGCGCAGCGACGAATACTGCAAAGAAAGACAACTGAATCGTCAGCTTGTTCGTGAATAGCAGAAGTACAAAGCCGAGCGCACACAGCGCGCCAAAGGTAATGAGTGCTTCGTGGCGCTTCACCCGGCCCGTGATGAGCGGTCGATTGCGAGTACGCAGCACGCTGCCGTCAAAATCCTTGTCGGCAAAATCGTTGATCGCGCATCCGGCCGAGCGCATCAGCCAGGTGCCGAGCACGAAGATGAAGAGCAGATGAAGGTCGGGCCATCCTTGTGCGGCGATCCACAGAGCGGTGAGCGTTGGCCATAGTAAAAGGTATACGCCGATCGGTCTGTCCAGTCGCGTCAGCTGCACGAAGTCCGGCAGCCGCGCATGGACCGTGGGGAACTTCGCCTCCAACCAGCGGTTCAGCTTTGACTTGATAGCAATGACGGACTGCAACGTAATTGTTCTCCATGAGTGATGCGAGTACACGCAGACAAGCATGTTAAACGAAACCTGACTGTGGGAGCGAGGGGTGTCTTTGCAATCTGTCACATAACCGCAGTCATTCTGCCATCGCTCTGTCGCAATTCCTCCCTATCCTGAGCCCCTTGAAACGTCCCCGTGATTCCAACAGGGGCTTCTATCATGCCGTCCCCACGCACCTGCAGGGACTCAGAGGAGACTAACCAGATGACCACCAGCCGTTCCCCCGCTTCCCTCAACAAGCACGTGCCTTCGATACCGGCGACCCTGCGAAGGAAGCCTTTGTGTCTCATGGTGCAGATGGCGCTTTCAGGACTGCTGCTCGGAGCGGCTTCCAACGTGATGGCGCAAGCGCCTGCTGCTGCCAGCGGTGCTGACAGCGACTCACCCGCCATTGAGGAAGTACTGGTCACGGGCTCCAACATCCGCCGCTCCGTGAACGATGGCGTGGTGCCGGTCTCCGTGATTGGCGAAGAGGCAATGGAAGTGCGCGGGGCGCTGCTGCCGGTGGATCTGTTGAGCTCGCTCCCCTCCGTGGTCAACCTGCCCGAGAATGAAACGCGACTGGGTTCATCCGGCGCGCGCGGCGACAACGCCAACATCAACATGCGCAACATGGGCGCAACCGCCACGCTGGTGCTGGTAAATGGACGCCGCATGGCGATCAACCCGATGACTGCGGGTCTGTCTCAGGCGGTGAACGTGAATCAACTGCCTACTCAGGGCGTGGATCGCATCGAAGTGCTGCGCGATGGTGCATCGTCGATCTATGGTTCGGATGCTGTAGGCGGCGTGATCAACTACATCATGCGGCGCGAGTTCGACGGTGTCGAAGTGTCGTTGCAGCAGGGCGGTACCGAACACGGTGGCGGCGGCAACACTCAACTTGCACTCACGTTTGGTTCCACCAGCTTTGCCGACGGTCGTGGCCGCTTCATCGGCAGTCTTGAGGCGCTCAACCGCGACAGCATCAAGCTGACTGATCGCGATTTCAGCAAGACGTCGTTCAATTCGGATCGTGCTCCCGCTCCGTTCAACAACGTGGGTGGCGACTTCGATGGGCGCTCCGCGCGCGGTTACTGGCCGACTTTCCGAGTAGGCACTGCTACTGCCAACAACTATTTCCGCCCCGTCAATGGTGTGCCCACGCTGACCACCGCAGCGCCGAATCGCACTGCCAACCCGGAGTTCTATCTGGACCTTAACCAGTTCGGTTTTGCTTCCCCTGAAGTCAAGCGCGGCAATGCCTATCTGGCAGGCGAGTATGATCTGACGGACAACGTCACAGCCTTCGCCGAGTTCGGCTACTACATGGCACGTTCCACGATGCAGCGTCAGCCACTCGCGCTCAACGGCCCGACTTCGGACAAGTTGGTGACCATGCCCGTGGATAGCCCGTACAACCCATACGGTTCGCGTTTCTATCATCCGACTGGTGCTGCCAATGCGGATGGTTCGCCACGTCTGACCGGCACCCCAAGAACCGTTGGTTTCACGCAGATGACCCTCGCGGGTCTCTCACCCGAAGTGATAGAGACAGACTCCGATGTACTGCGCTTCACAACCGGTCTGAAAGGCTCTATCGGAGAGACATGGACGTGGGAAACATCGCTGTTCTACAACGAAGTGAACGGCGACGACCAGGCATATCCTGACGTACGTGAGAGCCTGTTGCAGGCTGCAGTCAACCGCACTGACGCCAGCGCCTACAACCCATTTGGTTACACTTTCAAGGTACAGAACGGTGCGGTAGTGGCAGATGTCCCATATGCCAATCCTCAAGCGGTAGTGGATTCCTTCAGCGCGGTATTTGCGCGTGAAGCCCAGGCCACGATCGCGAGTGCGGACGCGCGCGCTTCTGGCACCTTGTTCAGCTGGTGGGGCGGAGATGTGCAAGCCGCTTTCGGTGTTGAACACCGCCAGGAAGAACTGGAAGACGTCCGCCCCCCTTTCAGTGGCGAGAACCCCGCGAGCTCCGGTCTCGAGACCACCAACAACGACTTCCTGTTGCATCCACCTCGCCCTGACGTCTTTGGTGATCGTGATGTCACCAGTGCATTCGCCGAGGTGATGGTGCCACTGATCAACGAGGATGCCGAGATTCCGATGTTCAACCGTCTCGAGATGAACCTGTCGGCGCGCAGCGAACGCTACAGCGACTTTGGTAGCACCACTAAACCAAAGATCGGCCTGAACTGGAAGCCTGTCGACTGGCTGATGTTGCGCGCTTCGTACAATGAGGGATTCATGGCGCCAAGCCTGGCAGCACTCTACACCAGCCCGCGCTGGACGATCACGGCGGGCGCAGGTGACATCGACACCTACCGTAATCCTGCCCTGAACGAAGGACCTTATGTGAAGCGCACCTACTTCGGTGGTAACCCGGATCTGGCACCGCAGGAGTCCAAGGGTGACACCGCAGGTTTCGTCATCGACGTGCCATTTGTCGACGGATTGAGCATCAACGCCGACTGGTGGCGCATCCGTCGCACCGATTTGCTGGGACAGCGCAGTGTTGGACAGATCAACGAGAGCGACGTGGCGCTGCTGACTGCTTACACTCAACAGCAACTGGCGGCCGGAGTGCCGATCGGGCAGATCGATCTCGGCAGTGGTACCGATGCTTACAAGGGTGACGCCGATGTAGAGCGTTATGCGCTGACAGCGGAAGACAGGGCAGCCTTTGCCGCCTACAACGCCGCCAATCCAGGAAAACCAGTCGCGGCAGCAGGGCGCATCTTTTCGCGGAACCGACCGTTCCTTAATCTGTCATCCAGCGAGCACAGCGGAGTGGACTTCGGGTTCCGCTACGAACTGCGTGATCTGGCTTTCGGCGATATGAGCTTCGGTGATCTGGTGTTCAGCTCGGAGTGGGCTTACCTGGACACGGCGGAGTCCACGTTGTCACCGGCCAACGTTGCACCGACCGTCAACAACCTCCTGCTCTCCGGTGGCGCAGCCGAATGGCGCAGCACAAGCAATATCTTCTGGCGCAAGGATCGCTGGAACGCGGGGCTTGGCATCTATTACGTGGGTGAAACACACGATGGTGCCTCAACGTCCCTTGCTACCTATGAGAGTCTGGGCCGTCCGAGCTACATCGAGCCATTCTTCACCCAGGGCCGCACGGTCTACCGCCTCGTGCTCGACAGCTTTGTCACCTACAACCTGTCTGTTGGCTATGAGTTCGACGGGGCACGTTTTGCTGCGCTGCGCGATACCAAACTGCGCTTCGGTGTCATCAACCTGACCGACGAAGAGCCACCACTGGCCTCGGAAAACTTCGGTTACGATCCGTCCGTGAGTCAGTCTCTGTTGACTGGCCGAAGCTGGAATCTGCAAATCACGAGGAGGTTCTGATGCTCTCGACACTGTCACGTCGCAGGATGCTGTTGGGTATGGCCGGAGTGGCTGGCGTTGCTGCCACGGGCCTCGCAACCAGAACATTTGCTGCCGAGAGCGCTGGCAACGACGCATTGCGTACCGCCTACCGGCAGTGGCTGGACTCGCTTCCGTCGGCACCGACACCTGAGCTGACACGTCACGGTCTGGTCGCCACGGAACTCAAGCGCTGGCACATCATGGAAGCGAATCAGGGCGTCGCCGTGGATGCCGAGCACTTCTACGGCATCGGCAACCACGCGCTGGTCAAGCACCGCAAGGATAATGGCGAGCGCGTGGCCGAATGGTTCGGGCCGCGCAATGGTGCCATCATTCATTTGAATTCGGGTTGGCTTGATGGTGATCGACTGGTCCTCTCGCACTCGAATTTCTCGCAGCTCCCCATGGCAAGCTCGCTGGAAACTTACGACGCTCGCACACTGCAACCTTTGGAAAGTTACAGCATGGGCATGCGTCTCGGGTCGCTGACCTGGGCCGTGAGGCGCGATGGATTCTGGTGGGCCTGCTTCGCCAACTACAACGATGGCGGCACGACTCCGGGATTCGACCAGCGTTGGACGCACGTGGCCAAGTTCGACGACAACTGGCAGGAGCTGCAGGCATGGCTCTTTCCGCCCCAGGTCATCGCGACGTGGGGTGACAGTGCGTGCTCGGGCGGCGACTGGGGCGATGACGGATTGCTGTATGTGACAGGCCATGACCTGCCCGAACTGCATGTACTGCGCTTGCCAAAGCAGGGCGTGACGCTGGAATACGTGACCACCATCGACGTGCCGTTCGAAGGCCAGTCATGGGCGTGGGATCGCAGCGCGAGAGGGGAGCGTGTGATCTACGGTATCAGTCGTGCGCGGCAGGAAGTGATTGCGGCGAGGATCCCAGAGGTTCCGACTGAAATGTAGGAGCGAGCTTGCTCGCGAATGGTGCCCTGATTAGAGTGATAGGGGGTACGTTCGCGAGCAAGCTCGCTCCTACAGTCAGAGGGTTCGATCGAGTAGCTTGCCGCGCAGATATACTTGATGGATGCCGCGCGTGTGGCGAATATCCTCCAAGGGATTCTGATCGAGAATCAAAAGGTCTGCTCGAAACCCCGCCTTGATTTGTCCGCTGTTCTGCAGCCCCAGGGCCCTCGCGGCCACGCTGGTGGCGGCACTGATCGCCTGCATCGGGCTCATCCCGTGACGGACAAATATCTCCAGTTCCCGGTGTCCCACATAGCCGTAGGGATGATCACGCACTGCACCCGCATCCGTTCCGAGCACAATATCCACGTTGGCGTTCAACAGCATTGCAAAGCTGTTGCGCAAGGTTTCCTCCAGCTGTGGATCTCTCTGCGGTACTTGCAACCGCTGTGATGATGCCGACATGCGCAGCGCTGTGTCCGTGGGCAATGTATGCGAAAGGAAAGGGTCATCGCCAATCGCTTCACGGCGCAGTTCCGCGAGTCCCAGATTCGGGACAATGAACACATCGTTCTGCTTGGCTGCCATGGCGATCTCGGAAGTAAATCCATTCTCCAGTCGCCCGTGCAGGAAACCGCGCACACCGGCTGCAATCAGATCAGGCATATCCTCCGCGAATTGCTGGTGAACGACGGTGGCGATTCCCGACTCTCTTGCTTCAGCAATGACAGCGCGATAGATGGCGGGGCTCAGCTTCACTTGCGAGCCATTGCGATCATCCACCCAGAGTTTGATGAAGGGGATCTCGAGTTCAGCGACAGCGCGCACCGCTTCCCGTGCCTGCGCTTCGTTCGCCAGACCACGCAGGATTGTATTGCCGGTCTGTTGTTGTACCGCCAATGCCTCGATCAGAAATT
>Ga0155965_1090_pt17 | contig 41451 bp, 32 predicted proteins | sample RifCSPlowO2_02_FD_107619 | JGI IMG/M metagenome (GOLD analysis project Ga0155965, IMG submission 107619) | Gammaproteobacteria bacterium RIFCSPLOWO2_02_FULL_57_10
CGGCATGACGTTCGAGCAGGTCACGGCGGCGGCACCGACTGCGAGTTACGATGCGCAATGGGGCGACCCAGCGCGTTTTCTGCAGGCGGTATATACCGAACTGGGCGGCCAATGATCCGCTGACAACTGTCTTCGCGATGAGCGACGGAGTTCATCGTACGAACTGTGTCCCATCGCGCAGATCAACTCTGTATACTGCGGCATCATTTAGCGATGCCGCAGTCCCTCTCTATCGAGCTTTCCGAAAAAGACTGAAGCATCAATAACCGGCTGCCGTACACCAATAATACTCATGACAGAGCAAGCCAAGATGCCTGACCTTCTCGAACTTTTCACCGATTACCGATGGTCACTTGACGCCAGCAATCAGTTCACCGCAATCAAGAATCTGACTGACTCACCCAATCCATACTTCAATGCCGAAAAATGCCTCGGCAAGAATATCCTGGAGATCGGCTTCGATACCGATATCAGCCGCGGGTGGGAGCGCCAGCGAGACCTGATCATGGCACGTCAGCCCTTCGCGGATCTCATCCTTGGCTGGTGGGGCGATGGCAATTCAGAAGACAACTACTCAGAGTACTACGTGAGCCTCAGCGGCATGCCGCGATTCGATGACGAGAATCGCTTCATCGGCTACGACGGAGTCGCGCGGGATATCACTGTGCAACAGCGCGAACACATGAGTCTGCTGCGCTTTCGCGAAGCGTTGGACAAGTCCGGAGACTCGATCTATCTCACCGACTGCACGACAATGAAATTTCTCGATGTGAATACCACCGCTTCTGAAAAGATGGGCTATTCCCGGGCCGAGCTGCTGACCATGGGGCCCGCTGATCTCTGGCTGGCAGACCGCGCCACTGTCGAAAAAAATCTGCGTGCCGTCATCGACGCCGGAGGGGAAGGCATCCGCTCGGAATCCAGGGCCGTCTCGAAAACAGGCCGGCAATCTTTCGCGGAAGTGCACCGACGCGCCGTGAAGATGGGAGATCGTTGGGTCGTCGTCAGCATTGCGCGTGACGTGACGCTGCGCAAGAGAGCCGAAGAAGCAGCGTTACGACTCGGGCGCATGTATGCGGCACTGAGTGCCACTGAAGAGGCCATCCTGCGCACACGCACGCCGAGCGCACTCTTCCAGCGTGTCTGCGAAGCGGCGGTAGATGGCGGCAAGTTTCTGACGACAGCCGTCCTGATGATCAGTCCGGATTCCCAGGAACTGCACGTCGTCGCCGGGAGCGGTCACGGCCTGGAGACGCTGCGCACCACAGACATCTCCATCGACTCCACGCAGCCCTCGGGCAGGGGTTTGGTGGGCACCGCGTGCCGCACCGGCAAATCACGAATCAGCAACGACTACTGCGCAGACCCCAGCACAGCGCCGTGGCATGCGCTCGCGAAACAGATCGGTATCGCTTCCGCAACCGCGGTGCCGGTAAAGCGTGCAGACAAGTGCATCGGGACAATCCTGTTCTACTCGAACGAGAAGTTTGCCTTCGATGAAGAAATTGTCGCACTGCTCGAACGCATGGCCGAGAGCATGGTCTACGCCCTCGACATGTTCGATCTCGAAGCCGAGAAGTTACGCAGTCGCGATCGCATTCAGTATCTCGCAACGCACGACGTCCTGACCGATCTGCCCAACCGCGCAATGTTCCAGGAACTGCTGCGCCAGACCATCGAGAATGGCAAACGCTACGATCGCAAATTCGCCGTCCTTTTCATCGACCTCGACCGCTTCAAGTTGATCAACGACTCCCTGGGACACGAGGCCGGTGACACTCTGCTGAAAGAAATGTCGGTGCGTTTCAGAAATTGTCTGCGTGGCAGCGACGTCGTTGCCCGACTCGGTGGCGATGAATTCGTGGTATTGCTCAACGAGGTGAGCACTCAGCGCCAGGTGGCTTCGACAGCGAAGAAGTTGCTGGCCGCCGCCATCAAGTCTTTCAACATCCTCGGCCAGGAGTTCAGAGTCACCGCCAGCATCGGCATCGCATTCTTCCCACAGGATGCCAGTGATGAGCAGACCTTGATGAAGAATGCCGACATGGCGATGTATCTGGCCAAGGAGGAAGGCAAGAACAACTTCCAGTTCTACTCCGGCGACGTGCGGACGCACTCGATGGAGCGGATGACACTGGAGACGCAGTTGCGCAGCGCGATCGAGAATAATGAACTGTCGCTGCACTATCAGCCCAAGCTGGATTCCCGGAGCGGTCGGATCAACGGCGTCGAAGCACTGCTGCGCTGGAACAGCAAGGAGCTCGGGAGTGTGTCACCTCTGCAGTTGCTTCCCATCGCGGAGGAGACAGGCCTGATCATCCCGATTGGTCGCTGGGTGCTGCAGACTGCCTGCGAACAGAATGTGGCGTGGCTGCGCGAAGGGTTACCCCCTATCTGCGTCTCGGTCAACCTGTCCATGCGGCAGTTCGAGGATCGGGACCTGCTGACCGACATCGCCGGCGTTCTGCAATCCACAGGCATGGCACCGGAACTGTTGGAGCTGGAATTGACGGAAAGCATGGTGATGCGCGATATCGATCGTGCCGTCACCCTGCTCAAAGCCATCAAGGACATGGGCGTGCGACTCGCCATCGATGACTTCGGCACGGGTTACTGTTCGCTGGCACAGATCAAACGTTTCCCGATCGATGTTCTGAAGGTGGATCGCTCATTCATCCGCGAGATATCCCTTGACTCAGGTGACACGGAAATCACGGCTGCAGTCATCGCGATGGGCAAGACGCTGAGCCTGACAGTGGTTGCAGAGGGCGTGGAAACCTCGGAACAGGAGCAATACCTGCGGGATCACCATTGTGACGAAATGCAGGGCTATCACTTCAGCAAACCCGTGGTGGCAGCCGAACTCGCAGGGTTGCTGCGCAGCAACAACGACTCACTCAATCCTCTCTAGAAGGACACGACAGGCGCTAGAACGACACAACGCTCTGAAGATAGAAATAGCGCGTGACTGCAGGAGTATCCGCCCCTGGTAGACGACGCGCAAAACCGGAAGCGGCATACAGTGCGATGCCGCTCTCGACTGTCAGATTCCCCGGCACCGCATCCCATTGCACACGCGTCTCCAATTGCTGGCCAAGCCCGCGCCCGGAGCTCCCACTGCTGTCGCGCAATCCTGTGCCGACCCACTGATCTCTCGACTCCGCGAGACGAAACTCACGATGCGCCATCATCAGTCGCACGCCTGTCATTGGCGTGGCGGTGATGCGATAGCCGAGTGACACAAGGTTCGAGCGCGAGAACGGTCCGTAGGTGCTGGTGGGTCCGAAGTCGAAACGACGATCACCATAGAGCGTGTCGAAACGACCGTTGTCACCATCGGTTGGATCTTCATCGCCCGAGGCGTGATCGAGCTGCAGCTGCAATCTGGGCCTCCAGGCACTGTCGAAGGTGTAACCCACTTCGGCGTGGAAGAATCCGGCTCGATGATCGAGCTCGCGCACATCCGTGACCGCCGCTGTCGCGTGTGAGGTGCCACGCTGTGCGACGGCTTCCAATTCGAAATCGAACTGTTGCGAGGCAGCGGGCCGGAACAGACGTGTGCCGAATGTGTCGAGCCTGCGGTTGGTTCCCGGTTGGTCGCGCGTATCTCTTTCATTGAGACGCAGATAGTAGAAGTCGCCACGCAGCCACTCTGTCAGAGCGGGCAACTCCGCGAATATCCCCCACAGCCTCTGGGTCTCACTCTCGCGATCACGCTCTGTGCGATTGTCCAGCAGGCTCGGGAGATCCCCAGGCAGATTCCGCATAGGCAGCACATAGAACGCTTGCAGACGTTTGCCATCGGCGAGCCGGAAGTCCGAAGTCAAACCAGTGAAACTGACCGGGGCGCTGCTGTAGCCACTACGTGACATCAGGCGCCTGCTGGCAATGTCCACACTCTGTCTGCCCAGCTTCATGTCGAGTGTACTGCCCGGCTCTACAAGATCGTTGCTGCGCACACTCACATACAACTGCTGTAGTGCCGCCGTGTTGACGATGCCATTGCTCAAGGAACTACCCGAGTCTGCCAGTGCCTGCCGCACATCCAGCACTTCCAGTCCCAGCGCTGCATTCTCCCTGCGAAACTCGGCCGTCATGATGGTGCGCGACAACAACACCTGATCGCTGCTGCCCTGCCGCCCGGCACGGAACTGGCCGTCGAGACTTTCCGCCCGCAGCAGATGGTTGAATTGAATGCGGGTCTGGTCCGTAGAGTCGATGAGCCGCCAGGGTTGTGCCGTCTGGGCGTGGATACTACTGGAGACCAATGTGGTAAAAATCACTGTAGTAAAAGCCATTGTCGTAAAGGGCAGCAGGTATTTGCGTGGCATGAGTGATCTCTGATGGGAAGTAGAGTTGGCGAAGATCGCAAGTCTAGATCACCGGGGCGCTTCTCACAATTAACGGTTTATGACAAACAACAATAACGGACCTATCCCATGACACTCCTTCTGAAACTTCCTCTTGATTACATGAGACCTGCGGCGTTGCTGACTGCAATTTCACTGACCTCCGCTTCTCACGTCACTGTCGCGCAATCACCGGATGGCGTGCAACTGCAGACACTCCCCGGCGAACTGGTCGTTGAGCCGCCCACGCTGGAAAATCTCGGCTTCGAATGGTTCATCCGCGGCGACGCCAATCGCAACGCCTCAGTGGCCGTGTCGTATCGCAGGGCAGGCAGCAGCGAATGGAGCGAAGGTCTGCCCTTGATGCGCATCGGTGACGAGCGCGTGTATGCCGGAACCCAGTTCGATGTGGAACTGCCACCGATGTTCGCGGGCAGTATCATGGATCTCGAACCTGACACGGAGTACGAAGCGCGTTTCGTGATGAGCGACCCCGATGGCGTCACCGGTGTCGCTGAACAGACTGTACGAGTGCGCACTCGCCCCGAGCCGATGCCATATGAAGGCGGTAGAGTCTTTCACGTCTATCCGCACGACCACGTCGGTGAACGAATCGAGCCGGCGTTTGAAGGACTGCTGTGCGCCTACAACTTTTCCTGCTCCGGCACCGACTGGGCCACGGCAGGCCGACCAAGGGTGCGCGCGGGTGACACGATTCTCGTGCACGCGGGCCTGTATCAATACAACCGTTACGAATACACCACCAGCGATGTCAATCGCACCATTCCTCTCGACGGCACCTACTATCTGACAGCTGATGGCACAGAAGAGCAGCCGATTGCCATCAAGGCAGCGGGCGATGGCGAAGTGATCTTCGATGGCGCTGGCAACTACGCGCTGTTCAATGTGCAGGCCGCCGATTACAACTACTTCGAAGGCATCACGTTCAGAAATGCGGAGATCGCGATTCTTGCGGGCACGCAATTCATCGTCGGCTCGAAGGGACTGACCGTCAAGAATTCGCGCTTCGAGGATGTCGGGGCGGGCGTGTTCAGCAACTACTCCGGCTCCAGTAATTTCTATATCGCAGACAACTGGTTCTATGGTCGCAACGATCCACAGCGCATGATCGGCTGGGCTGATCCGCACCTGTGGAGTCAGTTCAACGGCGTCGATGACCAGATCCATCCGCCCGCGATGGCTTCCTATGTTGCCGTGAAAGTGTATGGACCGGGACACGTCGTAGCGTACAACTACATCGCGGATTTTCATGACGGCATCAACGTCGAGACCTATGGCAATCCCGATGGCACTGTCGCGTCCGGCTCGGGCATCTACGGCCCGAAATATCCGCCGCGCGAGTATTGGGATCGCCGTCCTGTCGCCATCGATTTCTACAACAACTACATCACCAACAGCCACGACAATCCGATCGAGATCGATGGCAGCATGCACAACGTGCGCGTGATGCGAAACATGCTGATCAACCATCCCTCGCACGCATTCTGCAATCAACCCGCTCTGGGAGGACCGATCTACTGGATTCGCAACATTGCCTACAATCTGCCGGGTGGATCTTCGCGATTGACTATTGGGTCAACTGGCGCCGTGTTCTACAACAACACGGTGTTCTCGGAGACAGAAGGCACGCTGCAGAACACGCACTGGCGCAACAATCTGTTCCTCGGCCAGAACGCGACGCCGGTGTTGTTCGACATCACCAGCTACACGAACTACTCGTCGTCTGATTACAACGGCTTCTTTGCCACGGAATCATCGACTGCGCCGTTTGCGTGGAATTCGCCACCACTGGATGTGATGGCCGACTATCCTGGCCCGGGCAAGACACCACAACTGGAAGAGCGCGCGTTTGGTTCGCTGGCGGAATACTCACAGGCGACCGGCCAGGATCGCAACAGCATCATGGTGGACTACGGCGTGTTCAGGAATGTGCCGATGCTGGATGCGACAGATGTCGCGAATCTGCAGAACGTGTACGAGGCTGATGATTTCGACTTCAGTCTGGTGCCAGGCTCAGCTCCGGTGGACAAAGGCGCGCATCTGCCGAATGTCAGCGATGGCTTCAGCGGCGAGGCGCCGGATCTTGGGGCGCTGGAGGTGGGAGCAGAGATGCCGCACTACGGGCCGAGGAGTTGACGTCCCACTTCACCCTGTGGGAGCGGGCCCTGCCCGCGATGGAACTTGCACCAAATCAATCGCGGGCAAGGCCCGCTCCCACAGAATCTGTTTCTATTGCGACAGTTGAATGCGCTCCACTTCACCCATCTGCGAGTAGGCCGAGGTGATGACTCTATCTCCCACCGCAAGACCCTCGCGCACTTCCACAAAGCGGTTGTTACGCCGCCCTGTGACGATGTCGCGACGCACGGCGTAATTGCCCTCCGCATCCACGACAAACACCCAGTTGCCGCCAGTGTCCTGAATGAAGCCACCGAGTGGCAGCAGCAGCGACTCAACAGGATTCCCCAGCGTCAGATCAAGCTGCAGTGTCTGTCCACGACGAATGTTGCCTGGCGTGCCACCTTCGAATATGAGATCCACGGTGAAAGTGCCTTCCGTGATTTCGGGATACACCTTCAACACACTGCCCTGAAACTGCTGGCCCACCAGCGTGAAGCGTGCCGATTGGCCGGGCGCGACACGGGTCACGTAGTACTCGTCCACTTGCGCGACGATCTTGTACTCGTCGATCACATCGATCTGACCGAGGCGCTGGCCACGAATCTTGTTCTCACCTATCTCGACAGGCAGTGATGTGAGCTGACCCGCCACTGGCGCGCGCACCAGCAGGTTCTCGAAACTGCTCAGGGAAAGTGCCAGGTTGTCCTGCAATTTGCTCATCTGACCGGCGATCTGTAGCGTGCGCTCCTTGCGGATGCGCTCCTCCAGCAATTGCCGCTGCATAGTGTTCTCGTGGATTTTCTTCTGGTATGCCAGCGAGTCTGAGATCGCGTCGTACTCCTCCTTCGATACCAGCTCGTCGCTCACAAGTTGCTCTAGTCTCTGCTTCTGCCGCTCCAGTACCTTGATCTGGTATTCGCTGTCGATCAGCGCTCGCTCGGTCATCAGGCGCGTTGTTTCCAGGCCATTGCTGATATTGGCAAGATTGTTGAGCTGCTCGGTGGTCTGCGTGTCATTGCTTGCCACCTGCAACTGCAGATCGCCGTTACTCAATTGTAGCAGCGGTTGTCCGGCCTCCACGAAGCTGCCTTCCTCAGCCAGTACTTCTTCTACGACACCACCGTTGACGGCATCGAGAAACACGCTGGTGAAAGGCTGGATGGTGCCACGAATCGGCGTGACATCCTCGAAGGCGCCCAGTGTCACTTCCGACACCACAAGTTGCTCTGCGTCAACCCGATAGGTACGAATCGCAGCGTCGGTAAGCATGCCCTGAAGGAACCAGAGTATCCCTGCGACTGCTAAGCCCATCGCGCCCCACTGCCAGAGTGGGCGCCTCTTTTTCTCGATAGCTTTATCCATATTTCTTCGAGGCCTTACTTCTATTCATATCGCAACGCATGCACGGGATTCCTTCGGATGGTACTCCAGGATTGCAAGGCCATCGTCAGGAACGCCGACAGAATTGCCAGCGCAGCCGCTGCAGGAAACACCAGAAGATTGATCTCATCTCGATAAGCAAAATTCTGCAACCACGCATTGATGGCATACCAGGACAGGACTGACGCGATCACGGAACCGATGCAGACCAGAACGAAGATGTTGCGGAACAGCACAGTCATGATCTGGCCGACGCTCGCACCAAATACCTTGCGTATGCCAATCTCGCGGGTTCTGCGTTCAGTGGAGTACGCGCTCAGTCCGAGCAAGCCAAGACATGAGATCAGGATGCAGACCGCCGCGAACCAGGCAATGATATCGACGATGCGATTCTCGCTGTCATATTGCTGGCGGATGATGTCGTCGAGCGTGCGATAGTCGAAGGGGAGCTCCGGCATCACTTCACGCCAAATGCCGTCCAGGCGCGCCAACACATCAGGATCTATTCGCTGGTTAAGCGCAATAGTGATCCTGACGCTCTGAGCTGCGCGTCGCTCGGGATTAGTCACCGTACTGTAAAAACCTGGATTGGTTTGGCGCAGGATCAACGGTCCAATCGCACTCTGCAGTCCGGCAAAGTGGAAGTCTCTGACCACGCCCCCGACGATCTCTGTCCCTTCTGCATTTGCTGGCATGCCCGTGCGCTTTCCGATTGGATTGATCCAACCCATTTGCTTCACCAGCGTCTCATTCACTACAACAAGATTACGTGCATCGTCGGTCGTGAAGAAACGACCCGCAAGCAACTCCATCCCCATAACATCGAGATAACGACTGTCGACGTTCTGAAAGCTCAGAAAATGTGGCTCCAACGCACCATCTTCGTTTTCCAACAGCCAATTCCCAGCATATGACTCCACGCCCGGGTCCAGCGCCGTCAGCGTGACACCTTTTACCTGCGGCAGACTCTGCATCCGATCCGCAAGCACCGATGTTCGCTCGATGAAGTCTACGCCTTGCACGTCGACGACAAGTTTGTTGTCCTTGTCGAAACCCAGCGGTTCGTTCTGGATGTAACGCATCTGCGCCACAATCAACAGACTGCAGGCGATCACGGAGACAGTCACAGCGAACTGGAAAATTACCAGCAATCGGCGTAGCAACGACTCGGAGCGACTGTTGGAACGGCGCACGCTGCCCGGCATCACCAATTGAGAGGAGAGATAGAACGCGGGATACAAACCCGAAAGCAGGCCCAGCAGTAGGCTGCCGAACAAAACCAAAGCAAGAAGAGTGGGTTCACGATAAACAGCAGGCTCCAGAACTCCCGTAAACAGTTCTGTCACTCCCAATTGCACCAACACTTCAAGGCCTGCCAGCGCCACCACTCCTGCGGTCAGTGCAATGCAGACGGATTCCAGCAGAAACTGTGAAAGCAACGCTCCGCGTCTCACCCCCAGAACCTTCCGTACAGCCACCTCCTTGAGACGTCCTGCCGAACGAGCTGTCGCGAGATTAATGTAGTTGATGCAGGCCACCAGTAGAATCAACGCTCCAATCACCGCGTAGGCATACACAATCAAGAGATTGCCTACCGGTTGGTCGTACTCTATCGACGGACCGTAGTGAATATCCGCAATCGGAGTGATGTGCATCGCGTTGCTCAGCCCCGCTCCGCGCAGCAATTCCCCAGTTGTGTCTTCCCAGTATGAGTCAAAGAACGCTGAAAAATTGGCCGCGTCATAATTGTCCGCCAATACAAAATAGGTATATGTGCTTACCGTAAACAGGGACATCGGCAAGGCAGCCGGTTCCGGGTATGCCAGGCCGTTGATGGAAAGCAGCACGTCGTACTTGAAGTGGGTATTGCCAGGCTGATCCTCATAGACTAGAGCTACGCGGTAGTCGCGATTGTTGACAGTAATAGTCTCGCCAATCGAATCGGCACCAGCGAAATGAATTCTATTGAAGCGATTGCTTATCGCAGCCACCCCAGGATCAACCAGCGCAGTATTCATGTCGCCGTAGACTGCTCTATGATCAAACACAGCAAAGACGTTATCGTCGGCTTCGTAGACCGCATCCCAGTAAAAAGGCTCTCCCTGCACTCTAATGAGACTTTTCCCCGGCATCGCCCGGAATCGCACAAATGCTTCGATCGCCGGGTTCTGCGCAGCCAGAGTTGGCGCCATGAAATGCGACATCTGCGCGAACGTGGTGGTGCCAGTGTTGTTGGTCAGATCAAGTGTTGCGCGATAGATGTTTTCATGTCCTGCGACGTGTTGGTCATAAGTCAGTTCATTCTGCACATGCATGCCGATGAGGAACGTACAGACGATGGCGACGGAGAGGCCGAGCACGTTGATGCCTGCGTAGAATTTTTCGCGACGCAGGTTGCGTAAAGTGATTTTCAGGTGGGTCAAAGCAATAATCTCTTATGCGTGGAACGTCAAAGTTCTCAAAAAATCTCTAAGTGCTCTGAATCACTATGCGCCGCTATTCATAGCGTAGTGAATCTACAGGATTCCGATTTGCCGTTTGATATGACTGCCCAGCGATAGTCAGTAATGCCACAGTTGCGCAAATGCCAACGGCTATTACGAATATCACCACGTCAATCGATACACGATAATCAATATAAAAACCCTGCTGCCATCTCACAAAGGTAAGGTACGCCAGAATTGAGGCTACAACTGCGGCCACGGAAAGGGCGATCAGTATGCCTCTGACCAACAAGAGAATAATTTGCGATGTGGAAGCACCAAGCACTTTCCTGATCCCTATTTCCTTCGTGCGTCGTTGTGTCATGAGGGAAGAAAGACCAAGCAGGCCCATGCAGGAGATGAAAACACATAGCGCGGCAAACACGCCCATCAGCTTCATCTGGCGTGCTTGGGACTCATATAGCGAATCCAGGTAGTCACTTAGGTGCCAGAATTCGTAAGGATGGACGGGATCAATATCCTCCATAATCTGGCGCAGAGAATCCACAACGTCTGCCACATTTCCGTCGACAGCTACTGTCAAGTAACGATACTGCAGCGCACGATCCGACGGAGGGCTGCGACCAAAGTCAGCATTGTCTTGAAACATCAGCAGGGGTTCAATCTGTCTGCCCAAATCATGAAAATTGAAGTCCCTGACGACACCGATCACGGAGTAATCGTTGTTCCTGAGCCGTAATCTCTTTCCTATCGGTTCACTCCAACCCATTTCTCGTACCGCAGTTTCGTTCACCAGGACAGGAAGAACAGAAGCACTCTGATAGGAATCCGAGAAACCTCTGCCATGCAGTATCTGCAGACCCATGACGTCAATGTACGCGGAATCAAACGACAGCATTCTGAATGGTGCGGTCTGAAGAACTCCTGAGCTGCTCTCTACCTCGACAAGGTACAGATCATCCATTTGCCCAGGAATTGATCGGCTTAGAGCAGTACCGGAAATATTTCCGTTAACACCAAGTCTGCTTTCAATCTCAGGAAGTCGTTCTATTGCATCAGCGCCACGCAAGGGAACCACAACTCTATTGTCCTTGATAAAACCCAAATCCTGGGTATGGATGAACTGCATCTGGTTGAACATTAGTAACGAACAGGCTATGACGCCAATAGATATGGTTAGCTGCACGATAACAAGGAACTGTCGAAGCCATACCGATTGCCGCCCCTGTTTACCAGCAGAGTCCCTCAAGCTGGTCGCAGGAGCGAGAGACGAAAGGTAGAAAGCTGGATAACTGCCTGCCACTATTCCTAGAATCATCGTCGCAAGAAATACTGTTGCCACTGAATTAATACTGATCGTGGTGATCAGTGATATCTCCTTTCCCAGCAACGTACTTATAGGGGTTATCTCAAGCAGCACCTGGGCAATTATCCAGCCTGCAATAACTCCGCAGAATGCGAAAAACAGCGATTCGCCGACAAATTGCGCAATCAGAGTGCTCTTCTCCGCTCCCAGGGTCTTTCGAACACCAATTTCCCTTGATCGCTTCAGTGCTCTGGCTATAGCCAGATTGATATAGTTGATAACTGAAACGAACAAGGCAAACAGTCCAATAGCTATCAGCAAGTAAACATACAACCGATGCACTCCGGAGCTGCTGCCGCTTGTGTCTGAGAAAAAATGAACTGAGGCGAGAGGCTCCAACTGCAGTCGCATGGTTGATGACAACTCTCTCCCTTTCTCTGCCATATAACGCGCCCAAAAATCGTCGTAGATGGAGGAAAAGTTGTCAGAGTTGTAACCGTCTGGAAGTAGCAAATAGGTGTAAGCTCCGAGATCCCAAAGGGCATCTCCGATTCGTGATGAATCAACAACGCCGGTCGACAAGCGGTGATATGAAAGTAGTACGTCGTATTGCAGATGCGAATTCTCTGGCAGATCTTCAAATACCAGAGAAACGCGAAAAGAGTCGAGATCCGTGGTGACAATTTTTCCTATTGGGTCTTCATTTCCGAAGAAGGTTCTGGCAAACGAGTGGCTGATCGCAATGGCGTCCGGCGATGACAATGCGGTAACTGGATCGCCTTCCATAATGCTGTGCGTGAATACCTCAAATACCTTTTCATCTGCAAAAAAGACATCGTCTTGATAATGAACAGTGTCCCCATAGCGAAAAACGGTGGGAGAGGTCGGTAACGCCCTGAATCGCACATACTCCTGTATTTCCGGGTAGTCACGTTTCAACAGAGGCCCCAAGGCGAACGAACTTTCAGCGAATCTCTCAACTGACCCCTGATTCTCCACCTGACTGGTCACACGATAAACGCGCTCATGCAGAACATTATGTTGATCATAGCTAAGCTCGGTGTATAGGTAACTTGCAAGTATCAAACATGCGCCTATGCTTAATGCGAGACCGAGGATATTGATTACCGTATAAGTTTTTTCTCGCAAGGCGTTGCGGATAATAATAGTCAAATAGCCGCTATTCATTTGTATATCGCTCGTTATAAGTCCACAGAGAAGCTAGGGTATCGGCGTTTTGGTATGACTCGGCACCTCTCAACTATCTGTCTCACTCACAATCCGTCCGTCCAACACCCGCACTATTCGTTTTCCCACTGCCGCATCCTCCGGCGAATGCGTCACCATCACAATCGTTGTGCCCTCGTCATTCAGCTTGCTCAGAATATTCATCACCTCCGCCCCATGCTCACTGTCCAGATTACCCGTCGGCTCGTCCGCAAGAATCATGTTCGGCGAATTCACAATCGCGCGCGCCACCGCGACACGTTGTTGCTGTCCTCCTGAAAGCTGCTGCGGAAAATGCTTCATGCGATGCGCCATGTTCATCTTGTCGAGCACCGCTTCCACTTTCTTCTTGCGCTCGGGGGCAGGTGTCTTCGTGTAGATCAGCGGCAGCTCCACATTCTCGTACACGGTGAGTTCGTCAATCAGGTTGAAACTCTGGAACACGAAACCGATGTTCTGCTTGCGCAGCATCGCGCGCTGGCGCTCCGAGTAGGACGACACTTCCTCGCCGAGAAACCAGTACTTGCCGCCATCGGGATTGTCGATCAGGCCGAGGATGTTCAGCAGCGTGGACTTGCCGCAACCGGACGGACCCATGATAGAGGTGAACTCGCCCTTCTCGATGGTGAGGTTGATGGAGTCCAACGCGGTGGTCTCCACTTCGTCGGTGCGGAAGAGTTTGGAGAGACCTTCGGTTCTGATGATCATCGTTGTTCCTTCTGTGAACAGATTGAAAGCCCCGGGTCGACCAGGGGGGACCAGTAGACCCGGAGGATACGCCGAAGAGGACAGTGCCGCATACAACGTATGACTCATGTGGAGCATGGTTTGTGCCAGTCGGTCTTTTCATTGCAAATCAATCAACTACAGATGATGGCGAATGATGAGGCAATAGAAGCGTTTCACATTGGGACAGGGCGAACGTATCAGAATGGAACAGTTTGCACGCTCGATTACTACGGTAGCTTCTGGGCCTTTGGCAGACTTCGGTCCCAGCGACTATACTGACCGGACTGCCAACATTTTCCGCAGGCTTACCGCTTGGATACAACAAAGCCGTAAAAAACCCGATTTCCAACAAAACAAAGCCATAAAATATCAAACAAGATGATAAAACATGATTGTTAAATATCGTTTTTTCCTGTAATTTGCCTTTTATCACACTCGCCAGTCTCATTGAATCATGCCTAATACACTGAAAAGAAAGGAATTTTCAGACCTCTCCCGGTGGTCAGACAGCTCCTCGCGCAAGCCTCTGATCATCCGAGGCGCGCGGCAGGTGGGGAAATCCACGCTTGTGCGTCAATTTTCAACTCTGAGCAACCTGTCTTTGCTGGAAATCAATTTCGAGCGTAATCCTGAATTCCGGGAAGTTTTCGCCACAAATGACCCCTTGCAGATACTGAGCGCGTTGCACGTGCTGACCGGCCGGAAGGCAACGGCGGGCAGTAGCCTGCTGTTTCTGGACGAAATCCAGGCTTCGCCGGAAGCCCTCGCGGCACTGCGTTATTTCCACGAGGAGCTACCCGCGTTACACGTGATCGCCGCCGGATCTCTGCTGGAATTCACTCTCGCAGACGCGCAGTTCTCCATGCCAGTCGGTCGCATTGAATATTTCCATCTCGGCCCCATGCAGTTCGAGGACTTTGTTGAAGCCATGGGGCATCCCGAACTGGTGAGCTATCTGCAGAATCTGTCGCTGGAAGATATTCGCAAAGGTGCCATGTTGAAGCCGATTCACGAAAAATGCATGAATCTGCTCAAACAATACTGGGTGACAGGAGGGCTTCCCGAAGCGGTTGCCCGCTACGCAACTACTTTGGATTTCAGCGAAGTGGTGAAAGTGCAACGCGGCATCGTCGACACTTATCGAGACGACTTCAACAAGTACAGCCACGGCAACCTGAATCGGCTGGTGCAACTGGTCTTCGATCAGTTGCCGGTCATGGTCGGGCGAAAATTCAAGTACTCCCACGTCAGTCGCGACCATCGTGCTGCGGAGCTTGAAGCCGCCTTGCAACAACTTTGCATGGCGCGGATTGCCACGAAAGTATTCCACACTTCCGGTAACGGAGTGCCACTTGCCGCCGAGGTGAATCACCGTGCCTTCAAGACCCTGTATCTCGACATCGGCCTGATGTGCGCAGCATTGCAGTTGAATGTGCTTGATCTCAACAAAGCGGATATCAACCTGATCAACAACGGCGCGCTTGCCGAACAATTCATCGGACAGCAATTGATGTACAGCGGGGCGCCCCATGAAACACCTGCTCTGTACTACTGGATGCGTGAAGTCACCAACGCGGCAGCGGAACTGGACTATCTGATGACGCAGGGCCCGCATGTCATCCCCGTGGAAATCAAGTCAGGCACCACGGGTACGCTGAAATCCCTGCATCAGTTTCTAAGCGAAAAGAAACGCGATTTTGCGGTACGATTCAACGCAGACCTTCCCTCTCTCTTGAGCGACTCCAGAAAACTGACCGATGGCAATAACGTCCATTACGCGCTCCTTTCTCTGCCGCTTTATCTGGTCAATCAGGCTCCGCGTCTGATTCGTGCGAGCCTGTCCAATTGAATGTCCAGAATTTTACTCGTAGCGTAGAGAAAGCACCGGATTCAGATTCGCAATTCTTGCGCACTGAATAACGACGGTCAGGATCGCCAGCAGAATCATCACAAGGGTGACCAATATATAGTTGGCAGCGGAAAATATGGCTTGAGAAGAGAAACCCGCATAGAACATGTCGATGAAAAGATACGCGAAGGGCCAGGCTACAAGACATGACACCAGCACCGGCCTGAGAAAATCCCAAGTCAGTAACAGAACAATGGAAATGGCTCTGGCTCCAAGGATCTTTCGTATCCCGACCTCCTTGGTGCGCTTCGTCGTCGAGTAATACGCCAGTGCGAACAATCCTCATGAAATTTAGACCGAGAATCTATCCTCGAGTGCCAGAAGACAGGACAGTGGAAAACGCAGTTACCCAGGGGTGTCCTCAACCCCTTTCTTGGCAAGAAGATTGCGGCTGAAAATCAATCCGCCCACTACGCATGTGGCAACGGCAATGACTGGCATGACAAACGTGATAACGAAGGGATCGTCACCAAAATCGAAAAACCAGCCTATGAGCACGAGCACTGTGGCGACCATTGTCCACAGAGGCCAGATGATCATGATGAAAATGGAATATCGCAGTTTGGTGAGCCCTGCCCCATAGGAAAGCAGTTCCGGCATGGGGAGGAAGGCGATGGCTGCGTGAAAAAACCCTTTCGGCGTTTCAACCTTTTCCACGATGTGTGCAAAAAGACTCCCTTGCTTGTGTGCAATGAAGCGCTCGATGAACGCCTGCCCAAACAGTCGGCTGATCCAGAATGCAGTCGTGAATCCAATGAGATCTCCTATCGCCACGTAGGCGAGCCCTGGCCACAGCCCAAAGAGCAAGCCGACAAGCGGATACACTGCTGCGCCGGTAAAAGGGATCACTATGATGGTCAATGCCTTCAATGCGATGAAAGCCAGTGGAATCCAGGGACCGGCGCGCTCCACCCATGCCTTGAGCACGTCTATATCGAGTAAAAATGAAAGCACGAATAGAACAAGAATCAGGATACTGATCTTTACTAAATTGAGTTCTTTTTTTTGCATGATCTCTGTCATGTCTGGCATTGTACAAGATTAGTACGCTCGTTCAAGTAATGAACGATGTGTGAACTTAGAATAAATGTACTGTCCGCAGTATAGATTTCATGAATAGGCGCTTAAATGGTGTGAATATGGGCAGATATCACTTTTTCATTTTAAACAAAGTGTTGGCAGCATAAGTCAACCGATTCAAGCAACACTGTACCGTTATGAAACGCGCACTGTTTCAGTTCAGAACAGTAATGCATGATTTTCCGGTTCTGCCTCGCCCAACGGCTTAATTTAAAACAGGTTTGTGATTGGCGTGGATATTGCGACAGATGGGTATCTACCAGATCCCATCAAGAGGACACCCGATGAATTTCACCAGACAACTGTGGCGACAGTTCAAGGCCGACAAGACATTGTCGGCGATCAACATAATCGGGCTGACAGTCGCGATCACCTGCGCGCTGGTGATATTCAACTACGTCAGTTATCACTTGTCATTCGACAAATTCCACCGGGACTCAGACAGGATTCATCGTCTGTTGACGCTGGACACCAATCAGCCTGAGCTCCCTCCGTCCACCATGACCACGAATGCACTGGTTCCCGCTATCCGCGAAGCGATTCCCGAGGTGGAGGCGATCACGCGGTTCATGTATTCGTTGTCGGTTGTATTCCGGCTCGAAGACCGGGTGCATGTCCTGGACTCGGCGTTCCTGGCGGACCCGGAATTCTTCCAGGTGTTCAGCTTTCCACTGAAAAACGGAGTAAGCGGTGAGATTCTGGATGAACCCAACACGGTGATTCTGTCGCAAAGGTTTGCGACTCAGATGTTTGGAGACGAGGAACCTGTCGGAAAGAATCTGCGGGTGTTCAACACCCGTGATATGCGGGTGATTGGAATTCTTGAAGATATTCCGGCCAATTCGCACTTGCAGACCGACGCCATCATCTCCATTCGAGCTGATCCGAATCTGAATACAGAGAGGATGGAAGCCATGCAGAATTCCTGGTTGACCATTTTCATGAATGCCTATCTGAAACTGCATGACGGGAGTGATCCTGCAGTGGTTGAGGAAAAGATCAAGCAGCTGATGCGAGAGCGTGAAGAGTCGGGCTATATAACGACAGAGATGCAATCACTTCACGATATACATCTGCACTCGTCCAACCTCGGCCCCTTTGCGCCGGATGCGGGAAAGGAAGACGTTCGCAAGATCTTCGTCCTGATAAGTGTTGCCATCTTGCTGCTGGTGATCGCTGTCTGCAACTTCATCAATCTTGCAACCGCGCGGGCTGTCTCGCGAGCGAAGGAGGTCGGGGTTCGCAAGATTGCGGGCGCGCATCGCTGGCAGCTCGCTGGACAATTCTTTGCAGAATCCCTGGCATTGATAGCTGTCGCCAGCGCCCTCAGTCTTTGTCTGGTTGAAGTGCTGTCGCCGTGGATATCAATCGCGGGAATCGAACATCCGCTGGTCTATCTTTTCTCCGATGCGACGAGGGTGCTGATCGCCTTCAGTAGTCTGACTGCTGTGGCTTTTCTGGCAGCGTTCTATCCTGCGATTGTCCTGAGCTCCCAGAGAACCAGTGCCGCATTGAAAGGCAACTACGCGAAGAGCGCGACAGGGACAGCGACACGGAAATCGCTGATCGTGGTGCAGTTCACGATCTCCACCGCCGTGATGATCGTGTTGCTGGTCATCAATGCCCAGATTGGGTTTCTGCAGGATCAGGATCTTGGTTTTGAACCCGAAGGTCTGGTGCATGTCGATTTCAGCGACTCATCGATGTGGCAACAGTATGATGTGCTGGCGAATGAGCTGAACAACATCCCGCAGATTGAATCATTCACCACCAGCAGCTTTCTGCCAAGCCAGGGCGACTGGGGCAAAAGTGAGTTCGCATCGCTGGAAGGTGCTCGCGCAGGCTCCGGGGTGCTGGTGAATACGGCCGAAGTGAATGCGTCCTTCCTGCGCACCTACAGTACCAGCCTGCTGATGGGACAGGACTTCAACGACGACATGGCCAATTCCGAGCTGAACCCTGTCATCGTGAATCAGGCCGCTGTCGCTCTCTATCAATGGAGTGACACCCCAATTGGAAAAACGCTGCGCATGCGTGATGGCACCGACCACACCATTGTGGGAGTAACGGAAGATGTGCGGTTTGGTGGACTGCAGAACGTTGTAGAGCCACTGGTCTTGCACTACCAGCAAGAGGCAACCTGGGTACTGGCCGTACGAATGGGTCCGGAGAACTTGGCGACAGGCCTGGCTGCGCTGCAGGCGGCGTGGGAGAAGGTCTATCCGGAATATCAGTTCGAGTACGGCATGCTCAGCGACAACATTGCAGGATTGCTCGGTGAGCAGGTGGAGTTTGCCGCGCAGCTCTTCCAGTCGACGTTCATTGCGATATTCATTGCATGTCTGGGGTTGTATGGACATGCCGTGTTCAGTGCCCACCAGAACGCCAGGGAAGTGGGTATTCGGAAAGTCTTTGGCGCAACTGCCACCGACATTCTGCAGTTGCTGGTCAAGGATTATGGCGTCCTGATACTGATCGCCAACGCGATTGCCTGGCCGATAGCACTCTACCTTTTGAATCTGTGGTTATCGGAATTCAGCGAGCGGATTGATGCAGATATCTGGTACTTCGTGCAGGCAGCGCTGATCATCGTTTCAATCGCGGCGCTCACCGTATCGGTCAAAATGAAGCAGGTGATGGGGACCAACCCTGTCAAAGTGTTGCGCTACGAGTGACACGGTATCTCTCCATAGGAACCACATCGCCCACTCACCATTACAGTGTTCCATTCTGAAACAATCGGCGCTAGCATTGCCCGATCACATTTCAGCAGGAACTCCATAATGACAACAAGAACAGGCGGCAACCTCCTCGTCGTCGACGACGACCGCGACGTGCTGCTCTCCGCGCAGATGATCCTCAAGCGCGAGTTCGCCAGCGTGCGCTGCCTGTCCAATCCTTCCGGGCTCAGCGACGAACTCGCCGCCTTCCCACCCGACCTCGTTCTGCTGGACATGAACTTCACACGCGGCATGACCAGCGGTGACGAGGGGCTCTACTGGCTGCAGAAGATCAAGGAGACTGATCCTGGCATTCAGGTGGTGATGTCCACGGCCTATGGTGAGATCGATCTTGCGGTGCGGGCGATCAAGCTCGGCGCCGCCGACTTCGTGCAGAAGCCGTGGGTCAACGAGAAGCTGGTGGCGACACTGCGCACTTGCCTGAAGCTGGGCGAATCCCATCGCCGCATCGAGCAGTTACAGCACACGCAGCAGGCACTCAGCGAGGAGATAGGGCGCGGATTCGCGGCGCTGATTGGCGAGTGCGAGTCCTTTGCGGTCGTGCGTTCGCTGATCGATCGCGTCGCTGCCACCGATGCCAACGTGTTGATCACGGGCGAGAACGGCACTGGCAAGGATCTGGTCGCCCACGCCATTCATAACAAGTCTCTGCGGGCCAGTGGACCAATGATCTCGGTGGATATCGGCGCCATTCCAGCCACGCTGTTCGAGTCTGAGATGTTTGGTCACAACAAGGGTGCGTTTACCGACGCACGTGAGAATCGACCAGGCAAATTCGAACTGGCGACAGGTGGCACTCTGTTCCTCGATGAGATCGGCAATCTGGACGCTAACACGCAGGCGAAGCTGCTGCGCGCGCTGGAGTCGCGCACGATCACGCGAGTGGGTGGACAGAAACCCACTCCTATCGACATTCGCCTGATCTGTGCCACCAACGCGTCGGTACCCGATCTCTCGAATCCGGATGTATTTCGCCGCGATCTGCTCTACCGCATCAACACAGTGGAAATCCGGCTGCCATCACTGCGCGAGCGTGCTGCGGACATTCCTCTTTTGCTCGAACATTATCGCGACATCTTCGCGCGCAAATACAATCGCCCCGAAGCCAGTATTCCGAAAGCCACTGCCACGAAGCTGCAGTCCTACGATTGGCCGGGCAACGTGCGCGAACTGAAGCACGCGGTGGAGCGCGCCATCATCATTTCTTCCGAAGCGAAACTCACGGTGGAGGATTTCCTGATTGGCACCCGCGTGCAGGAAGAACCGGCGGGAAGCCTGAATCTCGCGGAGCTGGAAAGGAATGCCATCCGCAATGCGATTCGGCAGTGCGAAGGCAATCTCACACAGGTGGCGAAACTGCTCGGGCTCGGCAGGACGACGCTGTATCGGAAGATGGAGAAATATGAACTCGTTGATCAGTAGCATGAGAGGACACCGTGGTCAGGCAATCCTCTGCGTCGGTCTGTTGCTGCTCGCGATCTTCTTGTTCTGCCACAGCATCCTGAGCACGGAATGGGTTGGCACACCGATCCTGTGTGGATTCGTCATCGTGATACTCACGTTAAATCTGATGCGCATGACCGAGCGCAGCAACGAGAACTTCACGCAATTCATCAACAACATTTCCCACAACGACTTCTCCAGTACGACGTCGCACTCGAATGCGGAAAGCACGGCACAGAGATTTGTGGACGCACAGAGAACGCTGTTGGAGAAGTATCGCAAGCTGAAGGCCGACCGATCGGCCCAACACGAGTACCTGCACCTGGTTGTGGAGCACGTGGACACCGCGCTGGTGTGTTTCGATGAAACTGGCAATATTGAAATCATCAATCAGGCTGCCAAAGATCTGTTGAAGAGTCGCTACATCAACACACTTGCCAGAATCGAGTCACTCAGTCCCGCTTTGGGAGATGCGCTGCAGCAGTTGAAAGCTGGCGAGAATCGCGTGCTGAAAATCAATATCGGCAGTGATAGCGTCCAATTGATCCTCGCAGCGACGGAGTTTCGCCTTCTCGACCGCGAACACAAGCTGGTTTCCATGCAAAACATCCAGTCAGCCCTTGATGAAAAGGAGATTGAAAGCTGGCAGAAGCTGATCAAGGTGTTGACCCACGAAATCATGAATTCGATGACACCGATTGTCTCTCTCAGCAACCACCTTGAGAGCGTGGTGCAGGAAGGGGAAGTCACAGACAGAGGAGTAACTACCGACGCGGATCAGTACCGGGATATTGTTCAGGGAATCGAGACCATTGCCGCACGCAGTCAGGGCCTGTTGCGATTCGTGCAGGCGTATCGGTCATTGAGCAACCTGCCGACTCCTGTCCTGACGGATGTCGACGTGCAGAATCTGTTCCAGCGCATGGCTACACTGTTGGAAGAGCGCTTTACCAACGCGGGGATCGCTTTTCAATTCAATGTGAAACCGCAGACGCTGAGCGTGGTAGCTGACATCAATCTGATTGAACAGATCCTGCTGAACCTTCTCAACAATGCGATTGACGCTGTTGACGGGAGAAGTGAGCCCCGCATCGAACTGACGGCATTCAAACACGAGCATGGCAGGACGATCATTCAGGTCGCAGATAACGGCTGCGGCATCGGCAAAGATCAGATCGATAACATCTTCACGCCTTTCTTCACCACGAAGGAAACAGGCACGGGAGTGGGGCTGAGTCTTTCGCGACAGCTCGCCCGTCTAAATCATGCGTCATTGACAGTCAGCAGTGTGGAAGGCAAAGGCAGCCGCTTTCAGTTGCTGTTCTAAGTTTCACTCACGATCCTCCCATCCAGCACCCGCACCATTCGTTTCCCCACCGCCGCATCCTCCGGCGAGTGTGTCACCATCACGATCGTTGTGCCTTCCTCATTCAACTTGCCCAGAATATTCATCACCTCGGCACCGTGCTCGCTGTCGAGGTTACCGGTGGGTTCGTCCGCAAGGATCATGTTCGGCGAATTCACAATCGCTCGTGCCACCGCAACACGCTGCTGCTGACCACCGGAAAGCTGCTGCGGAAAATGTTTCATGCGGTGCGCCATGTTCATCTTGTCGAGCACTGCTTCCACTTTCTTCTTACGCTCGGGGGCAGGTGTCTTCGTGTAGATCAGTGGCAGCTCCACGTTCTCGTACACCGTCAGCTCATCAATGAGATTGAAACTCTGGAACACAAAACCGATGTTCTGCTTGCGCAGCATCGCGCGCTGGCGCTCGGAGTAGGACGAGACTTCTTCGTCGAGAAACCAGTACTTGCCGCCGTCAGGATTGTCGATCAGGCCGAGGATATTCAGCAGCGTGGATTTGCCGCAACCGGACGGGCCCATGATGGACGTGAACTCGCCCTTCTCGATGGTGAGGTTGATGGAGTCCAGCGCAGTGGTTTCCACTTCGTCGGTGCGGAACAGTTTCGAGAGTCCTTCTGTTCTGATGATAGCCATGCCCTTCTATCCTGATTGTTCTCGTTATGTTGATTGTTATTCGTAGCGCAGCGATCGCACTGGGTCGGCGCTTGCTGTGCGGTAGCACTGGATTGCCACCGTGGCGAAAGCCAGTACCACAATGCCGCCTGTCACCAGCAGGTACCACGTGAACGAAAATGGCGCTCGCGAAGCAAAGCTCGAATAAAGCAAGTCGATGCCATACCACGCCAGAGGCCATGCGACGAGACAGGCGAGCAGCACGGGCTTCACGAAGTCCCAGGCCAGCAGGCGCACGATGACTCCAGAGCTGGCTCCCAACACCTTGCGCACACCCACCTCTTTGGTGCGCCTCGCTGTTGCATAGGACGCGAGCGCATAGAGTCCGAAGGCAGCAATCATTATCGTGATCGCCGCTGCGGCAAGTGACGCAATACTCAAACCCGTATTGCGCTCGACGATGATGTCGTTGAGCGACTGCGAAAAGAAATACCGGTTGATCGGACTGTTGCCGCGATGCACTGCCCATGTAGCATCGATATGCGCGAGCGCCGCATCCGTTTGCAACGGATCGATACGGATGTGCAATGCACGCTGCGGCATGCGAACGCCCATCAGGATGCCGATGGAGCGCTGATCACTCTCCATGCCACTGGCAAGCTGAAAGCGCTTCACCACACCGATGACTCGGAAACTCATGTCGCCGATCATGATGATTTCTCCCAGCGCGGCCTCAGGAGATTCGATACCAAAGCGGCGCGCAGTCGCATCCGTGATGACAGCGCCGTAGGTGTCCGCTGTGTCGCGCTCACTGCCGGGTGGATAGTAGTCCGCAGGGAACTGCTCCGAGAACGTGCGTCCCGCAAGTAACTCCAGCCCCCACGTTTCGACAAACCCGGTACCGACCACTCCGTACACGATACTGACCGTGTCATTGGGAGCACTGCGTCTGAGTCGCCACTGAAACAGCGGTGGCGGATTCGGGGCAAGAAAGTTGGCCATGGCCACCGATCTGACTGCCGGGTGCTGCACCAGATCATTGCGCAGTGCGTCGTAGTTGAACGCATCGGCCTCCTGATTGTTGTAGCGCGTATCCAAGATCACCAGCCCTTCCTTGTCGAAACCGACGTCCATCTCCTGCAGGTAGGCAATCTGCACGTAAGTGGCAATTGCCAGCAGGATCAGTGCGCTGGAAATCGTGAACTGTGAAGCCGTCACGCCAGCCCTGATCAGTCGGCCCATGCGATCACGAGACACGCCTCCCTTCATGGCCCGCACTGCTTCGACCTTCGAGATCGACAGCGCGGGCACAATACCGGCAACGGCACCCGTGACCAGCACCAGTGCAAGAAGCAATAAGGCGAGCGAGGAAGTGAAGAGATCGCTGAACACAAAGTCCGTCGCAGTGAGATTCGTGTAAACCGGAATCGCGATGGCGACGATGGGCAATGCAATCAGCAGCGCAATCACTGTCAGCAGCATCGACTCCAGCAGAAACTGCCAGATGATGTCTGTGCGAGTGGCACCCAATGCCTTACGCACCCCGATCTCCTTGCTGCGCTGACTGATCTGCGACAACGACAGGTTCACGTAGTTGATGCACGAGGTCACCAGGATCAGCGTTGCAAACATCATCAGTCCATACAGCACGGTTCTGACACGGGTGTTCTCTGGTGACGCAAAGTTGTCAAAGGGATTCAGAAAGATATCCGTCACCGGCTGCAGCGACAGATTGAAGCCCAGCGCCTCGGAGAGCGCGAGAAAATCATCCGGAATGTGACGCTCAAGAAACGCCGGCATGTTGGCGCTGAACCACTCCGGTCCTGTGCCCTCCGGCAGTGTCATGAAGGTCTGCGTACCGCCGAATGTCAGCCAGTTGTTTCCCCCCATGAAGTTCTCGCCATTGAGCTGCACACCAGTCGCGTGGGATACCACTACCTCCATACGGTGTGTGGCGTTGATCGGTTGATCCTCGAACACGCCAGTGACCTGCAGATCCGTCGACTCACCAAACGTCAGAGTCTGGCCCAGCGCACTCTCATCTCCGAAGTATTTGGTGACAGCTGTCTCCGAGAGAAGGACTGTGTTCGGCGCCACCAGCGCACCGTCGATCTCGCCTTCAATGAAGCGTAGATCGAAGATGTGCACAGCATCCGGCTCGGCCCAGAACATGGAATTCTCGGAGGCTTCGTTGTTGCGGCTGAACACGGCACGAGTCGGGCGAACGCGCGCGATATAGGGGATCTGCTCAGCGAAGTCTGCGCGCAGATGCGTGGCCTGGGCATCGGACGACGACGCGGTACGATAAGGAACATTGAGTTCGCGAATCTTCATGTGCGTGAGCATGCGATAAGTGTTGGCACGGTTCTCGATGTGCGAGTTGGAGGTCTCGGCGAACTGCACATGCATCACCACCAGAATGCTGGCGGCGAGCCCGAGCGCGAGACTCAATATCTTGATTGCGGAAAATATCGGCTGCTTGCGCATGGCATGCAGCGCAGTGGCGAGGTAACTGAAGAACATGGGGTGTCTCTCGCATCCAATGAGAAGAGGAGAGACAAATGGAATTATGGAATACTGCATCCTGCCATGGGCGCTCCGTTGACCAAAGGTACCACAAAGAGCGTGGGCTGGAAGCAAAATCTAATAATCAGACTATGACTTGCAGGCATACAACCTGTGGGAGCGGGCCTGCCCGCGATTGAACCTGCACTGAAGTCAATCGCGGGCAGGGCCCGCTCCCACAGTGTCTTGGCTGGCGAAGCCGGACAGGCGTGTGCTACCTTGCTGGCATGTTTCACACACCAGCATCAGGAAGTACATATGAGCGACATCATTCTGCACCACTACCCGGCCTCTCCGTTTGCCGAAAAAATCCGCTGCATCCTCGGCGCCAAACAGCTGGCCTGGAAGTCGGTCATCATCCCCCGCATCATGCCCAAGCCCGATGTCGTGGCACTGACCGGCGGCTATCGCAAGACGCCGATCCTGCAGATTGGCGCCAATATCATCTGTGATACTGCGTTGATTGCCCGCAAACTCAATGCGCTTGCTCCAATGCCGGACCTTTACCCTGCGCATGCCGCCATGAGCGCCGAAGCCATCTCTGCATGGGCCGACGCGGCACTGTTCCAGGCCGCAGTGCCACTTGCCTTCCTGCCGGAAGTGCTGGCCCAGACCTTCGCAGGCAAGGAGGCCGACATGCAGGCCTTCGTGGCCGATCGGGCCGCCATGCGCAAGGGTTCGCCCTCGCCACGCCTGCCACTGGCCGAGGCGAAGAACAACTTCACGCTGTTCATCAACAATCTGGAGAGGCAGCTGGCCATCAGCGCGGCCTTCCTCTTCGGCAACTCCCCCACGATCGCCGACTTCTCCGTCTATCATCCGCTGTGGTTCGTGGCGACCAAGCCGGTAGTGGGCGAGATATTCAATGCCTACCCTAACATTCGTCAGTGGATGGCCAATATCCAGGCGCTGGGTCACGGTCACAGCACTGACATCACCAGCAGTGAAGCACTGGCCATCGCGAATGGTTCGACGGCGGTGATTTCTGGTGAAGGTTCAGTGCTTCCGGACTTCAAGCCCGGCGATGCGATCGTGGTAGCACCCACGGACTACGGCATGGACCCCGTGCAGGGCACCATGCTCTATTGCAATGAGTACGAGGTGGTACTTTCCCGCAGGGACGAACGCGCAGGTGAAGTGGCAGTGCATTTCCCGCGCGTGAATTATGCGATCAAGAAGGCGGAGTAACTAACGTTGAGTACCTTTCGCGGTTACCTGATCAGACTTTCTGAACGAGGCAGGGAGACAAGTTCTTGCCCCGTTTGATGAATTGGGTATCGAAGGTCTTCAGCTCAGTGCATTGCTGGCTCTGAGAGAGGTGAAATGCGTCCGCGAAGTCCAGACCGGTTTCATGCCAGTTGATCGCACGCGCAACCATCTGCGGGTCATGCAATTGCACGTTCGGCAGACCGAATACACTGCGCAGTGATTCGGCAACCTGCCGCGGTTGCAACTGATACGCGGCCCGAAGCACCCACTCTGCCTCGAGAATCACGGAGTCCGGAATGAATATGTTTTCAGAGGAAAACAATTTCACACTGGCCTTGTATTGCACCGCGTCGTCAGCGGTCAACAGCCTCACAAGAACATTGGTATCAATCGCTATCACGCCATCGACTCCTGATATCTCTGGCGAGTGACTCCGCGATTTCTGCATCGCTCAGTGGTTTCACGCTGTCCTTCAACATGCCTGCTACAGACGTCAAATTCCTGGGTGGAAAGAGCGTAGCCGGTTTCAGCAGAAGACCTTCTTCAGTATCGACCAATTCAAACATCAATCCAGCCTCCCAGCGATGCGCAGCACGCACGGATTTGGGGATGATTATCTGCCCCTTGCTGGAAAGTATAGTAGAAAGATTGGAGGTTGCTTTGGAGGATGTCATGGCAGTCTCCTGAAGTAAGACAAGGGTAAGACTATGCCTTGCATCAGGAGATTGTCAAGTTGCTGGATCGCGAGCAGGGCTCGCTCCCACAGGGGCGTATCACGCGCTTCGTCGCGTGAGCATCCCGGTGCGGTAGTCGTTCAGGGCCTGCTCGATCTCTTCGCGCGTGTTCATCACGAACGGGCCGTAGTGCACGATCGGCTCGCCGATGGGTTTGCCGGAAATCAGCAGCACTCGTGCCGGCCCTGTCGTCTTGATCTCCACCGCACCACCCTGTCTCGACAGACGTGCAAGGCGTGACTTGCCCACCACCGTGCCATTCACTTCTGCACTGCCCTCATACACGTACACCATCACTGCGTTGCCATCGGGAACGTCAAAACTTTCTGCGTAAGGCACATCGTTCGCAGCGCTTTCCATCACGATATCGAGATAGATCGGCGCGGTGACATCCTTGGTAACGCGACCTTGCAATTGTTCAAGTGATCCCGCGATCGCCTTGATGTAACCACCGTCACGCTTGTACACCGGAATGTCCGCAGCGGAGATGTCGCTGTATGACGCAGGCTGCATCTTGTCCTTTGCAGCCAAATTCAACCACAGCTGAAAGCCACGCATGCGCCCTTCCTTCTGCTGCGGCATCTCCGAGTGAATGATGCCGGACCCGGCCGTCATCCACTGCACGTCGCCATTCTTCAACTCGCCGACATTGCCCATGTGATCCTTGTGTTGCATGTGGCCTTCGAGCATGTAGGTCACTGTCTCGAAGCCGCGATGCGGATGCGAAGGAAATCCTCCGATATAGTCGCTGGACTCCTCTGAACCGAACTCATCAAGCATGAGGAAAGGATCGAAGCGCGACAATTCCTGTCCGCCGAACACTCGCATCAGACGCACGCCTGCACCGTCCGAAGTGGCCTGCGCCACCAACAGTTCTTCCACTCGTCTTGCACTCATGCAGCTTCTCCTTTCAGCTGTGCTGCGGTTGTATTCGTCTTGTTCGCATCGATCAACAAGGTCTGTATCTGTTCACGCGCCTGTTGCAGTCCCTGCGCCCGGAATTGTTCGCCCATGTTGAGACCATCGGCCACCACGATCTCGACATCGGTCATGCCGAGGAAGCCGAGCAGTGTGCGCAGATAGGGCCTCATGTGATCCGTGACCCCTTCGTCATGCTTGCCGCCCAGCGCCAGGACAAGATACACCTTCTTGCCCGTCACCAGACCGACAGAGCCCTTGTCCGTGTACTTGAATGTGACACCGGCCCTGGCGACATGATCGGTCCACGACTTGAGCATGCCAGGTACCGCAAAATTGTACATCGGCACACCGATCACCAACACGTCTGCCGCCTGCAGTTCAGCAATCAGGGCATCGGAGTAGGCAACCTTGTCACTCTGCCCCTGCGTTCTGTCTGCCGCAGGCGTGAACAGCGCCTTCAGCCACGCACCATCCAGATAAGGGACCGGGTCCGTCGAGAAGTCGCGAGTGGTCAGTTGCAGATCACCATGAATACGATGCAGACCCGCGAGCAGCTCACCGCTCAGTTGGGTGGAAACGCCTTCGTTGCCAGCGCCATCGAACAGGCTGGTCTTCAGTTGCAGTACTTTCTTCACGCTGTTTGTATTTGCTGTATGGCTCATCGTCATTTTCCTCGTGGCGCTCCGGTCGGCCTTCCGACCTTACGTCAGCCTGTGTAGTTGACGAGACGATATTACGCCTTGATATCCGATCTATTTATGCGATTATCAGCTCACAAAGATCGGATTTTTAGATATGTTGATTGCGCTGGAGCCACGAATGAAAGCACATGCCATAAAAACACCCAGAATCTCCCTGGAGCAGTGGGCCGCGTTCAAGGCGGTGATTGACGAGGGCTCCTTTGCCATGGCGGCAGAGGTGCTCAACAAGAGCCAGTCCAGCATCAGCTACGCCATCGCCCGACTGAACGAACAGCTTCCCAGCCCGGTGCTCAGACTGGAGGGCCGCAAGGCTGTGCTGACAGATGAAGGCAAGGTGCTGTATCGCCGCGCGGCACAGCTTCTGCTGCACGCGGAAGAGACGGAAGACTATGCCAGGATGCTCGCCGAGGGCCTGGAGGCCGAGGTGATACTGGCCGTGGACATGCTGCTGGACATTCGCACCATCCTCCCGGCACTGGATGCCCTGTCCACCCGCTACCCCTTCACCCGCGTGCGGATTTTGGAGACCTCGCTCTCCGGCACCGAGGAGGCGCTGCTGGAGAAGAAGGCGGACATCGTGATTGGGGGCAAGATTCCCGTGGGCTTCTCCGGCATTCCGGTCAAGCAGATCCGCATGATTCCGGTCGCGCATCCGGACCACCCGCTCTTCCATCGTGACATCGAAGCCTTGCGGGTGGGCTGCGAAGCCGCAGGCGCGAAGCCCGATCCGCTCGGCGATCCGGACGGCATCAACGACTGGGAACTCAAGGCATTCCGGCAGATTGTGCTGCGCGACAGCGGGCAACGCCGGGAGCAGGATGCGGGCTGGCTGGGTTCCGAACAACGCTGGACGGTGAGCCACTTTGCCAGCAGCCTGAAGATCCTGCGCTGCGGGTTGGCCTTTGCGTTTCTGCCGCTGGACTGGATCGAGGACGATCTCAAGGAAGGAAGACTCAAGCAGCTGCCGTTGGCCATCGGTGCCGAGCGCGTCATTCAGCTGTATCTGATGCTGGCGTCCAAGGAAGGTGCGGGCCCGGCCACCCGGCTGCTGGCTACCACACTGGCGTCCTGTCTGGCCTCAAAAGAGGCAGACAAAAAAATGCCCGGTTCAATGGAACCGGGCAATTGAGGGCAGGCACATGAATAACTGCTCTCTACAACAGACATCCGAGCCCAGAATAACGGCGCAGGAAACCTGTCGCTGCCGTAAAGCAAACAAACCCTGACGAATTTCATGACTTGGCAAGCATTGGATAAATCGGGCAGGCACCCGGTGAAAATCGAACCATGAGTTTTTCTGACCGGGTTACGAGTTTTACTGACCAGACTACGAGCTTTCCTGAAGAGCACGCTTGCGGAATTCGGTCGGAGTGACGCCTTTCATTTGGCGGAAGGCGTTGTTGAAGGGCGTGATCGACTGGTAGCCGACGGTCAGCGCAATCGTCAGCACCGGCAGGTGACGCTGGGTGCGATCGGCAAGCATCTGGCTGGCATCCTCGATGCGGTACTCGTGCAGCAGCGCATTGAAATTGCGATAACCCAGATGCTTGTTGATCAATGCCCGCAGGCGATACTCGGGCAGATCGACCTTGGTGGCCAGGTTGGCGATGGTCAGCCCGTGCTCGCGATAGACCTTGTCCTCGCGGAACACCTTGTTGAACCGCTTGACCTCCGACTGCAGCGCATCCTCGGCATGCTCATTGGGCACGAAGGGCGTTACCTTGCGAATCACTCGGCCCAGCGTCATGTAGTCGAACTTGAGCAGCGAGAGCACCATCACGAAGGTCAGCGCCGCGATCACATGGACGATCACTCTCTGAATGTGACCATAGAGCGGCGATGCGCTGTTGAGCAGGTAATTTTCCAGAAACACGATCATCAGGATCAGACCGCCCTGCACGCTGACGATCACCCAACGCAGGAAGCGGCGGCTCTCGACCAGATCGCTGCGCCAGCCCCGGGCAGTCCAGTACACGGCAAAGGCTGCAAAGAAGAGCTGGATGAAGTCGGGCACCGGGCCCAGCAGGAACTGAGTGATGGTGCTGTCATTCTGCACGGACAGAAAGGGCGATGGCCGGAAGGAGCGGTAGTTCAGATGGTCGAGCACCAGCTCCACGACCAGCAGTGCAATCAACCAGCGCGGCGCGCGGGCGCCATCCTGAAAGACGTAGTAGCAGTAGAGCATGAAGAGGCCGGGAATGGAGTTGATCCCGAGATTCAGCACCACGCCCCAGTTACCCGGATCAATGCGCAGAGCCGGATCGACGTGGGCCATCGACATGCCGTTGATGAGATAGCAGACGATACCAAAGGCAATCACGAAGAACAGGCGGGCGCTGATGTCCCTGGGCTCGGTCTTGAGATACCCGAACGCCAGCAGGAGCACTGAAACGATGGCGACAATCTGTGAGAAGAAGAGAAGCAAAGGCAGCTCCGAGGGGGCGGGATTTCGCAACACGGATATATAAGCACAGTCCGCCAGCTACCTCAATCGAGCCCCGCAAATTGCGCGGATACCCCCAATCATCCCCCGTGTAATTCCTTTGCGATCGGGACGTGCAGTAGAATGACCGCACTCACCACGGACCTATCAATCGCAGACCAGCAGTAGCAGACGGAATTCCCATCATGAAGACCCTTTTATTGTCGCTCAGACGATCGGCCTTGCCGTTGCTGCCTGTGCTGACCATCCCTGTTCTGGCATTCAGCCAGAGTGCCGCTGCACAGAACAGTCTGGAGGATTGCCTGCGCATCGAGGTATTGAATCCTGCCAACAACAGCAGAACAGTGAACGAGTTGCGGCAAATGTGCGGAGGGACTGCGACACAGACTGCACAGATTGCACCGCGCGGCACTGGCCGCACCGTCCCTGTTGCGCCCATTACCGGAGGCATCAATGAGAGCATCAGCGCGTTTTCCGACTCTCCCTACATTCCCTTCTTCGAGCCTTACAAGAGCAACTACATCGTCTTTGGTTCGTTGAAGAATCAGGACGGCACTGATCCGTTCAGCGGCCAGAACCTCGACATCAAGTTCGAACTGGGCATGAAGTTCAGAGTCTTCCCGCAGATCGATGGCCTCGCCGCGCTCGCGCCTCTGAAGTTCGGTTACTCCCAGCGCTCATGGTGGGACATTGCGGAATCGTCGGCACCGTTCAAGGAACACAATTACAACCCGGAACTGTTCTGGGATTTTACCGAGGCACTGGCGCGACCGAGCAGCACACCGCGACTGCATCTGTTCGACATCGCGGGCTTCGAGCATCAATCCAATGGGCTTGATGGCATACAGTCGCGCAGCTGGGACCGCGTCTACGCGCAACGCGAGTTCAGTCTGAGTGAAATGTTCAGCTGGACAGTCAAATTCTGGAGCGTGATGAAGGAAGGTGAATTCAATGAGGACATCACAGATTATCTTGGCAATGCCGAGATCACCACGCACATCGATCTGAACAACTGGGCGAACATCAACATCAAGACCATCAAGGGACGCGAGACGGAAAAGATCAGCTATCAGGCGGATCTGATTCTGCCGATGTCGCGCTGGATCAACAGTCGCTTTGTGCTCAGCTACTACGAAGGCTACGGCGAGGCGCTCATCAGCTACAACCAGAAGACCAAGAGTGTGCGCGCGGGATTCTACTTCCCTCTTGGTTTCTGAATGGTCAGTGTGGTTATTGCGTTGCGGTCGCTGCCAGAATCCTGTCCAGCGTGCGCTGATAGGTCGGTGCGAAACTGCCGCCCAGTGTGACAGCGCTGCGGGCATGTGTTTCAGCCGCTGTCAGTTCTCCCTGCTCGAACAATACCTGCGCGAGATTGTTGTGAGCTGCTGCAAAGTCGGGATGATGTTCAAGCACAGTGGCGTAGGCCGTAGCAGCAAAAGCGCGATCCCCTTCGCTATACGCGAGATTGCCGAGTCCCATGCCCAACAATTGACTGTCAGGCCAGCGTGCCAGCCCCGCACTGTAGGCTGCACTCAGCTGCGCGGCAGACCCGCTTGTCTCGAATGCGGACACTGACTGGAAGTAATCCTCTGCATTGGCGCTGAGTGGCAACTCGCCGGGTTGCAGGATCACGACCGCCCAGTGCTGTGCGCGACTCCAGGTCTTCTCGAAGACGCGCAACGAGACGCGATAGTCGCGAATCACTCCGGAACGCAGAATCACCTCGCCTTCCGTCAGGTCATATCCCACAACGACAGCGTAATGCCACTGTGGAAAACGCGTCAGCGCAAGATTCTGCATCACCAGCACCGGACGGCCTGCCTCCACTTCGCGCAGCATCGCATCGAGACTGGGCGGCAACTGATACGAAAGGCGTCCATAACGGCGCGGCGCGGCTAACATCTCGACCTGCAATGATCCCTGCCGTGCAGGCACGTAGACCTGCGAGACGAGTTCGTCGGGAGACACTGTCACAAGGCTCGCATTCAATACGGTGGCGAGCGCTGCTGGACCGCACTGATATTCTTCCTGAGGAAAGAACGGCACGCTGTCGAGATTGACCGAGGAAACGCGAGCGGGAGAGAGGTTGTTCTGGTGTTGATGATGCTGGAGCAGCAGGGCAGACTGGGGCGCCCCGACGCACCCAGTCATGACCAGCAGTAGAGCGGTTACAGCAAAATACCTGAAAGGGGCAGGTTTCACGCTTTGTTGTTGACGGCTAGATGGCTGGGAAAATATCGGTGACGCCAGCCACATCCAGCAGGATGAAGATCACGAGTATGCCGATCACGATGCCGAGGCCTTCACCGGCGGGAAGCGTATCGATCTGCTCGTAGAGTGCATTCAGTTCGCTGCCACTCAGACTGTCTACGCGCTGCTGCGCATCGGCAACATCGACACCGCGCTCAACGAGCTGCGCTGCAACATCGTCACGCGAGAAGAAACTTTTCACAGCATCACGCTTGATCTGTGTCTGTTGCTCGAAGGCGAGCTGTTCAGTGCTGACGATATCCGCCATGGCAGGAACCTGCACGCTCATCATCGTGAACAGCGCCAGTACCAGTGACGCCAGACTCTTGCTCATCATGGAATACTTTTTCATGTTTTCTCCTTTTCTGTCTTGCGACAGAGTTTGTGGTTTTCCATCTTGGTCGTGCTCTTTGCAGACGACCCGGATTCTAGCAGCCGGGATGCGCTTGTCTGTGATCTATTTCTCCTGATGGATATGCACATCGCGCTGCGGGAAGGGAATGGTGAGCCCTTCCTTGGCGAAGTGTTTGTAGACCTGCTCATTCATCGCAAAGAATACCGCCCAGTAATCGGCAGCATTCACCCACACGCGTACCACGATATTCACCGAGCTGTCGGCAAGCGCGCCAACGGCGTAAAGGGGCTCTGGATCAGCGAGGATACGCGCATCGCGGGACACCAGGTCCCTCAGTACTGAGTAGGCCTTGTCGACGTCATCACCATAGGCTATGCCGAAGGTCCAGTCCACGCGCCGAATCGGCTGTGTGGAGTAGTTCACAAGCGTGCCGGTCGCCAGCGGGCCATTGGGCACGATCACCGTCTTGTTGTCCGGCGTGGTCAGGACAGTGGCGAAGATCTGAATTTCCTTCACTGCGCCTGAGTAGCCCTGAGCCTCGATGAAGTCTCCTACCTTGAAGGTCTTGAAGAACAGGATCATCACGCCGCCTGCAAAATTCTGCAGCGTGCCGGAGAGTGCCAGACCCACCGCGAGACCGGCAGCACCGAGCATCGCGATGAACGATGTCATCTGGACGCCGAGCACGCCGAGCGCGGTGATATAGACGAGAATCTTGAAGAGGATGCCGAACAGGCTGGAAAGGAAGCTCTGCAGCGAGGGGTCCACCTTGCTCTTCATCAACAACTTCTTGATGAAGTCGACCAGAGTGTTGGCCACCCACAAGCCAATCACCAGCGCAAACAGTGCAGCAAGCAGATTCATGCCATAGGTGTATACATAGCCAAGCAGAACTTCAGAACTGAATTCCATATTTTCCATCGTGTTTTCCCTCGCAGGTTCCCAGGGTTGTCCCTGTCAATCAGAGTCTGTTGTTCTTGAACCAGGCCTTCAGAGCCTGTTTTCCAGCTGTACTGCAGCCGCCACCAGTGAGTACTCACGAATGGGTTTACCCGCTGCCAGCAACTCTTCCCGCGCCTCGGCATTGCCCGCGTCCTGAGCATAGTGAGCGGCCTCGTCGGCGCTCAGCGTCGCATCTTCCAGTACGCCATAGACCACGGCTCGTTGCATGCTGGTCTCGGTGGGCACGAAGAAGGCGTAGTCCTTGAACGTGATGCGGGCATAGCTGTCACCATCGACCAGCAGCATCCAGCAGCCCTTGGCCTGACACACCTCGGTGATCTGGCCCATGACTTTCACTTCCTGCGCCGCGCCTGAATCCAGAGAGCTGATCGCGGTCTTCAGGGAGACGGCCTCGCCTTCCACGGGCATGGCGGCACCAAAGCTCTGGTGAGCAACGAAGGCCTCATCGGCGATGACGGCCCCCGTGGCCAGCGCCAGGGCGACACCCGCAGCCTTGAGAAAAGCGGTCGGCAATTTGTTGATCATGATGTTCTCCATGGGTTGTTTTAACGGCTGAAAGCATTAACCTACAGATGCCGCCGCCCTGTCAATTCGGCAGGACTGGATCGAATACCCATAACAAGAAGACGGAGTTCCCTATGCCCCATACGCATCACACCAAGCGCGCCCTGCTGGCGCTGACCATCTCCTGCCTGACTGGCGCCTTCGTGGCCAGCTCCGCAAATGCAGGCGAAGGGACCCTGGCATTCGTTGGTGGCAGGATCGTTGACGGTACGGGAGCCGCCGCCATCGAGAACGGCGTGATTGTCAGCACAGATGGCCGCATCGTCGCCGTGGGCCCTGCCGCCTCCACTCCGATTCCGGATGGTGCTCAGCAGATCGATGTCGGTGGCAAGACGCTGATCCCCGGCCTCATCAACACCCATGGCCATGTCGGTGGTGTGCTGGGGCTGGAGTCCGGCCACTACAACCGTGGCAATGTGCTTCGACAACTGGAACTCTATGCCCGCTACGGCATCACCACAGTCAACAGCCTGGGTGATGACGAGTTCGAGGGCTTCGAGATCCGCAACGAGCAGAACCCTGTTTTCATCAATCACTCGCGTCTCATGGTCGCCGGGCCCGTGCTGGCGCCCGCCACGACAGCAGAGGCCATTCGCGCCGTGAACGGCGTTGCCGATCAGAGCGCCAATTTCATCAAGATCCGTGTGGACGACAATCTGGGCCGCAGCGCCAAGATGGCACCGGAGATCGTCCAGGCGATTGCCGATGAATCAGAAAAGCGCGGCGTACCATTGGCAGTACACATCTACAATCTCGTCGATGCCAAATCGACGCTCGCCGCCGGTGCCGATTTCATCGCCCACAGCGTGCGCGATCAGGCGGTGGATGCCGAGTTCATCGATGGGCTCAAGGCAGCAGATGTCTGTTATACCCCGACCCTGACCCGTGAGCTGTCCACCTTCGTCTACGAGAGCGAACCCACCTTCTTCAGCGATCCCTTCTTTCTCAAGGACGCGGACCCGGCCGTGCTGGCCACCTTGCGCGAGCCGGAACGCCAACAGCGCATGCGCGGCAATGAGGGTGCCCAGCACTACAAGAACATCGCACTGCCCAATGCCATGAGCAATCTGAAGATTCTGTCTGATGCGGGCGTGAAGATCGCGATGGGCACGGACAGCGGACCCGCCGCACGTTTTCAGGGCTACTTCGAGCATCTGGAGATGAGCATGATGGTGGACGCGGGAATGACGCCGATGCAGGTGCTGCAGTCAGCGACGAGCGTTGCAGCGGACTGTCTGGGACTGAACTACCTCGGGACACTGGAAGCAGGCAAGTGGGCAGACATCGTGGTGCTGGATGCCGATCCGCTGGCAGACATCAACAACACGAAGTCCGTCAGCCAGGTGTGGATCGCGGGGAATCTGGTGCCAACGCCTTAACTCTGGGTTGATCACCCGGAAGTGTATGTCAGGCACTTCTGGGGGCCAGCATGATAATGGCCATGCCTGTAATCGCTACACATGAACCGACAATATCCCACACTGTCGGCTTGATCCCATCGACCGCCCAAAGCCACAGGATGGCAGCGAAAATGTACACACCACCATACGCAGCATATACCCGACCAGCGGCCGTAGGATGGAGCGAAAGCAGCCAGGCAAACGTCGCGAGGCTGATTGCGGCAGGCACCAGCAGCCAGACACTTTTCTCTTCCTTGAGCCAAAGGTAGGGGAGATAGCAGCCAATGATCTCTGCAAGTGCAGTGACAAAGAACAAAGCCAGCGTCTTCAATTCAAACATTTTGCCCTCTCACATTTCGTGATCAAATCAGCTTGACCATGGAGTGCACTCCACGCTTCAGCATGCATGATCCATCAGCGCCCGGCATTCTCGAACAGGACAACGTTGGCAGTGGATGAGCCCACTGTCACGATGTCCACAAAACCATCCGCATTGAAATCCTCGACTGCAAGTCCGGCCACACCAATGCCACCGGCATCCAGCGTGCTGCGCTGCCACGTTTGCGTATCGGCCATGTAACGATAGGTGTAGAGACCGAAGGGACTGGAGCGATGACCGGCGATGATTTCGTCACTGCCATCGTTGTTGAGATCGGCCACCACGAGCGCGTGACCACCCACGAACTCCGAATCGATGACTTCGCGCGCCCACGGTGCCCCTCCCTGCAAAGTGCCGTCAGCATTCGCGCGATACACCACCACTTCATTGCCGTGCCACGGCTCGATGCTGGCGATGAAGCGTTCGTCTTCCAGAGACCCAACGCCGACTTCACTGCTGCCCTGATTGGGTCGAGTACCACGATTGCCTGCACCCAGCGTCGTTTGATCGACCATCAATCCACGTGAGGCGAGTTGAAACAGATCAATGCCGCCAAAGCTGGCGGTGAGCAGATCGTCACGGCCATCTTCGTCCCAGTCCATCACAGTCAAGCCATGGGCCATCTCCAGCTCGTCGGAGATGATGACTTTTCCCCACGGGCTGCTGCGCGGATCGCGTGGAATCGTGTAGGCCGTCAGTTCTGCGCCAACCGCGTAGTCGGGCTCGGTGGCCCCGATGCCGATGATGGGCAGATTGATCAGCTCCAGCTTGTCATCGCCATTCACATCGGCCCAGCGCAGACGGTGCGAAGTGGGAATCTTGTCGATCAGGTGTTGCGTCCACTCCTGATTCTTCGTGGGATTGCCTGGGTTCTCCAGCCAGTGCACGAATCCGCCCTCGGTGGATGCGCGCAGGTTGAACGCACTGGCCAGCACGATGTCGGTATCGCCATCACCATCGATGTCGTGTGAGGCCGCAGCGATGTTGCCAGCGGCGGTGGTGCTGATGGTGAACTTCTGCCAATCGGGATTGCGGTACCAGGCGAACTGCGCGGGAGTAGTGGCAAGCGCCACGATATCCGTGCGGCCGTCACCGTCGATATCCGCCAGCTCGACGCCATAGCCACCGGCAAAGGTGTCGTCGAGCACGCGTCTGTCGAAGCGCTGTGCATCGGCGGCCTGGCAGGCGGTCAGCAGCAGGCTGAACAGACCGATAAGCTGTAGACGGCAGCGGGAGGGTTTTCTTATCAACATGACATTACTCACTCGATTCTTGTTATGTGGGAGCGAGCCGTGCTCGCGATAAATGGCGGTTTGTGTTTCAACGTCACATCGATCGCGAGCAGGCTCGCTCCCACAGGTCAGTGGTTGTTCAGCGTTTCATTGTAATCAGCATCGCGCCCGCCAGCATCCCCATCGCGGTCATCAGCAGCCACGTGCCACGCGGCACCTTTTCCGTCGGACGATTGAAGTCGGCGCTCACTCCCGGCACGCTCCACAAGTCACCGCTGCCAGCGCCGACCACCAGCTGTGCCTTCATGCCCTTCTCCATATGCTGCGTGATGTCGCAGTGCACGAGATAGGTGGCATCGTCGCTCGGCACGATGAAACTGCCCATCACGTGCTGGCCGCCGTTGGCCTCCAGATGGAACATGCCCTGCGGATAAAGATAACGCGGCAGACCATGCAGCATCCACTGGTGACGCACCTGATCGTCGTTGTAGAAATGTATAGTGACACGGCTGCACGGTGGCACCCGATAGTCATGCACATCAAAACCAAACGTGCGGCCTGCGGCATTGAGTGCGTAGTCGGTGCCTGCACGTACCGTGAACTCGATATCTTCGCTGATGCTCTCGCAGTCCTGCGGCAACACGTCGGAATTGCTGTTCATCACCATGCCGCGATCGTCGAACTGCATGTTGTGATCGGCGGCGTGCTCATGCTGCGAATGCACTTCCCGCGCCAGCGGTACGCGATCTGCGATGGGAATGACTTCAATGGTGGAGCTGCCGACCTGTGCGAAACCCTGTCCGCAGCAGAGCATCAGCAGCACCAAGGACGGCAATGCGCGCAACGACAATCGCGAGTGACTGCGCTCAGCTTTCATCGGCGCTCCTCACGACAGGAAACATCAACTTCACGAGGCTGGCCAGCGCCAGTCCGAGTGCGAGACCGAAACCCATCACGCGCAGCATGAACCAGGCGGTGAATTCCGTCTCTGCTCCACTCGCGCTGGCACCAGCCATGTCATCAGCACGACGATAGAACTCCGGATTGAAGAACATGTTCATGTCCTCGCCCTGCGAGATCGGCCAACCATCCGGTTGCAGGAATTCGCGATACACGATCGCATTCATGTTGCCACCCGGGGCAATGCCGTTGTTGGTGATGCCGCGTCCCCCGTGATCGTGCAGCATCCACACGCCGCTGCCATAGGAGTGCAGACCATCGTTGGTGGTGTTCAGAGTGAGATCGGCACGCTGACCCGGTGCCAGCCAGAACACATCGCGGGTGACCTGCGCCCCTTCACTCTGCAGCACGCCATCGAGATGCGTCGCCGTGGCCTTGTGCCCATGTGGATGCAATGACAGCCCTTCGCTGCCCGCATTCAACACGCGCAATCTGATCAGCTCATCGGGCCCGGTCACCACAAGAGATTCGCGGAACGTGTAGGGAAACGAGCGGCCGTTGAGCGTGTAGTAATCGCTCTCGGATTCGATGAGATTGTAGCCGCCGTGAATCCAGCGCTCGATCTCGACTGGATCATTGCTGCGCTGGATGATGCCGCTCAGGCCGCTGTCCAGATCGGTGTAATGCAGATCGTATTCCTGCGTGTACGACTCGCGGCTTGACTGCGAAGTGACCCGCACCTGCCCCGCGCCGATGTTGAGTGTCTGCAATGTGTTGCTCGGCCGATTTTCCTCGACCACGAACATGCCCTGCAGCCCCATCAAAATGTGCGCCTGGGATTGCACGTGGCAATGGTAGAACGCGGTGCCGGTGCTGCGCGGATTCAGCTCGTAGGTGCGCGCCTCACCGGGCATGAGCGGGTTCTCGCTCGTCATGGTGCCGTCGTTACCCTGACCGTCTGCTGTCAGATACGTGTGATCGACGCCGTGGAAGTGAATCGTGTGTGGCATGTAGTGCGTGTTCTCGAGCGTCACTTTCACCACATCGCCCTGCTCGATGCGCATGCTCGGGGAGGGCAGGCGCAGCAGATCCATCGCCACGTTGGACTCGAAATTCTCCGTGGCCATGCCGAAGGACTTGGGTGCGAATACCCAAAGACCAGGTGTTATGCCGGGAGCAAGTGCAAACTGCGCAGTGGGCTCCTGTTCATCAGGAGAGCCACCGTTGAGTTCGGCGACTTCGAGGCGGATGTGGATCTCGTCGGGGTCGCCATCGCCATCGAGATCGGCGCCTTTGACGACGGCGTCCGGTGCGAGTCCCGCGCGCAGCAGGGTGTCGGTGGACACGTTGTTGGTGCCCCTGACGAATGCGGCGATGGCATAGGGATTGTCGGCAACGCAGGTGGGCGCGGCGGCTATCTCCACGCCATCGATGGTCTGGGCATCGCGCCAGCCGAGCAGGTCTTCAGGGCAGGCTTCCTCCGTGGGCGCCATCATCTCGGGCTCGGCGGCAGTCATGTTCGAGCCAGCACTTTCGTCATAGGCAGGTGTGCCGACGATCTGCGCAATCTCGAAGCGCAACCGTGGCGGATACCACTGCGGCGGAAACAGGGCGGCACTGAGGACGAGGCCGATGATCAAGAGAACTGCTGCGCGCATATCGATTCCTGTTTACTACCTTTTTTGTGGGAGCGAGCCCTGCTCGCGATAAAGTTCTGCGATCTTCAATCGCGGGCAGGGCCCGCTCCCACACTTTTCCTCGTGCTTAGCCAATAGATGCCCTGCAACAGCACCACCAGCGCAATGAACCACGGCAGCGTGCCATAGTCCGGCCCGCCTACTTGGAAGTAGAACACCGCGTTATAGAGCCGATCATCCTCGGGATGTTCGGCGGTGACAATGCCGATGTAGGTGCCCTTCTCGTCGAAGCGATGATTGACAGTGAACTCGCCCTCAGCCCTGATGACCGGCGGTTGATAGAAAACCGTCACGGCATCGAGATCCTCGATGGTCTGCACGTCCTCCCAGCGGGCATAGATGCCGAAGTCCTGTTCGTCGCGGATGATGCGGAAATCCAGGGGCATCTCCTGCAGGAAATTGTGCAGGTAC
>Ga0155965_1019_pt1 | contig 40088 bp, 31 predicted proteins | sample RifCSPlowO2_02_FD_107619 | JGI IMG/M metagenome (GOLD analysis project Ga0155965, IMG submission 107619) | Gammaproteobacteria bacterium RIFCSPLOWO2_02_FULL_57_10
AGTCAATGCGCAGCGTGCCTGTTGTATCGAAATGGAATTGTGCATGAAGCTGACTGACGATGCGGAGAAGTTAGATAGAGCATTCTGGTACATGTTTCTCAATGAGTGGCATCTGGCCAGGCGCTGGGTGTGCCGACTCGTGTCGCGATTGTGGACGAGAAACCGGACGAACAATCTCTACCCGGAATTCCAGTTGGCGAGGGATTTTTTCGAACGCTATGCAATTGAGGCGATGATCGTGGGCGCTGCTGCGCTTGAGTACGACGGCACGCCCGTCGGCATGGTCTACAACCCCTGGTAGATTTTGCGCTCGACAACCATGATCATGCGGCACGGCGTCAGGCATACATTGAAGATGCGACAGTGCCTCCGTCACGGCCATGTCTGGCTACTATCAGGCTGCCATTTTGCGGCATTCCGCTGCGCAGTCCCGGCAGGCTTTAGCACACTCTTGGCAATGACTTGCCGAGTGCTGGTCACACATGGCGGCGCATCGTTCACAAATCTCTGCACACATTCTGCAGACTTCCGCGACGAAATCGCTTCCACGCGCCATGACGGCAGCGGCGAACCGGCACGCTTCCGCGCAGTCCATGTCGGCACGGATACAGTCCGCCATCCTTGCAATGTCTGGTTCGCTCAGACAGGCGACAGAACAATGATTACAGGCGTCTGCACAGGTATTGCAAGCATCTATGCATGAAGCGTACCTTTGATGGGACATACTGGATCTCCTGAAAATGAGTGGAAGGGAAAAAGTATGAAAGCACCCTTCGCCGATCAAGGGAATCAGGTATATCCCTGAGTGTAGGAGAATCTCGCTAACGGTGATCGACGTCAAGGAAGGGAATGCAGTCCAAAGCCTACAAGCGACATCTCGCAATGTCTGTTCCTCGCAATGTCTGTTCACAGGGGAACTTATCGGATACTATCCGCGAATAGTGGACCAATGCTTGGCCCTAATGGAATGAAGAACCAGTTCTAATGTTCAAATATTGGCTGTCAATTTTCTTAGTCGCGCTGGTTGCCCTGCAATCAGTTGTTGCTATGGCCGACAGCCAACAGAATCAGCAGTCGCGCGACCAGCATCTTGAAGTCAACTCCGATCAGAATTTCGCTGATTACGGGAATCTGGCTTTAGAGATGCCTGACGCCTCACTCTCTGCCGATCCGGCAGACTGTGATCAATGCTGCCACTGCCATGGTGTCGCCTGTGTCGCCATCGTCAGCAATTATGCTGAGCAGGTCGTGCATATGTCCATGTTGACGCAGTCCGGTTACGCGTTATTTTTCCCTTCAGATACCCCTGCTTCCCCTTTTCGTCCTCCGATAGTCTGATCCTGCTGCCCTCAAGGGCGGACCGAATGTATTCGGCCCGTATTGCATAAATTCCACGCAGGATTTACTAAATGGTTATCTTTTTCAAGGCGCTGCCCATCGGCAATTCGCCTCAACTGGTGGTCCGCTGGCGACTTCTGCTCGTCAGTGTCATTTTGAGCTTTAGCCATGGAGTCATTGCCGGCTCGGCAGACGACACGCTCTCGCTCGAATCAGCGATAGAACGGACGCTTTCGCAAAATCCTCGGCTTCGGGTTTTTGAGTTTCGCGATGAAGCACTTCGGGGCCAAGCCGATACCGCTGCCCTCAACCCACCTCTCGAAATAGGGGCCGACATCGAAAACATCAACGGTACCGGCAGTCTCACTGGCATCAACGGTGCTGAGCTGACTATTTCGCTTTCCTCAGTAATTGAACTGGGTGATAAACGGCAAGCGAGAGTGGCGGCTGTAGGGGCGAGGCGGGGCCAGCTGGACGCAGAACGCCAGATTGACGCGCTGGATCTCCTGGGCGAGGTGACGCGTCGATATATCGGCGTTCTGGTAGCGCAGGAAAAACTTTCGCTGGCGCAGGACGCTGAAAGCCTTGCCCGCGAGACAATCCAGTCTGTAGAGACGCGAGCAGCAGCCGCGGCCACGCCTGACGCCGAGGTTCTGCGTGCCCAGGCTGCTCTTTCACAGGCCGAACTACTGGTCTCTGCGGAGCAGAACCAGTTGAGCTATGCCCGGGTTGCCCTGTCGGCGCTCTGGGGTGACACGGAACCCGACTTCGAGCTTGTGTCGGGAGACCTTTTTCAGGTCGAACAGCAAAGCGGCTTCGAGGAACTGTTTGCGCGCGTTCAGCAGAATCCCTTTATTGAAGCATTTGCCCACGAGGAACGCTTGCGCGAGGCTGAACTGCGGCTGGCGAGGACGCAGTCAGAGTCCGATCTGCGGTGGTCCGTAGGTGCCAGAAGACTCCAGGAAAACAGCGATATGGCTCTGGTGGCAGGTTTCAGCATCCCGTTGTTCACAGCAGAACGCAATCGGGGAGCCGAGCGTTCTGCTGTTGCGGCACGCGAGGAGGTTGGCGTGCGGCGGGAAGCAGCTTTGATCAATCTGCACAGCCAGCTGTTCAATGCCTTCCAGAACCGTCAGCAGGCAATTACCACCATTAATACACTGCAGACCAATACGATCCCGTTATTGGACCAGGCGCTGTCAGAGACCCGGGCAGCCTACGAAAGTGGGCGCTACAGCTACCTCGAATGGGTGGCGGCCAGGCAGGAACTTCTCAACGCAAGGGCAACGCTCATTGACGCCGCCGCCGCAGCACTGAGCTATGGAGCGGAGATTGAACAGTTAACGGCAGAGCCTCTGCTCTCTCCTCTTGATCAGACTAACTAACAGGATCACATCATGAAACAGAAATTTCTTTGGGACCGGCTACCTGCTGCGCTTTTATTGTTGTCACTGACTTTGTTCTCAGCAGGATCACTGGCCGCTGAAGCAGAAGAGGAACATGAAGAAGAGGAGGAAGGAAATGCCGAGAGTGCGACTATTAATCCCGCCATGGCTCAACAGGCTGGTATTACGACGGCAGCCGCCAGTCCAGGAGTCATACTTGACGCTATCAGAGTGTACGGCAGGACTGTCATCGACCCTCGGGGAATCAGCCACATCCGCGCCCGCTTTCCGGGACTGGTCATCAGTATTGAACCCGGTATCGGCGATTTGGTCGCAGCTGGCGATGCCGTTCTGGAAATCGAGTCCAGCGAGAGCTTGAACAGCTATGTTATTCGGGCTCCGATAGCTGGAATCGTAACTGCCCGCAATGCGAACCCGGGAGAAACAACAGGCGATGAGCCACTGCTGACCCTTGCAAACTACGATCAGCTATGGGCAGAACTGGCTGTTTTCCCGCTCAATGCAGGGCGTATCAAAATTGGACAGGAAGTCATTCTGCGAACAAATGCGCAAGAGATTCGCAGCAGCGTAGCGCACATTTTACCGGGCACCAGTGAATTGCCGGCGATCGTCGCACGAGTACCGCTGGATAACCGCGATGCCCTGTGGAGCCCAGGCCTGTTGATGCAGGCAGACGTTATTATTGGTCAGGCCGACGTCGCGCTTGCCGTAGACAATCGCGCCATCCAGACCTTTGAGAATAACCCGGTGGTCTTTGTTCAGGAGGGTGACATCTATGAGCCCCGTCCGGTGCAACTCGGACGGCAGGACGATGCGCGGACGGAAATTCTGAGCGGTCTTGAGCTCGGAGATCAGTACGTTGTAGAGAACAGCTATTTAATCAAGGCCGACCTGGAAAAATCCAGCGTCGAAGACGACGACTGATCAGGAGACAAAAATGATTTCTTCGATATTGCGCCTCTCGATTGGGCGGCGGTGGCTTATGTTGTCTTTTGTCCTTGTTCTGATCGGAGCAGGAATCTGGAGCTTCCAGCAACTTCCAATCGATGCCGTTCCCGACATTACAAATGTTCAGGTTCAGATCAATACCAATGCTCCGGGCTACTCGCCTCTGGAGTCGGAGCAGCGGATCACCTATCCCGTGGAAACCGCCTTGGCGGGCTTGCCAAACCTGGAGTATACGCGCTCGATCTCGCGCTATGGCCTTTCCCAGGTCACGGCTGTCTTCGAGGAAGGCACAGACCTGTACTTCGCCCGCAATTTGGTCAATGCACAGCTGGGCACGATCAAGAGCACGTTGCCACCAGGACTTGAGCCTGAAATGGGGCCAATTGCCACAGGGCTGGGCGAGATATTCATGTACACGGTCTCGGCATTGCCTGGCGCTGTTCAGGCAAACGGCGAACCGTACGACCCCACCGCACTTCGCGAGATCCAGGATTGGATCATCAAACCTCAGCTGTCGCTCGTTCTGGGGGTGACAGAGGTCAACAGCATCGGGGGCTATAGCAAACAGTACCATGTGACCCCCTGGCCAGAAAAACTGCTGGCCTTTGATCTGGGCATGGAAGATATTGCTGCAGCGCTGCGCACGAACAACGACAATCGTGGGGCCGGATACATCGAACGCAATGGTCAGCAACTGTTGATTCGCTCGCCAGGTCAGTTGCAAACAATAGCAGACATTGAACAGGTGGTTATCGGCAACCGCAGTGGTGCGCCAGTCCAGATTCGGGACGTTGCCGAGGTATCGATTGGCAGACAACTGCGCACGGGAGCGGCAACGCTTGACGGACAGGAGACCGTGCTGGGTACGGCGATGATGCTGATGGGTGAAAATCCCCGCACCGTAGCACGCGCCGTCGCAGAGCGTCTGGAAGCGGTTCAACAGTCGCTCCCCGACGGAATCGTCGCCGAAGCGGTTTACAACCGCACCACCCTAGTGGACAACGCCATTGCAACCGTCGAGAAAAATCTTCTCGAAGGGGCGCTGCTGGTTATTGTGGTGCTGTTCCTGCTGCTTGGCAATATGCGAGCTGCATTGATCACGGCAACTGTGATACCGCTGGCCATGCTGGCGACGCTAACCGGGATGGTGCGCACCGGAGTCTCCGCCAATCTCATGAGTCTCGGCGCACTGGACTTTGGCCTGATTGTGGATGGCGCGGTAATTATCGTGGAGAATTGTATCCGGCGCCTTTCGTTAGCTCAGCCAGCCTCAGGAGAAAGATTGCCCCTGCGCGAACGCTTGGAGGTCGTTTTTGCAGCCACGAACGAAGTGATCCGCCCCAGCCTGTTTGGCGTGTTCATCATCACCATCGTGTACATTCCACTATTCACTCTCACAGGAGTGGAAGGGAAGATGTTCCAGCCGATGGCGGCAACAGTCGTGATGGCATTGCTCTCCGCGCTAGTGCTGTCTGTGACCGTCGTGCCAGCTGCGATCGCAGTATTCATGAGCGGTAGAATTCGCGAGAAGGAGAGTCCGGTTATCAAAGGCTCCAAGTGGCTCTACAGACCGCTGCTTGCAGCCGCGCTGCGCTTGCGCTGGCTGGTGGTCGCCGTTGCCGCGGGGCTGGTGGTAGTGTCAGCATGGCTGGCCACGACGCTTGGTTCGGAGTTTGTGCCGCAGCTCAATGAGGGTGACTTCACCGTGCAGGCACTGCGCACAACCGGCACCGGACTCGACCAATCCGTGGCCATGCAGGAGATGCTGGAGACTCGCATCGCAGACTTTCCGCAGGTTGATAGAGTTTTCGCGCGAATCGGCACACCGGAAGTCGCGACCGACCCTATGCCGCCCAGCATCGCGGATACCTTCGTGATTCTCAAGCCCACGGAGGAATGGCCGGACCCGACCCAGACCAAAGATGAATTCCTCATCGAGGTACAGGAAGCCCTCGAACAGCTACCGGGCAACAATTACGAGTTCACCCAACCCATAGAGATGCGGTTTAACGAACTGATTTCCGGGGTGCGCGCGGACCTCGCGATCAGGGTCTTTGGTGATGATCTGGATCAGCTCTTCGCCTCGGCCCAAAGCATCCTGGAAGTTGTCACAACAATATCCGGCGCGGCCGACGCCCGGCTTGAACAGGTGGCAGGGTTACCCATGCTGTCGATCCACCCCAACCGCATGTCCATAGCGCGCTATGGCTTGAATGTTGCCGACGTGCAGGATTACGTCTCCATGGCGATGGGAGGCGAGTCGGCTGGCCTGATCTTCGAAGGGGACCGCAGGTTCGAGCTGGTAGTGCGCTTGCCTGAGGTTTTGCGTAATGACATCAACAGCATGGGCGAGCTGCCGGTGCCACTGCCAGGCGGCGGTTATGTTCCTCTGGCAGAGCTTGCCATGCTGGAGATCGCACCGGCCCCCAACCAGATCAGCCGCGAGAGTGGCAAACGCAGCATCGTAGTCACAGCGAATGTGCGGGATCGCGATCTGGGATCTTTCGTGGCGGAAGTCGAACAGCGGGTACTGGAACAGGTCGACCTGCCGGCGGGATACTGGTTGGAGTACGGAGGAACCTTCGAACAACTGGAATCCGCAAGCCAGAGGCTCTCTATCGTTGTACCGCTGACGCTGCTTATGATTCTCGGTCTGCTGGTGATGGCATTAGGATCTTTCAGAGATGCATTGATCATCTTTACAGGTGTTCCCCTGGCCTTGACTGGCGGTGTGCTGGCGTTGTGGCTGCGTGACATGCCGCTGTCCATTTCAGCAGGCGTTGGATTCATTGCCCTGTCAGGTGTTGCCGTGCTGAATGGCCTGGTGATGCTGACGTTCATCCGCGATCTGGTTGAGGAAAAGGGCGACCTGATCGCATCCATCATAGAGGGAGCTCTGATACGTCTGCGCCCGGTACTGATGACGGCACTCGTTGCCAGCCTCGGCTTTGTGCCGATGGCACTGAATACGGGCATCGGCGCTGAAGTACAACGGCCATTGGCAACGGTTGTCATTGGAGGGATTATTTCCTCTACGCTTCTGACCTTGCTGGTGTTGCCGGCATTGTATCGGATCGTTCATGGACGGAAGAGCGTACTAGCCACTAACTGAGGACATTGGGTAATGCCTAGCGCTGTTGCCAGCGTCTAGGCAAGACGGCAGAGGGCTTCTGGCCGCCTTTTCGGAGCCGTTCAAAAGCCATGTCAATCGGAGCTATGTCCGGGAAACCGGCTGAGCGATGCTTCGTATCTATAAGGAGTAAAGCAGATGCCACGAATTCCACGGGACCCCAGCTTCGACAGTACTTTCGCATTGATCAGGGATCCCTACAGATTTATCTCCAGGCATTGCAGGGACGTTCGGGCGGATCTATTCGAGACGCGGCTTGGACTCCGCCAGGTAATCTGCATGACAGGCCCCGAGGCAGCGCGGCTGTTCTATGATTCGGACCGATTCCAGCGCCACGGTGCGATGCCCAAAGCGATTCAAAAGACCCTGCTCGGCCAGGGTGGCGTGCAGGGTCTCGACGACGAGGCACACCGGCACCGCAAACAGATGTTCATGACGCTGACCTCACACGAGCAAATTGAGCAATTGCTGGAGAGCAGCGCCGGGGAATGGGAACGTGGCGTCCACAGATGGGCATCAATGCAGAAGGTTGTGCTCTATACCGAACTTCATGAAGTTCTGATGCGTGCTGTGTGCGCCTGGGCCGGCGTTCCACTTGTAGAGTTGCAGATCGATACCCGAACCAGAGAAACCGCCGCCTTGTTTGATCATGCAGGGTCCGTGGGTCTCAGGCATTTACGGTCCCGGTGGGCGCGCAAGCGGGTCAATCGCTGGATGGAAGATGTCGTCGAACAGATCCGCAGTGGGCGTATTCAGCCGCCGAAACATTCGGCTGCCCACTTGATTGCGTGGCATCGGGATTTGGACGACAAATTACTGCCCCCGCGCATTGCGGCCGTTGAGCTGATCAATGTGATCAGACCGACGGTCGCGGTCTCGGTTTATATCGTCTTCGTCGCTCACGCTCTGCTCATGCGACCTGATTTGCGGGAGAGACTTTCCCCCGGGAATGATGGCTACGTCGACCTATTCGTCCAGGAGGTTCGCAGGTATTACCCCTTCTTCCCGGCCGTGGCTGCGCGGACACGGCAAGCGTTCGAATGGAACGGCTATCGATTTCCGAAAGATCGACGAGTGTTTCTTGACTTGTATGGGACCAACCACGATCCGCGAACCTGGGAGCGGCCAGAGCAGTTCGAGCCGGAGCGATTCAACCGATGGGATGGAAGTTCCTTCAATTTCCTTCCACAGGGTGGCGGGGATCATCACCTCAATCATCGCTGTCCCGGGGAATGGTTTACGATCGCACTCATGAAGCAGGCGGCTGATATCCTCACACGCCGGATCAGTTATGACGTGCCTGAGCAGGATTCGCATATAGACTGGTCGCGGCTGCCGGCACTGCCCCGTAGCGGCTTCGTAATCAGCAATGTCCGGGAACATTGAAGTACGATCAGTGGAGGATAAGGAAACCGGTCGCTCTTTGAGCGACACGATCCACTTGTGATGGACGGCAATGAATGACACAAAGATGAGTGACTCGAAAATTTATGATCTGCCCGCCTCGCTGTGGGCGTCCTGCAGGATGCTGATCGCTCCTTTAAGAGCAATCGCCGCAACGGCCAGTCCCACCACCAAATCGGGCCACGCCTGCCCCGTCCAGAGCACAAGTCCGCCGCCAACCAGCACGCCCGCGTTCGCCATGAAATCATTGGTACTGAAGGTCGTGGCCGCCCGGACATCGACCTCGGCATCGTGAATTTTCCTGAGCAGCCAAACGCACAGTGCATTCACTGCTGCAGCAACGACCGCCATCACCATCATGTTGTAGCCCAACGGTTCGGGATCGCTCAGGAACCGTCGGCCCACGTCAAACAGGATTCCGACGGCGAACAGGATCAGAAGGCCCCCGGAAACGCGCGCGGCGGCGCGCTTCCATACAGGGGGCCGGTTCAGCGCCAGCAGAGTGATGATGTAGACGACACCGTCTGAAGCGTTATCGAGCCCATTGGCGATCAAAGCGCTGGAATCCGCGCTCAAGCCGGCAATCAAAAACGTGATTGCCAGCACCACATTGAGAGCAAGCACTATCCAGAGGATTTTTCGTTGTTCTGCAGTGCGTATCTCCAGCTTTTCATCACTCATCTTGCGATCTCCCCTTTGTGCTCATCTGGCCTCTCACCAGCTTAGTGTTTCACTAAACGCCTTTCGCGACCGTGAACTATTCGATAGAGCGCCGGCAATACCAGCAGCGTCAGCAAGGTCGAAGAAATGATTCCTCCTATAACCACTGTGGCGAGCGGGCGCTGCACCTCCGCACCGATGCCCGTGTTCAGCGCCATTGGCACAAAACCGAGGCTTGCCACCAGCGCTGTCATGAGAACTGGACGCAAGCGTATGAGTGCTCCATCGATAATCGATGCGACAAGATCGCCGGTATCCCTCACAAGGTCGCGAATAAACGCCAGCATCACCAGTCCATTGAGCACCGCCACACCGGACAGGGCGATGAAGCCGACGCCTGCGGAAATGGACAGGGGCATGTCTCTCAACCACAGCGCCAGTACGCCCCCCGTCAATGCCAGAGGCACACCTGTGAAAATGATCAAGGCATCTTTCACTGATCCAAAGGCCATGACCAGCAGGCCCAGAATCAACACGAGCGTCAGTGGAACGACGATCGATAGTCTCTGGCTTGCGGACTCCAGTTGCTCAAAGGTGCCGCCATACTCCAACCAGTATCCTGCCGGCAGCGCGACCTCTTCGAGGACTCGTTGCTCAGCTTCAGCCACGAAAGATCCCAGATCGCGGTCCCGCACATTCGCAGTGACCACAATGCTGCGCTTGCCGTTCTCGCGGCTGATCTGGTTGGGTGCCGGGGCAATCTCCAGCGTGGCGATCTCTGCCAGTGGAACATAGCTGCCATCCGGCAGGGGCACCGGCAACGCACCCATGCCATCGATGTCATTGCGCAGCCTTTCCGGCAGGCGTACTACCAGTTCAAAGCGACGGTCTCCTTCGAAGATCAAACCGGCCGACTCGCCGCCCATGGCCATGGAGACGTAGTCCTGCACGTCAGCGACGTTCAAACCATAGCGCGCGATGGCCATGCGTTTGGGATGAATCGACAACATCGGCAGCCCTGTCACCTGTTCCAGGCGGGCGTCCGCCGCGCCTTCTATCGTTGTCACGACTTCCAGAATGCTCTGGGCGGATGCCAGCAATTGATCAAGATCATCACCAAAGACCTTGATGCCAAGATCCGCGCGCACACCCGAAATCAGCTCGTTGAATCGCATCTCGATCGGTTGGGTGAACTCGTAGTTATTGCCCGGCAGTTGCTCGAGAGCTTCCTGTACCTCAATGAGGAATTCATCTTTTGTCTGGCTCGGATCAGGCCATTCCTCTGTCGGTTTCAGCATGACAAATGTGTCTGCGATGTTGGGCGGCATCGGGTCTGTCGCCACTTCAGGCGTGCCAATTCGGGCAAATGCTGTGTTGACCTGCGGGAACTCCATGATGCGTGCTTCCAGCATCTCCTGCATGGCAACCGACTGTTCAAGCCCGGTGCCGGTCGTTCGTAGCGCCTGCACGGCGAAGTCACCCTCATTGAGCTGTGGCACAAACTCCGAGCCAAGCGTCGTGGCCAGCCATGCTGCCACTACCACCAGCCCCGCGGCAACGGCGACCACCAACCATCGCAAGCTCAGCGCGGCTGCAAGCAGCGGTCTGTAGAGCCACTTGGCGCCTTTGATGACCGGGCTTTCCTTCTCGCTGACTTTGCCATTCATGAATACAGCGATCGCGGCGGGCACCACGGTGAGTGACAGGGCCAGTGCGGCCAGTAGCGCCATCACGACCGTTGCCGCCATCGGCTGGAACATCTTCCCTTCCACGCCGGTGAGCGTGAACAATGGAATGTATACGATGGTAATGATGAGGACGCCAAACAGGCTGGGGCGAATCACTTCATTGGTCGCATTGAAGACAACCTCAAGCCGTTCGTCCAGCGGCAGTCTTTTACCCGAGGACGGTTGGGCCATGGAAAGGCGCCTGATGCAATTCTCCACAATGATCACGGCGCCATCGACGATGAGTCCGAAATCCAGTGCGCCAAGGCTCATCAGATTGGCCGATACGCCGGTGCGCACCATGCCTGTCAGAGTCGCCAGCATGGCGAGCGGAATGACCGCGGCGGTAATGAGTGCCGCGCGAAAATTACCGAGCAACAGGAAGAGCACGACGATGACCAGCAACGCACCTTCGAGCAGGTTTTTTTCCACGGTGGCAATTGCCTTGTCCACCAGAATAGTTCTGTTATAAACCTCTTCGGCGACAACTCCCTCGGGCAGGGATTGCTGGATAGTTTCCAGACGCTCCGCAACGGCGCGCGACACCGTACGTGGGTTCTCACCCATCAACATCATGGCTGTACCCAGCACCGTTTCCTGACCATTGAGCGTTGCTGCTCCGGTACGCAACTGGCCGCCGATGGCCACTTCGGCAACGTCCCGAATCTGGATTGGCGCCCCGCTGCGGTTTGCCACTATCACCTGTTCGATGTCTGCCACCGTGGCCAATTGGCCGGGTGAACGAATCAGCAGCTGCTGGCCGTTGCGCTCGACATATCCGGCGCCGCGGTTGTCATTGTTGACGCGTAAAGCAGCAGCGACATCTTCCATGGTCAGATCAAAGGCCAGCAGCTTCGCAGGCCAGGGCGTCACATGATATTGCTTGTTGTAACCGCCGATACTGTTGATCTCCACAACCCCCGGAACGCGCGCAAGCTGAGGTTTGATGATCCAATCCTGGATCTCGCGAAGCGCGGTGGGGTCATACGGTTCGCCGTTTGCCTGAACGGCGCCAGGCAATGCCGAGACCGTGTACATGAATATCTCACCCAAACCAGTGGCGATGGGTCCCATTTCAGGTTCAAGGCCTGAGGGCAGGCTGCTCTGAATGGTGCCAAGCCGCTCGTTGATCAGGTTGCGGGCAAAGTAGGGGTCAGTGCCGTCCTGAAAGACAACTGTGACCTGCGACAAACCGTAACGTGATATCGAGCGTGTGTAGTCCAGGTTGGGCAGGCCCGCGAGAGCATTCTCTACCGGGTAGGTAATTCGTTGTTCCGTTTCCAGTGGTGAATACCCTGGGGCATCGGTATTGATCTGCACCTGAACGTTAGTGATATCAGGCACCGCGTCGATCGGAAGCTGCTGGAAGCTCCATACCCCGGCTCCAAGCAATAGAAATATCAGTGACAGAACCAGCCAGCGCCTCTCGATGGAGAAGCGCAAGATTGATGTGATCATGTTGGCTTCCTGATTAGTGGGCGTGTTCGGCGCTGGATTTCTCCAGGTCGGCTTTGATCAAATAGCTGTTCTCTACAACGTACAGCTCCCCTGGTTCAAGGCCACTCAGTATCTCCGTCTGCTCAGCGTCTTTGCGTCCAAGCGTCACCGGTCGGCTTGCATAAGTATCACCCTCCTGCACAAAGACTACCGGGTTGTCTTCAAAACTCTGAATGGCTCGGTTATCCACAGCAAGTGCGACCTCAACTTGAGCGATTGTGATATCTGCCTGCAGCAACAGGCCCGGAGTCCAGCGACCATCACTGTTATCCAGAGTGACGCGTGCGAGAACTGCAGGAGATTCGCTGGAGCCCGGTAAAATATGCGATATGCTCCCTCTCATCAGTTCACCGTCTGCTTCCATGATCACTTCCTGCCCCGGCTGGATGTGCCGTGCATTGGATGGAAATATGGTGAGCTCGGCCCACAGTCGGTCATAGTTGATGATTGTAAGCAGTGGCTGTTCCCCAGTCGTTTCTCCTGGGTTGGCGTTGCGTGACACTACTCTACCGCTGATGGGCGACTGAATCCGATAGCGCTGCAAACTTTCGTTGGACTCGATCTCGGCGATCGTATCGCCAGCCGACACAAGATCTCCAACCTCAGGACTGATCGCAACCACCAGCCCCGGGAAGCGGGCACGGATCTCACTTATTCCCTGGGGGTTCATGGCTGTCGTGCCATACACCGTAATGGCCTCACGTATAACGCCTGTGCCGGCCATTGCGGTTGTGATACCGGCCTGTCGCGCCATGCCCGGTTCAATGACCACACTGTCAGCATGCTCTTCTTCAGCGTGCTCTTCTTCCGAGTGTTCTTCGTCTGCATGCATTTCTTCCGCGAGTTCAACGGTAGGGAGTTCGTGGTCATGATCGGCGTGCGCATCCGCGTCTGCGGCCTGCGCCGTTGCACCAATGAGAGACAGCGACAACAACAAAGCGGATAGCAGTTGTATTTGTAAGTTCGGTTTCATGGTTTGATCCTGTTAATTGGTCTGATCAATGAAGGGAGCGAGCAGGGGCTCAGCTGTTAACTGCTCGATGTCGGCGCCGTGACGCAGAGCGGCGGTTGCCGCATCAATGAGCGTGCTGCGGGCGTTAAGGAGTTCCTGTCTGGCAGTCACCCACTCCAGATAGCTGTATCGCCCATTCTCATATGCAGTTTGTGTCTCAGAAAGTGCCTCCGTCAGCAGAGGGATGGTGCGAGTCTGCAATGTATCGATGGTCACAAGTGCCTGCTGCCGGTTCTGGAAGGCATTGAACAATTGTGTGCGCAGATTGAGCAACGCCACGTCTCGTCGCACTTCCACCTCATCGCGTGCTGCGATTGCCGACCGCACGGCCCCACTGTTGCGCGTTGCACTGAACAGCGGAATGCTGAAGCCAGCGACCAAGCCTATGTCACCGCCTTCCTGCAGCCTTCGTGCGCCAAGCGACCAGCGTGGATCGGCTATCGACTGCGTTCTGGCCAGGCGCACTTCAGCCTCGCGCAAGCGCTCCTCGCTGGCGAACACCTGAATGAACGGATTCTGCTCGACGCGTGCGAAGAGGTTCTCAAAACCCACCGTCTGTTCGATCTGGTAGAGGTCTCCCGTCACGGACTCGAAAGTGGGATTTGTTTCGCCCCACAGCGCAGCCAAGGCAACCTGGGCATATCTGAGTCGACTTTCTTCGGCCGACACAAGGAGTTCGGCCTGAGATAGAGCAGCCTCGGCCCGCAGAACCTCTAATTCAGGCGTGGCGCCTGCTGCTGCGCGATCTTGCACAATCTGTAATGTTTCGCTGGCGATGCTCACTTCGTCCTGGGCCAGTGAAAGCCGACTCTGTGCAGCTAGATTGTCAATGTAACGGCGGGTTAACTCGCCCAGCAGATCCAGAGCATCAATTTGACGCTCTGCATCCAACTGTCCCCGTCGGGCGCCGATGGATGCCATTCTCGCGTCGCGCTTGTTGCCAAGCTCAATCACGGAGGAGACAGAAACCGTCAGCTCGGCACCATCAAAGCCTTGAACGTTGCCGGTGCCGACAATGTTTTCAATATCGGCCCCTATTTCGAGCGCAGGTTTGAGTGCAGCGGTTTCCGCCTGCCCCTGAAGCGCCTCAACGCGGAAATCGAAGACCCGCAACTGAGGATTCTGCGCGAGAGTGAGCTCCATGGCCGATTCGAGCGTGAGGGTGCCGTCTGCCGCACTGGCCAGTGAGCCATTGGTGACGATCAGAACGATGCTGACAAACAATGGCTGCAAACGCTTCCTCAGCCGCTGAGGAAAATTGCTGAATATTGGACGCAGAAGGCTACTGCGAAGCAGCCTTGCATCTGAAAAACTTTTCATGAGCATGAACTCCAGTCATCGGTTCCGTAATAGAACCGAATTGAAAATGGGGAATTTTCGGAAGTTCAGCGAGTGGGCGGTGGAACGGGAGGCGCGTAGGTCAAACCGGAGAGGAGGAACTTGTGATTCATCATGAGCACTGCACCAACGGGCTGCACAGAGACATCAACGTTGGCAGGGAGCGCAAAGCCAAGATGAACATGAGCGCCGTGTTTGTGATGTTGTTCGTGGAAGTCATGACCGTCGTCAGGCGAATGCTCCACATGTTCGTCTGTGTGGTCGTAGTCAACGGTGTGTCCGTAGGGATGCTCCTCGTCGGGCGTATGCGCAGCCTCAGTCACTCCTATCATCAAGGAGTGATTGAGAATTAGCAGAAGTGCCATGACGAGTTTCTTGTACACGCAATTGATCTCAGCTGTCAGTGAGTAGGACTTTAGCACTGCGGTTGAAGCCAGGTCAAACCGGCTTTGCCATATCCTTCTCACAAACGAGATCGCTTGAGTCCGTCGTCTGCAGCCCTCTGGCTTCCCGAATGATCTGAATGGCAGAGCGCATCACAATAGCGGCGATCAGCGTTCCCACCAGCAGATCCGGCCAGGCCCGCCCGGTTCGGCTCACCATCAAGGCTGCGATCATAACGCCAACGTTCGCCATCATGTCATTGCGCGAACAGATCCAACTGGCCTTCAGATTGATGTCGCCACTGCGAAAGCGGTACAACATGGCGAAGCAGGTGATGTTGACCGCCAGAGCCATGAGTGACACCAGACTCATCATCATGGGCTCCGGAGTAGAGTCGCCAAGCAGACGTCTGCCGACGTCCACCAGAACCACCAGACTCAACGTGAGCTGCAGCCAGCCATTGGTCAGGGCCGCCCTGGCTTTCAGTGAAACGGCACGGCCAACTGCGTACAGACTGATGCCATAGACCACGGCATCTGCCAGCATATCCAGCGAATCTGCCAGCAGACTGGTGGAGTGGGCGAGCCACCCCGCGATGAACTCGACTACGAACATCGTGGCATTAAGCGTCAATACCACCCAGAGCAACTGGCGTTGGCGCCGCTCGACAGCTTCGCGAGCACAGCATCCGGACATGATCTTTTCTCCTCATCAATGACAATCGTTGATCGCTTCATGCGACAACTGGGAGTACGATAAAGTTTCCTGTTACTGGAAGGTCAAGCGTCATGATGAAGATCAATAAACTAGCTCAGCAGTCTGGCGTTTCCGCCAAGACCATCCGCTATTACGAAGATATCGGTTTGTTGCCCGCCGCAGTCCGGGCGGATAACGGCTATCGGGAGTACGGGCAGAGTTCACTAGACCTGCTGCGCTTCATCAGACGCTGCCGTGATCTGAAGATTTCCATCGACAGCATTCGCAAATTGGTCAAGGTGCAGGCATTCGGCGGTGCTCCGTGCACAGAGGTGGATCAGATCGTGCGGGATCAACTGGAAAGCGTCAGGGGCACTATCAGGGAGTTGCAACTGTTGGAGGAAGATCTGGCACGACTGGCGTTGTCGTGCGATGAGCACAATGTGAGTCAGTGCCGGATTCTGAAGTCATTGCAAACGCCGAAAGCAACAGCGCTATGACCTTGCCTTACGTGCAAACCAGAATCTCAACGCTGGCACGATGAGCCATTGCAGAGCGGGAGTCAGTCCTGTACCCGGCCATGGCAGTCGTGGCATGGACTCTTTGTAGATCCAGGTTCTGCGGATATCAACATTCAGCCACTCGCTGAACACCGTGTAGACGAGCCCGAAAGCGATAGTGGCAATGGCGACGCGCAAAAAATGCTGTTCAGGCCATCGGCGCTTCCCGAACACCATGAAGGCGTTTATTGAGATTGAGCATTTTCTCTATCTCACCCCGCGCAGCAGGAGAGTTGCTTCACATCCTTGTTGAAGGTCTGCGCCGCGAGCTTCAGCCCCTCGACCATCGTCAGGTAGGGGAACAACTGATCGGCCAGTTCCTGCACCGTCATGTGGTGACGAATTGCCAGGGCCGCCGTCTGGATCAGCTCTCCGGCTTCCGGTGCGACCGCTTGCACACCGAGCAAACGGCCGCTGCTGGCATCGGCCACCAGCTTGATGAAGCCACGGGTGTCGAAGTTGACCAGCGCGCGCGGCACGTTGTCGACGGTCAAGGTGCGACTTTCGGTCTCAATTCCGTTGTGATGCGCTTGCACCTCGCTGTATCCCACTGTAGCGACCTGCGGGTGTGTGAACACCACAGTTGGCATTGCAGTCAGGTCCAGCGCCGCATCGCCGCCTGTCATGTTGATCGCAGCACGGGTACCAGCAGCTGCCGCCACATAAACGAACTGAGGCTGGTCGGTGCAGTCGCCGGCCGCGTATATGTTCGGGTTGCTGGTGCGCATGCGCTTGTCGATGGTGATGGCACCTTGCGCACCGACGACAACGCTGGCTGCCTCCAATACCAGGCTGCCTGTGTTCGGTGTCCGGCCAGTGGCGATCAGCAGCTTGTCGGCGCGTATTTTCCCTTGTCCGGTGGTCAGGACGAATTCCGCGTTCACATGAACGACCCGGCTGGCTTGAGTGTGTTCCAGCACCTCGATGCCCTCGGCACGGAAAGCAGCCGTTACGGCCTCGCCGATGGCCGGGTCCTCCCGGAGGAACAAGGTACTGCGCGCCAGGATCGTCACCTTGCTGCCCAGCCGGGCAAAGGCCTGTGCCAGTTCCAGCGCCACCACCGACGAGCCGATCACGGCCAGGCGTTCTGGAATGGTGTCGCTGACCAGAGCCTCGGTTGACGTCCAGTAGGGCGACTCTTCGAGTCCCGGAATCGGTGGTAACGCCGGGCTGGCACCAGTGGCTACCAGGCAACGATCGAACATCACGACGCGCTCGCCTCCTTCGTTCAGACGGACGACGAGGCTCTGGTCGTCCTTGAAACGCGCCTCTCCATGCAGAACGTTGATGGCGGAGTTGCCGTCAAGAATTTCTTCGTACTTGGCATGCCGCAGCTCTGCAACGCGAGCCTGCTGCTGAGCCAGTAGTATGCCGCGGTCAATCGCAGGCTTGGTCGCCTGGATTCCGCCATCAAACGGGCCTTCGCGCCGCAGATGAGCGATATGTGCGGCTTGGATCATGATCTTGGACGGTACACAGCCGATATTGACGCAGGTGCCGCCAATGGTGCCGCGCTCGATCAGCGTGACGTGTGCGCCTCGCTCGACGGCTTTCAGCGCCGCAGCCATAGCCGCGCCACCGCTGCCGATAACGGCTATGTGCAGTGGGCGTTCGCTGCCACCGTGCTTCTCAGTGAACCCTGTTGCGCCGGGCACTCTGTCCAACACGCCTTTGATATTTCCCGCGCCTGTGTGGCAGGTACTGCTGGTGATTCCTGTACTGGTCATGCAACAACTCCTGTTTTCAATGCAGGCAACGGCGATAACGACTACTCGCGCTCAATGGGCGTTCAGCCCCATGATCGCGTAGCTTGGACTCAGTGGTTCATTGCTTGACGGTGGACGGGTAGCCCGCATCTTCAGTCGCCTTGGTCAGCTCATGCACGCTGGTTTTGGCATCATCGAAGGTGACAACCGCTTCGCGTGGCTCGAAGGTAACGTCAACTTTACTAACGCCTTCAATCCTGGAAATCGCCACTTTGACGGTGAGCGGGCAGGTGGGGCAGGTCATGCCGGGTACAGACAGCGTGACTGTCCGGGTGGCGGCCCACAAAGGGGAGGGAACAGTAGTGAGGGCAACGAGAGTGATAGAGGCAAACAATTTTTTCATGATGAGCTCCTGTGATTAATAGAACAATGGCATGACATAGGGAAACCCGAGTGCGACCAGAGCCAGCGCGGCTACGACCCAGAAAAAGAGCTTGTAAGTGGCTTGTGCTTGGGGAGTCGCACACACATCTTCCGGTTTGCAGGTTTGTGCCGGGCGATAGATGCGCCGCCACGCAAAAAACAGCGCCACCAGCGCTGCGCCGATGAAGATTGGGCGGTAGGGCTCCAGCACCATCAGATTAGCGATCCATGCACCGCCGAATCCCAGGGTGACCAGAATCAGAGGTCCGAGGCAACAAGTAGAGGCGAGGATGGCGGCCAGCCCGCCGACGAAGAGCGCGCCGCGGCCGGATTGTGGTTCAGACATAGGGTTGTCCTTTAGAACTTGTATTGGATGGCGTAACCTTACTGCCGTAGTCATGTACGGAGTCAAGCGATATGCAGGCTGATTTTGAGAATCTGACCATAGGCGCTTTTGCCAAGGCGGCCGGGGTCAGTGTGGAGACCATCCGGTTTTACCAGCGCAAGGGTCTGCTGCCGGAACCAGTCAAGCCCTATGGGGGCATTCGTCGCTATGGCGAGGCCGATGTAACCCGTGTGCGCTTTGTGAAATCGGCCCAGCGCTTGGGCTTTAGTCTGAACGAAATCGCCGAGCTGCTGCAGTTGGAGGATGGCACCCATTGTGAGGAAGCCAGTGGCCTGGCCGAGCACAAGCTCAAGGATGTGCGGGAGAAAATGATCGACTTGGCACGCTTGGAAGCCGTGCTGTTTGAACTCGTGTGCGCCTGTCGGGCGCGAAAAGGCAGCGTTTCGTGTCCGCTGATTGCGTCACTGCAAGAGGGAGCTAAGCTCGTGGCTTCGGCGCGGGGAAGTCACGACAGGGTTTGACTTTAGCGACAGTGGTTATCGGGAATACCCGCAGGGGGGCAAGATCCAAGTATAAAAAGTACGCCTTCGCCTGTGTCACCCCGTTAATCGCAATACCGGATTAGTGCCGGTCCCGGCTTGTGTCTGCAATTGCACAAACCCTCCGCAAGATGACCGACCAAGCAGTGAAAAATTACTAGATTGCTTCGGTGCCAATGATCACTGTGATAATCGCCGTAGTCAGCAAAATCAACAAGGCAATCAGAATTTCGATGCGAATAGCCAGCGACAACCTGGCACCAATTCCTGGTTGCAACATAGCGGGAGTCAATCTCAACTTATTTCTGGCAGCCATCAGCAGCAATGCAACAACGAGGATGACTTTAATACCTAGTCCTCTGCCATAGTCCGTCGTAACGAGATCACCAACTCCTTCCAGCAACAACCAAGCAAGAAGTAGACCACACAACAGGAGTATCAACACAATCCAGGTGGCCACTTTGCCAAAGCTATGCATACCCTGTTGGATTGAGGGCAGTTCGTCCGTCTGACTGAAACGCAACAGTGGGTATAGGGATCCGATCCATAGTGAGACCATCAGGACGTGTAAAACCAGAGCGAGCTGGACAAGAGTGTCAGCGTTTGCCAAGTGCCCAGTTGTGGTAAAAGAGTAGAGCAGGATTATTATCCCGCTAAGGGTCAGACAATTACTGGGAGTGATTCGAAAGAATTTTGATGTGGGAACCGATTCGACAGCAGCGAGACCTATCATGGCGAACCCAGCAGTGCGCGTGAAAGCTGAAGAGCCGTTCGAGGTCTGGACCAGGATGCCGATGAGATCGACATCGAACATGCCCCGCAGACCGAGATCAGCAATGGCGCCCACCTGAAAGAAGAAAAAAGCGCTGCTGGCGGCCAGACCCGCAACACAACTCCATCGAACATACCGACGTATGAAAATCTGAGTGTTGTGGTAGTGCCCCAACAGTCTGATGGAGAATGTTCCTCCTATCGCACCTGCAGTGCTTGCGTATATCAGCAGCTTGCAGGTGAGTGTCAGAAATTCCCAAATACCGGGCGGCCACATCAATGGCTGTGATCCTGGTGGTCACCTTGTTCAGAGCCGAGAGAGAAACTGTATTTCCCCTGTGCCTGATGACCATCGCTGCCCAGTACCCCCCATGAGACAGTGTAAAGTCCAACCTCGAGCGAAGGAAGGGATATGCTGTGGCTCTGCATGGATTCACTGCTGCGAGTGAAATCCAATTCGACTTTCTCACTGTCGCCTCGGACAAGGCTCACGCTCATCAATTGCACCTGGCTGCTGAACGTCAACTTGAGTTGCTGTGGAACGGCTTGTAACTGCGCATCAGCGGCAGGCTCAGATGCTGTCAGCTCTGTGTGCGCCCACGCACCGACGGACATCATTGTCAGTGTGGCCAGCACGAGTGAGCGAAACCCTCGTTGCGTAAATGTTGTTCGAACTGTCATGACGGTATTCTCCTGTGAGTGGTTGTTAAGAAAATTTTCAATTTGAAAGCCAGAAACGCACGCCTGCTACCCATCTCGTGCCACTGCTTTTTTCTCCGGCAGCACGCATGAATTCTTTTGAATCTCCGTATTTTTCTGCCCATTCGACACCGACATACGGCGCGAATTGACGAGTGAACTCGTAACGCAGCCGCAATCCCACCGTGACGTCGGACAGGCCGCTGCCCACACCGCGTTCCGCGTCGCGTTTTCCGTACAGATTGAGTTCTGCTGCAGGTTGCAGAATCAGTTGTTGTGTCAACAACAGCTCGTACTCCGCATCGAGCCGCAATGATGTCTGACCACCGCTGCCGAGGTAAGCCGTTGCATCGATCTCGAACCAGTACGGTGCCAGGCCCTGCATGCCCACAGCCAGCCAGCTCTGATCGGGTTGCGCCCCTGTGTCATGACGCAGGCCCAACTGTGTGTCCCAGAAGGGTGAAAGAGCTCTACTCCACAACAGTTCCGTGCGCGACTCTTCCAGTGTGCTCCCTTCGATGTCCCCTTCAGCTTTCAACGTGACGCGCTGATATCCCTGACTGATCCAGGTTTGCAGGTCGTAGATGATCGCTTCGTCATCGCCGTTGGTTCGCTCAAGCTGATCGATGATGATGGCCCCAAAGCGGTGGGTATCGGCCATATGCAACTGTTCATGTCCCTGCTCCAGCGCGTACAGACCGCTGCCACGCTGATAACCACCAGAGTAGGCGTGCGGGTCGCGAGCACTCGCCGCGTCACCGGATGGAGTCATCATGTGCTGCGAGTGGTCTACCGCTGGGGTCGTTGCTGCTGCGGGAGCCGTGTGTTGCGAATGATCGACAGCCGGTGCACTGACAGGAGCGGTGTGCTGCGAATGATCGACCGCAGGGGTTGTCGCAGGCGCAAGCGCTGGTGCCTGTGCCGGTGTCGTATGCTGCGAATGATCCACCGCAGGCTGTGCCAGCAGAGGTGCCGGAATCAACAGGCCTGCGCTGAACAAGCCCGCATTGACGAGAGAGGCGGCGGTGAACAAGTACGCACTGTGTTTGATATTTCTCATGCGACGATTACCTCGCGGAACATACCACCGTCCATATGGAACATGAGATGGCAATGCCATGCCCAGCGTCCGAGCGCATCGGCAGTGACGAGAAAACTGATGCGTTGCGCCGGTTGTACCATGATCGTGTGCAGGCGTGCCTGAAAGCTGCCGTCCGGATTTTCCAGTTCACTCCACATACCGTGCAGGTGCATCGGATGGGTCATCATGGTGTCGTTGTGCAGGATCACACGCAGGCGCTCGCCATGACGGAAATGGACCGGCGTTGACTGTCCGAATTCGACGCCGTCGAAGGACCAGGTGTAACGCTCCATGTTGCCTGTCAGATGCAACTCTATCTCGCGTTCCGCAGGCCGGGAGTCCAAGGGGCCACCGAGGGTGTGCAGATCTGCGAGGGTCAGGATACGGCGGCCATTGTCGCGCAGGCCGATGCCGGGATCGTTCAACGCAACGGAGGGAGTGTCGACACGCGCGTCAGTGCTCGGTCCATATTCCGTAGAGGCGTGCCGCACCGGCGTGGTGGGCATCACCATGGAACCCATCATGTCCGCCATCGTGAGCGGCAGGGGTTCATCCAACTCGGGTATCGGAGCACGCATGCCTGCTGCCACGGCCAGCGTGCCACAGGCATAGCCGCTGCGATCCATGGTCTGGGCGAACAGAGTGCAGGCATCAGCGGTGGGAGTGACAAGCACATCGTAAGTCTGGCCCGGGCCAAAGCGGAACTCGTCGACTTCCACCGGCTCGATGTCCTGCCCGTCGGCCTGCACCACCATCAGCGTCTGCCCCGGAATGCGCACGTCGTAGAACGTATTCCCGCAGCCGTTGATGAAGCGCAGTCGCACGCGCTCGCCTTGTTGAAAGAGGCCTGTCCAGTTGCCTGCCGGAGTCGTGCCGTTGCAGAGGTAGGTGAGCGCGGCGGCCGACAAGTCAGCGAGATCGGTCGGGTTCATGCGCATCTGTTGCCACATGCGGCGCTCGTCCAGTGCAGCGCCAAGGCCATCACGGGCGACATCGCGCATGAAGTCTGGCACTGTCGGTTGATTGAAATTGTAGTAGTCGCTTTGCACCTTGAGTTTGGCAAACAGCGCCATCGGGTCACGATCAGTCCAGTCGGAGAGCAGCACCACATGGTCGCGATCCGCCTGAATGCGCTCGCCGTCTGCCGGTTCGATGATGATGGCGCCATACATCCCGTGCTGCTCTTGGCCGCCGGAGTGGGAGTGATACCAGTAAGTGCCGGATTGCACGATCTTGAATTGGTAGGTAAACGTGGTGCCCGCCGGGATGCCGTTGAAGCTGATGCCAGGCACGCCATCCATGTCAAAGGGCAGGATGATGCCATGCCAGTGAATGGAGGTGGACTCCTGCAGGCGATTGACGACGCGGATTGTCACCGTGTCGCCCTCCCGCCAGCGCAAGGTAGGTGCGGGGATAGAGCCGTTGACTGTGGTTGCGGTGGCGACCTCACCAGTGTAGTTGACGGGTGAATTTTCGATGACCAGTTCGAACTCAGTACCGCTGAGCACTGGCGCAGCGCGGGTGCCAGTAACAGGTTCGCCCTGAGCAGTCAGCGCGCGGCTGGAAAGTGCTGCCGTGCTCAGCAGTACGCCGCCTGCGGCAAGTCCCTGCACGAAACGCCTGCGGGACAGGGTTCTGCCAGCACTGTTCAAACTTTCGTTTCCTGCCATTGTTTTTACCTCATGTTGGCTTGCAGCAAGGCAGCAGGTGCCCGCGAACAAATTGTTTAGCTTGGGGGGGAGCTTAGATGGCCGTTGCTGTCGACAGCATGACCCTTGCATTACAAGTCTGTAATGTTGTCGTCATGGCGGAGTCAGGCTGAGGTGGCTATAGTGAGTGCATAAAGTCGTTACCGCGCGGAACCACTCTCAACATATGCCCGCAAATCTCCTGCGCAAAGAGTCACGCACCCCATGAAACTCCTGATAGTGGAAGACGAGATAAAGACTGGTGACTACATTCGACAGGGCCTGACTGAAGCTGGGTTTGTAGCGGACCTCGTGCGCAATGGGCTCGATGGCTACCACCTCGCGTCCACCCAGACCTACGATCTGATTTTGCTGGATGTCATGCTCCCCGATGTCGATGGGTGGAAGATTGTCCGCTCGCTTCGAGACGCTGGCAAAGCTACGCCAGTGCTGTTCCTCACCGCCAAAGGCAGTGTGGAGGATCGGGTCAAGGGGCTGGAGCTGGGGGCAGACGACTATCTCGTGAAACCCTTTTCCTTCTCCGAGTTGCTTGCGCGAGTGCGTTCACTGCTGAGGCGTGCGGGAGGCACTCTGACTTCCGACCGCCTGGAGGTAGGCGATCTGGTGCTGGATCTACCGCGCCGTCGCGCCACGCGTGCTGGCGTCCGTCTGCATCTCACCAACAAGGAATTCGTTCTTCTGGAATTGCTGGCGAGACATCGGGGAGAAGTCCTGCCACGCTCTCTCATTGCGTCCCTCGTCTGGGATATGAATTTCGACAGCGACACCAACGTGATCGATGTCGCGATCCGGCGTCTGCGTGCCAAGGTGGACGACCCGTTCTCGACACGGTTGATTCGTACAGTGAGAGGGATGGGTTACCTGGTGGATACTGGCGATGAAGAATGATTTCTTGCAGCACTGGTCTGCCTCACTGGCGCTGCGTGTCACCGCTTTCGTCGGCATCGCTACCACGACAGCATTTCTGGTGTTTGCCTGGCTCGTGGAGCGTTCGATTGACCAGCATTTTGTGGAGCAGGATTTCGGGGAAATCGAAGCAGTAGTCAGTGCCCTGCGTTTGGTTTTGGAAAGCGCGGACGTCGTGAACAACCCACAGAACTTGCACGAGCAACTTGCTGCCGCTGGCGTTGGTCATCATGGTGTGCTCTTCACCGTTCTTGATGGCACACAGCAGGTGCTGCACGACACGGCGGGTTCAGAGCTGGTGTCCATGGCTCTTGAGGTGGAGCAAACCAGTAGCGTTGCTGTCGAAGCCTTGCAGATTTGGACAGCACAGCAGGGTACCTATCGCGGCATTGTCCTGAGCGTGAATGGCTACACTGTCGTTGTTGCCATGGCGATGGACTTTCATCTGCATTACCTCGATCAACTGGATCGTGATTTATGGTTGATCAGCGTAGCGGCAAGCATAGTGACCATTCTGGTAGCGTGGTTTGCGGTGCAGAGGGCGCACGCCCCCATTCGCCGTATCAGCGCCAGAATGCTCTCAGTGACTTCGGAGCGCATGGATGTGCGACTGGACCCCACACAGGCCCCGGTAGAGCTCGGCGAATTGGTGTTGTCCTTCAACGTGATGCTGAAAAAGCTGGAAGAAAATTTTCGTCGCCTTTCGCACTTCTCCGCCGACATCGCCCATGAGTTGCGCACGCCGATCACGAATTTGACAACGCAGACGCAAGTCGCGTTGTCGATGCCTCGCAGTGCGGAACAGTATCGGGAAATCCTCTACTCCAATCTCGAAGAACTGGAGCGCATGGGCAAGATGGTCGCTGATATGTTGTTTCTGGCTCAGGCCGATGACAATCTCATCAAGCCCGAGTCAGCCAATGTAGAACTGCGTCGAGAGTTGACAGGATTGTTCGAATATTTCGAGGCTTGGGCCGAGGACCGCAATGTCCGTTTCGAGTTGGTGGGAGACGATATCACTGTGCAGGGAGACCGTTTGATGCTCAGGCGTGCGTTCAGCAATCTGCTGAGCAATGCCCTGTTGCACACAGCGAGTGGCGAAGCTGTGACTGTCACTTGTACAAGAAATTCAAAAGGTGTGCAGATCGATGTCGAAAATCCTGGTCCGGAAATTTCGGCTGAGCATCGATCGCTGATTTTTGAACGTTTCTATCGCATTGATCCAGCCAGACGGCGCAGCAGCGAAGGGGGAGGTTTGGGGCTGGCAATTGTCAAATCCATCGCCCAGGCGCACGGCGGTGATGTGATGGTTACGTCTACCGGGGGAAAAACCCGTTTTACTCTGACCTTGCCTTACGGACAATCCAGAACGCCAGCGTCGGCACCGTGAGCCACTGCAGGACGGGAGTTAAACCTGTGCCGAGCACTGGCAGTCGTGGCATGGTGTCTTTATAGGCCCAGGCTCTGCGGATATCGACATTCAACCACTCACTGAAGACCGTGTAGAAGAGTCCGAAAGCGATAGCGGCAATGACGACACGCAGAAAATGTTGTTCAGGCCATTGATGCTTTCCAAAGGCAATGACTGCCAACGTCAACGCAATTGCAGCTATCAGCAGATCACCGCCAGTGCAGTGAATGACCGCGAATAGAATTTCAGTTGCAGACCCCGTGTCCCAAAGAGTGTAGAAGGGAAGATGGAGAAACTCCCAAAGCAGGTGTGCCGGCGCGATTACCAGGAAATATCTCGCCAGCATTGGATGCAGTGTCAGCAGGTGATTGTTCATAGGGTCACGTTACATTCTTCACAGGTAAATAAACCGGATTCAATTTGATAAGGAGGCGCACCATGTCAGGACATTCAGGTCACCACGCCCACCAGCTACCCGCTCATCACTCAGGCGACAATGGGCAGAAAAAAACGTTGTCGGGTTCAGCATTCTACACCTGCCCCATGCATCCGGAGATTCGTCAGCCCGGACCGGGCAGTTGCCCCATTTGCGGGATGGCTCTGGAGCCGGAACAGGTCACTGGCGAAGACACTGGTCCTTCTGCCGAGCTCATCGACATGACTCGCCGCTTCTGGATTGGCCTGGTGCTCTCTGTCCCGGTGCTGGTACTCGAAATGGGTGGTCATCTGTTCGGTCTCGATCACCTGATTCGCCCGCAATTGTCGAACTGGGTGCAGATGGGGTTTGCAACGCCAGTCATACTTTGGGCGGGCTGGCCATTCTTCGTGCGAGGATGGCAGTCCTTGCTCAGTCGCAATCTGAACATGTTTACGCTGATCTCGCTTGGCACAGGGGTGGCATTGCTGTACAGCCTTGCCGCCACATTAGTGCCAGGTGCATTTCCTCAGGCCTTTCGGCAGGTGGATGGTTCCGTCGCCGTGTATTTCGAGGCCGGTGCTGTCATCATCGTATTGGTTCTGCTCGGTCAGATACTGGAGTTGCGGGCTCGTGAAAAGACTTCAGGTGCCATCAGAGCCTTGCTGGATTTGTCACCGGCAACAGCCCGCAGGCTTGACGAACAGGGAGGCGAGGCGGACATCGCGCTGGATCAGGTAAACGTCGGTGACCGGTTGAGGGTACGCCCTGGCGACAAGGTACCACTGGACGGTGAGGTGCTGGAAGGTGGATCACACGTTGATGAATCGATGGTGACTGGCGAGCCCATGGCTGTCACCAAGAAGGTCGGCGATCATGTGATAGGTGGCACGATCAATCAGCAGGGGTCATTTGTGATGCGGGCAGACAAGGTGGGCAGGGACACCATGTTGGCGCAGATCGTCCAGATGGTGGCTGGCGCCCAGCGTAGTCGAGCACCTATACAGGGGCTCGCTGACACGGTGGCTGGCAGATTCGTTCCTGTAGTCGTTCTGATTGCAGTGGTCTCCTTTGCGGGGTGGTCGCTCTTGGGGCCAGTTCCTGCCATGGCTTACGGGCTGATTGCGGCAGTCAGTGTATTGATCATCGCCTGTCCCTGCGCCCTGGGTCTGGCTACGCCGATGTCCATCATGGTGGGGGTCGGTCGCGGGGCACAGAGCGGCGTTTTGATTCGCAGTGCGGAAGCGCTTGAACGGCTGGAGAAAGTTGACACGCTGGTCATAGACAAGACTGGCACACTGACTGAAGGCAAACCGCAGGTGACTGGCGTGCGGCCCGTCAATGGGCTGACAGAGGAGGAGCTTTTGCGAATGGCGGGCAGTCTCGAGAAGGGCAGCGAGCATCCGCTGGCCAATGCCATAGTCGAGAAGGCACTGTCGCTGGGACTGACGTTGCCGGATGCCACAGATTTTGATTCGCCCAATGGCAAAGGCGTCATCGGTAACGTGGAAGGCCGCGAAGTGCTGCTTGGTAATCGTTTACTCATGGAATTCAAACGAGTCGACGTCAGTGCTCATGAGGACGAGGCAGAGCAACTGCGCGAAGATGGAGCGACGGTGATTTTCGCCGCTGTAGACGGGAAATTTGCTGGATTGCTCGCCATCGCCGATCCAATCAAGGCGACGACGGCAGAGGCCATCAGTGCGTTGCAGTCAGTGGGTATTCGCGTCGTCATGCTTACCGGCGATAACCGAACGTCGGCCTTGGCTGTTGCCCGCAAACTCAATATCGACGAAGTCGAGGCGGAGGTCTTGCCTGAGGACAAGGCTAAAGTTGTGATGCGTCACAAGAGTGAAGGCCGAGTGGTAGCCATGGCGGGAGATGGGGTCAATGATGCCCCCGCGCTGGCCACTGCCGATGTCGGTATAGCAATGGGCACTGGTACTGATGTAGCGATAGAGAGCGCCGGCGTCACTCTACTGCGAGGCGATTTGAAGGGTATTGTGGCTGCTCGAAAATTGTCGCAGGCAACGATGAGGAACATTCGCCAGAACCTGTTCTTCGCTTTTGTATACAACATCGTCGGAATTCCGATTGCAGCGGGTGTGTTGTACCCACTGACGGGGCTCCTGCTGTCACCGATCATCGCCGCTGCAGCGATGGCACTGTCCTCGGTCAGTGTTATTGTCAATGCATTGCGGTTGCGTGTTGTGACGTTGGATTAGAGGTTCCCGAGGAATTCATCGCGGGCAAGGCCCGCTCCCACAGAGAAGCTATAGCGAACCACTGACTGTGGGAGCGGGCCTGCCCGCGATCAGACTGGGGTTGAAACTGCTGTCAATCGGGCGCATAGAGTGCTGCCAAGGGACTATCCCCGACTCAATGGCCTTCCAACATGACGTCAACACCACCTCCATCTTTCGCGCAATCCGTCGCCGAGGCGCTGAACAAGGAATGCTTCTGCATCACCCTGGATCGTCCGGCGCTGCATGATGCTCTCTTGAAGGACTCCGGCAATACCATCAGCCAGGATCTCATCGACGCGCGTCCCAACCTGTTTTCCAATGCGCCGATGTTCTTGTCTGCAGAGTTGCTGGCGCAGATGCACAGTACCGTCCGAGCCATCGAATCGGTCGCGCGGTTGCCCATGTATCGGGAGTACATTGCGGCACAGTCTCCCGCCATTGCCCAGCATCAGTTCGGTCCGCTGGGGGTGTTCATGGGCTATGACTTTCACCTGTCTGCCAACGGGCCGCGTCTGATCGAGATCAATACCAATGCAGGTGGCGCCTTTCTCAATGCGGCGCTTGCGAATGCCCAGCGAGCGTGTTGCATCGAGATGGAAACCTGCATGGACTTGAACGACGACAATGACAAGTTCGACTCGGCATTCTGGAACATGTTTCTCAATGAATGGCGCCTGGCAGGACGCAGTGGTGCGCCGACACGGGTGGCAATCGTCGACGAGAAACCCGAAGAGCAGTATCTCTATCCCGAGTTCCAGCTGGCACGGGACTTCTTCGAGCGTCATGCAGTAGAGGCGGTAATAGTGGATGCTATGGCACTCGAGTACGACGGCACTCATCTGCTGGCCAGCGGAAAACCCGTGGACATGGTCTACAATCGTCTGGTGGATTTTGCGCTCGACAATCCGGCTCACACAGCATTGCGGCAAGCCTATATGGATAATGCCGTAGTCCTGACTCCTCATCCTGGCGTGCATGCGTTGTTCGCAGACAAACGCAATCTGATTGTCCTGTCAGACCGTGATCTGCTTGCCAGCTGGGGCGTCGACGAGGCGTCACTGACGGCGTTGGGCAATGTGCTGAAGACAGAGGTCGTCACACCGGAAAAGGCTGAACAATTGTGGGCCAGGCGCAAACAACTGTTCTTCAAACCTGCAGCCGGTTACGGCGGCAAGGCAGTCTATCGCGGCGATAAACTCACACGCGGCACATGGGAGGAAATCATCAAAGGGGGTTACGTTGCGCAGGAATTTGCACCACCCAGTGAGCGCATGATCGAGATCGACGGCAACAAGGAGGCGCGCAAGGCCGACATCCGCCTCTACACCTACGATGGCAATATCCTGCTGACCGCGGCACGCCTCTATCAGGGCCAGACCACCAACTTCCGCACGCCGGGCGGCGGTTTCGCGCCGGTGTTCAGCGTGTAACCAATCCCCTTGTGGGAGCGAGCCCTGCTCGCGATTGAACTTGCCCTCATGAAGTACGATCAGGCACTCAATCGCGAGCAGGGCTCGCTCCCACAGGATGCCTCATGCCTGTCGCGCAGTATCCAGGCGCTGCGCAGCCACGCTCCAGTTGACATTGCGCATGAAGGCATCGATGTACTGTGCAGCGGCAGCACCGAAGTCCATGTGATAAGAGTGTTCATACATGTCCATCACCAGTATCGGCTGCACAGACGCAGGGGCGTGCATGTGGTCGGCCATCCAGTAATTTTCCAGCGTGCTCGTGTGCGTATTCCAGCCGAGCATAACCCAGCCGGAACCGCCGCCAAGTCCTGCGGCGATGCGACGGAACTCCCTCTCCCAGGTTTGCGCGCTGCCGAATGCGCTGCCGAGAGCGCGATCCAGTTCGCTGTCTCTGGCCTGCCCGCTGGCAATGTTGTCGAAATAGAATTCGTGCAGGACCACTGATCCGGTGCGCATCAGGTGCTCGCGCTTCAGATCGTTGTAGACATACGCGGGCAACGTGTCGTCGGCCAGTGCCGTCACCAGGCGCTGCTTGATGACGTTCAATGCGGCGACGGAACCGCTGTAGTTGTTCTGCCAGTGCGACATCATCAGTCGCTCGGACAGACCATCGAGCGCCGTCGGGTCAAATGACAGCGGCTTCACTACATAGTCCGTGGCAAAGGCATCCGGGATGGCAGCAGCACTCGCCTGTTGTGCGCGGACGAGAGTGGCTGCTCCCAGTACGGGCAGGGCAGCGCCCAAGGTCATACCCTTCATCATGGTGCGTCTTGTGATCTCCAGCATGGTGACATCCTCTTCTTGTGGTGAGTGGTTCGGGGCGTGCAATTTCTGAACGCCGGATTACAAAACAAACGTCTGCAGTGCCAGGCCAACAGCGGCACTGGCGGCAATCACCTGCAGAACATTGCGCTTGAAGCGCAGCAGCGCGATGGCAGCGACGACAACCAGCAGCGCCGAGAGCCAGTCAAACGTTCCCTCAAGTCCTGCGGGCCACAGCACGTGATACGCGAAGAACACAGCCAGATTCAGGATCACGCCGACCACGGCCGCCGTGATCGCAGTCAGTGGTGCGGTGAACTTCAGATTTCCATGGGTGGATTCCACAAACGGCCCGCCGCCCAGAATGAAGATGAACGAGGGCAGAAAGGTGAACCAAGTGACCAGTAGCGCCGCGACGGCGCCCGCGAGAAACTGCAGGTCGGGCCCGAACAGCGCCTGCACATACCCGCCCACGAAGCCGATGAATGCAACCACCATGATGAGCGGCCCGGGATTGGCCTCGCCCAATGCCAGACCATCGATCATCTGTGTTGGCGTCAACCAGCCGTAGTTGCCGATGACGCCCTGGTAGAGATAGGGCAGCACCGCGTAGGCGCCACCGAATGTCAACAACGCAGCTTTGGTGAAGAACCAGCCCATTTGCGTCAACGTATGGTCCCAGCCATACAGGCCCATGAGGATTGCCATGGGCACTGACCACAGCAGGGCGCCTGCAATGGCAACCTTCATCAACCCGCGCCAGCGGAAATGGGCGTGCTCGGGTGTCGGCGTGTCATCGTCGATCAAGGCTGGCCCGTAGGATTTGTTCGCCGCGCCGTGCCCTCCACCCACCTTGAATTTGTCGGGATACATCCGGCCACCGAAATAGCCGAGTATCGCTGCTGTGAGAACAATCATCGGAAACGGCACGTTCAGCCAGAAAATGGCGATAAACGCAGCCCCTGCAATCACCCACATCAGATTGTTCTTGAGCACCCGCGAGCCGATGCGATACACGGCGAAGAACACGACAGCGGTGACAGCGGGCTTGATGCCGTAGAACAACCCGGCGACCAGAGGCACATCGCCGAACGCGATGTACAGCCACGACAGCGTGATCAGAAAGCACAGACCGGGCAACACGAAGAGCGTACCGGCAGCGATGCCTCCCCGGGTGCGGTGCATGAGCCAGCCCATGTAGGTCGCCAGTTGCTGGGCCTCAGGTCCGGGCAGCAGCATGCAATAGTTGAGGGCATGCAGGAAACGCTTCTCGCTGATCCAGCGCCGCGTTTCCACCAGCTCGCGGTGCATCAGGGCGATTTGTGCTGCCGGGCCGCCGAACCCCAGGAAGCCCAGTTTGAACCAGAGGCGTAGTGCCTCGGAAAAAGGAATTGGAAAGGTGGCGGGTGGCACTTCTTCAGTGGCAGCCTTGTCCACGTTCGTGTGTTCTGTTCTGTTCTGTGTCATGTGTTCGATTCTCCGACGGCGTCCACCTTGTTGAAATGCGTGAGCATGGCATCGAAGACTCCGCAGGCCGTTGCCAGCAGTTGGTCATCATCAGCGATGGTCTCGCGCAGTCCTGCCAGAATGGACTCCAGTCCACTCGCCTCCCCAGGTTGGACGCCACCAACATCCAGGAAATGCACCACGGCGGCCAGTCGTCGCAGTGCGGGCTGATCCAGCCCGAAACTCTCCAGCAACACTTCAAACGTGACCTTGTTGCCCACGTGACTGAACGTGGCGCCATCGAAGTCAAACCCGAGAGCCTCGGCCGGGCAATCAGCGGGGCTGGCCAGCCAGAGCAATCGGGCCTGCTGATCGATGTGACGTTTGATCAGCCATGCGCTCGCCAGCCGGTCGACCCACGGACGTCGGCGTGTTGCCCAGAGGCGGCCTTGAAAGTCAGCTTTCTGAACGCGCGTGATAGTGCCGGGCAGTGCGCTCGGTTCATCGGGTGACAGCAATCGTGCAGCGCTGACTTCCAGTTCCTTCAGGGCATCGTCCGTCTGTATGCATTTGCGGTCCGGGAAAAAATCGATGTCGACGATCCGCTGCAGAGACTTGCGCAGCTTGCGCGCCAGTTTGAGAGTGTGTGTTGCAGTCGCCAGCGTGAGCCCGTCACGGGCACCGTTGATCTGCCCCAGCACCTCGGCATAGTGCTCGGAGCGGTCAAACAGGGTGGCAAAGTGACCGTTCTCCGGTTCGTCTACGGGCATCACGAGTGCCTTGCCACCACCACCAAGCACCTCGTCTGCGATGCCTTGCAGTGTCTCGCGGTAACGGGCTGGCAGCAGATAAACCCCATCGTGCAGCACGGCGGCGCCGGAATGCTTGAGCATGCGCCAGGCCCTCATGCGGGCAGTGGCGTTCCCGGTAGGTAGAGAAAGAATGAGGATGATGAAATTCATATGGTAGAGGTTATTACAAAAATGTAGCATCAGCTACAGATATTTAGTAAGGTTCCGAGTCCGTTCTGGTGGGGGAAAACAATAGACACCCCCACTCCAGTGTCATGTGTCAGAAAATTATCACGAGGAGAGTGCTGATGCCCCGGTTATTGTTTCTAATGATCTGCTCTACGGTTTTTGCTGCGTCCGCCCATGGTCAGGAGGCCAGTGTCGCCCGAGGTCAGGAAGTGTTCGAGGCAGATTGTTCACGCTGCCACGTCCCGGTGGAGATGGATGCCCGCCTGCGCGCCCGCTGGGTCGGCCGTAGCGGTGGCGATCTCTACGATCTCATTCGGACCACCATGCCCGCAGAGACGCCGGGTTCGTTGACCAATGATCAGTACATGGATGTGACAGCCTTCATCCTGCAGTCTGGCAACGTTGCCATCCCCGATGGCCAGATCAGCCAGGCAGCGCTGACCGCACTCACCATCACTCCCGGCGCGGTGGAGGAAGAGGGTAGTGACTCCTTTGCGTGGGCAGCCTACAACGGCACGAATGCCGCCAACCGTTACGCGCCGCTGGATCAGATTGATGCGTCCAACGTGGCTGATCTGGAAATCGCGTGGCAGTTCAACGCCGGCCCCTTCGGTCCCGAACCCGAATCCACCAGCGTGACGACGCCGTTGATGGTCAATGGCCGCGTGTTCTTCACTGCCGGTGCCACTCGCAATGTGGTGGCGATTGATGCAGCCTCCGGACAGATGCTGTGGATGTGGCGGCCTGACGATGGGGAGCGCTTTGATGCGGCGCCGCGCAAGGGCGCTGGCAAGGGCCTGACGTACTACGACAACGATGGCCAGGAAACCATCTTCGTGATCACGCCGGGCTACTATCTGGTGGCGCTGGATGCCACCACCGGTCGCGAGATTGAGACCTTTGGCGAGAAGGGTTGGGTGGATCTGCAGCAGGGCCTGCGTCGTGGTCCGGGCCGGGACGACCTCGACATCGGCATGTCCTTCATGCCAATGGCAGTGGATGGTGTGGTGATTACAGGGGCTGCGCACCTCGTGGGCATGCGACCCGTCGCTGCCTCCAACGTCAAGGGCGATGTCCGTGGCTTCGATGCCACCACTGGAGAATTGCTGTGGACCTTCAAGACCATTCCCGAACCGGGCGAGCCTGGCTATGAGTCCTGGCTTGCCGGTGCCGAGTTCACGGGCAACGCGGGTGTCTGGGCGCCGATGTCTGCCGATGAGGAGCTGGGTCTGGTCTATCTGCCGGTAGAGTCTGCAACGGGTGACCGTTACGGCGGTGATCGCCCCGGCAACAATCTGTTCTCCAGCTCCACGGTGGCCGTGGACTACAAGACGGGTGAGATGCGCTGGCATTTCCAGTCCACGCATCACGACATCTGGGACTGGGACACTCCGGCAGCACCGATTCTCGCCAATCTGCCCGATGGCAGAAAGGCGTTGATCCAGACGCTGAAGCAGTCGCACCTGTTCACCTTCGACCGCGCCACGGGTGCTCCATTGTTCCCGATCGAAGAGCGTCCGGTGCCAGGCTCGGATGTGCCGGGTGAGTGGTCCGCGCTGACGCAACCGTTCCCGATGAAGCCGCTGCCGTACGATCGTCAGGGCTTCCAGGAAGACGATCTGGTGGACTTCACGCCGGAGATTCTGGCCATGGCGAAGGAGGCCGCTGCGCCGTTCCGCTTCAGCGAATCCGTCTTCACGCCGCCATCGCTGTTCAAGGATCCGATTGATGGCACAGAGGGCACACTGCATCTGCCTTCCTCCACCGGTGGATCGAACTGGGAGGGCGCGGCCTACGATCCTGAGACCGGCATCCTCTACGTCCCCTCCAGAACGGCCACCAGCGTCTTGTCTCTGACCAATGAACCTGACGTGTCCAGCGTCGCCTTCATTCATGGTGGAAGTCGAACACCATCCGTGCAAGGAATCCCCCTGGTGAAACCGCCGTATGGCCGCATTACCGCGATCGACATGACATCCGGAGACCATGTGTGGCAGGTGGTGAATGGCGACACGCCCGAATCGATTCGAAATCACGCCCTACTGAAAGGTGTGGATATGGGTCGCACCGGCAAGCCGACGCGCTCCGGACTGGTGCTGACCAAGACACTGCTGTTCTCTGGTGAAGGCGTTGGCGGAGACCCCGTTCTGTGGGCGCACGACAAGGCCACTGGAGAGATCGTCGCGAAGATCGACATGCCAGGTGTTGTTACTGGTGTGCCGATGACGTACATGCATGAAGGCAAGCAGTATCTGGTGATGGCAGTCAGTTCGCGTGGGGAAGCGGCGCGCGTGGTGGCGCTGGCGTTGCCGTAGACAGTTGTGGGAGCTTGCCTTGCAAGCGATTGAGTGCCGGTTTGATGTTCAACTTGGCACTGTATCGCGGGCAGGGCCCGCTCCCACAGTCAGTGGCTATGATTCTTCACAGCAACAGGTCAGCTATGCCCAGTCGCTTTATCACCTGTGCGGTCACCGCGAAACACGCCATCGTCAATAACATACCTGCCAGTAAACCCGGCCAGAACCCGATCCTGGACAACAGCCACGGAAACACCAGAAACATCGGCAATGTCGGCAGAACATACCAGAAAGTCAACCAGGCATGATTGGCGATTCGCGCCGTCGGCTGATTCTCCACGTACAGCCAGATGAGCGTCAGGATCGTCACCAGAGGCAGTGCCGCGACCAGCGCACCGAGTTTGTCGCTGCGCTTGGCCAGTTCGGACACCAGCACTACGATTGCCGCCGTGATCAGATACTTGGTGAAAATCCAACTCATGTTAAGTTCTCCTGATTCATGATGCAGCGCGTGGGAGCGGGCCTTGCCCGCGATTGAGTGCCACGCTGATCTTCATGGTGACACCTTCAATCGCGAGCAGGCTCGCTCCCACAGTGTGATTATCGCAACGCGGCGGTGATGCGCTCGCGCGCATGAACCAGCCTGTAGAGCACAGGCAATACCACCAGTGTCAACAGAGTGGAAGAGATGATGCCGCCGATGACGACAGTGGCCAGCGGGCGTTGCACTTCCGAACCGATGCCAGTGTTCAGCGCCATCGGCACAAAACCAAGTGAAGCCACGAGCGCCGTCATCAGCACCGGCCGCAGGCGCCCGAGGGCACCTTCAAGAACGGCGCTGTCCAGGCTGTGGCCCTGCTCGCGCAGATCACGGATGAACGACAGCATAACCAGGCCATTGAGCACGGCGACACCCGACAGCGCGATGAATCCGACACCCGCAGAGATCGACAATGGGATATCGCGAATCAGCAGTGCCAGCACGCCGCCTGTCAATGCCAGCGGCACACCGGAGAATATGATGGCGGAATCCCGGAAGGAGCCAAGTGCCATCATCAGCAGCACGCCGATCAGCACGAGCGTCACCGGCACCACAATCAACAGCCGCTGCGAGGCGGACTGCAATTGTTCGAAGGTGCCGCCGTACTCGACCCAGTAGCCCGGTGGTATCTCCACGTTGCGCTCCACCGCCTGTTGCACGTCTCCCACAAAGGAACCCAGGTCACGGCCGCGCACGTTGGCTGTCACCACGACGCGTCGCTTGCCATTCTCGCGGTACACCTGGTTGTAACCCTGGCTGATGCTGATGTCTGCCACTTCACCCAGCGGGACATGACTGCCGTCGGGCAGCGACACCGGCAGATAGTGATACATGTCCGGATTGCCGCGCATCTCTTCGGGCAGGCGTACCACGATGTCGGAGCGCTGATCGCCTTCATAGAACTGGCCCGCGACCGCGCCGCCCAGTGCCATCGACACGGTATCCTGCAGTTGCGTGATGCTGATGCCGAGGCGGGCCAGCACTTCGCGACGCGGTTCCATCGTCATCACCGGCAAACCGGTGGCCTGCTCCACGGCCAGATCGGCGACACCAGGAACGCCGCTGACAACGCCTTCGATCTCGGCGCCGAGCGCGATCAGTTGATCGAAGTCATCACCGAAGACCTGAATCGCCAGCTCGCTACGCACACCTGCAATCAGTTCGTTGAAGCGCATCTGGATGGGCTGCAGGAATTCATAGCGATTGCCGGGCACAGGTGTCACCAGCGCCTCCAGCTCGGCCACCACCTGTGCCTTGGGCTTGGTGGGATCTGGCCACTGGTCGCGTTCCTTGAGGATGATGAAGGTATCCGCCACGCTCGGCGGCATGGGATCGGTGGCGACCTCGGCGCTGCCGATTTTCGAGAACACCCGTTCCACCTCTGGCATTTCCCTGATCACATTCTCCAGTTCGAATTGCAAGGCAATGGCCTGCTCCAGCGAGGTGCCGGGGATGCGCAGTGCGTGCATGGCGATGTCACCTTCGTCCAGATTCGGAATGAACTCGGTGCCCATGCGCGTCACCAGTGAGGCGCAGATTCCCACCAGTATCACGGCCAGCACCACGACTGCCCAACGTAACCGCAACGCGAGTTGCAACACGGGCCGATAGAGTGATCGCGCGGCGTACATCACGGGATTCCTCTTCTCCGCCACGGGCTTGCTGAACAGCATGGCCACGCATGCGGGAACAAACGTGATGGACAGCAGCATGCCGCTGAGCAGCGCGATCACGACGGTGATCGCCATCGGGTGGAACATCTTGCCTTCCACGCCTTCGAGCGCAAAGATCGGAATGTACACGGCGGCGATGATGAAGACGCCAAACAGGGCGGGTCGCATCACTTCGCGCGTGGCAGCCGAGACCACTTCCAGACGCCGTTGCAATTCCAGCTTGCCGTGGGCGCTCGCCTCGCTGAGGCGGCGCAGACAATTCTCCACGATGATCACGCTACCATCGATGATCAGACCGAAATCGAGTGCACCCAGACTCATGAGATTGGCGCTGACGCGGGTCTGCACCATTCCGGTTATCGTCATCAACATGGCAATCGGTATGACAGCAGCAGTCAGAATGGCCGCGCGTACATTGCCCAGCAGCAGAAACAGCACGGCAATCACCAGCAATGCCCCTTCCAGCAGATTTCTCTCGACCGTTTGCAGTGTCTTGTCGACCAGAGTGGTGCGGTTGTACACCGCGTTGGCGCTGATGCCGGGCGGCAGACTCGCCTGAATCTCTTCAAGTTGCGCCGCGGTAGCGCTGGCGACCTCGCGGCTGTTCTCGCCGATCAGCATGAACACCGTGCTCAGGACCACTTCATGGCCATCGCGCGTTGCCGCGCCAGAACGCAGCTCCTCTCCGATGTCGACGGTAGCGACATCGCGGATTCGAACCGGCACGCTGTCGCGCTGAGTGACCACGATATTGCGCAGATCGTCCAGAGAGTCAGCTTGACCAGGCATGCGCATCAACAACTGCGATCCGTTGCTCTCGATGAAGCCGGTGCCGCGATTGCTGTTATCCTTCTGCAACGCGTCGAAAATGTCAGCACTGTCCAGCCCGAACGAAAGCAGCTTCTCGATATCAGGAGCCACGAGAATCTCTTTCTTGAAGCCGCCGATCGGATTCACTTCCACCACGCCGGGAACGCGCAATAGCTGAGGACGAATGATCCAATCGTGCACGCTGCGCAAGTCAGTCGGCGTGACCGGCGTGCCATCGGCATTAACGGCGCCGGGTTCTGCGTCTACCGTGAACATGAATATCTCACCAAGTCCCGTGGCGATGGGTCCGAGTGACGGCTCGATGCCCTGGGGCAAATCACCGCGCACGGCAGTGATGCGCTCGCTGACCTGTTGCCGCGCAAAATAGATATCGGTGCCTTGCTCGAACACCGCAGTCACCTGCGACAAACCATATCGTGACACCGAGCGTGTGTAGGAGAGATTGGGCATGCCGCTCATCGCCGTTTCCAGTGGAAAACTGATGCGTTGCTCGGCCTCCAGCGGAGTGTAGCCTGGTGCAGGTGTATTCACTGATACCTGCACGTTGGTGATATCCGGCACTGCGTCGATCGGCAGGCGATTGAAATTCCACACACCAAGGCTCATCAGCAGCAGCACCAATACGACCACAAGGCCACGCCGCGCCAACGAAAAATTGATTATCGATTCCAGCATGATGATTCCTTAGTGGTCGTGGGAGGCGCCGTCTTTCTCGACGTCGGCCTTGAGAATGTAGCTGTTCTCCGTGACATAGCGGGTGCCAGGAGCCAGACCTCCCAGTATCTCCACCCATTCATCGGACTGACGCCCCATCTCCAGCATGCGCACTTCAAATTCGTCACCAATCTGTGCATACACCACGGTGAAATCGCGGAACGATTGCAGACCTTCACGGCGAACCGCCAGGGGCACTTCGTACTCCGCCACCTTGATCTGCGCACTCACCCAGGTACCGGGCAGCAGACGGCCATCGGTGTTGTCGAGAACGACGCGCGCGATGGCTGCCTGATTGTCGGTGACTGCGGGCAGAATCATGGCGATGGTGCCTTCCAGTGGCTGCTCGGCAAGTGCAGTGTTGATGCGGACCGCGGAGCCCACATTGATGCGCGTGAGATCGGCAGGGAACACAGCGAGATCTACCCAGACAGTTGAAGTGTCCGTGATCGTGAACAGCTCGCGCCCTGCAGTTTGTTCGCCGGGGCCTGCATGGCGCTCGGTGATGATGCCGTCGATGGGGGCCGTGACTGTGAAGGGCGTGAGACTCTGGTTGCTCTCCACCTGTGCCAGTCGATCACCGGCACTCACGCGCTCACCAATGGAAGCGGAAACCGACTCGATGCGTCCGTCGAAACGCGCACTGACGTGACTGATGGCCTCGGTATTGGCCGTGATCCGACCATAGACGGGAATGCCTTCCTCGATGACCGCCGGGCCGGCGATCTCGGTGGCAATTCCCAGCGCCTCGCGCACGGCAGGCTCGATCATCGTGCGTCCTTCGAAGCTGTCATACGTCCAGCGATGGGTGGCTCCAGCGTGCGTGGCCGTGACGCTGACGCTGAACGAATGCGGTTCATAGATCACCATGTCGCCACGCAAGGCATCGCCCTGCGGTGAAAATCCAATGTCATCGACGATGCCGCCGAGTCGCGTCAACTGCACGTTGAGGGTCACATCGGTCGGCGCAACCGGAGCGCCGTTCACGGTGGCCCAGGCACGATACTCGGGAGGCACACC
>Ga0155965_1009_pt9 | contig 36897 bp, 29 predicted proteins | sample RifCSPlowO2_02_FD_107619 | JGI IMG/M metagenome (GOLD analysis project Ga0155965, IMG submission 107619) | Gammaproteobacteria bacterium RIFCSPLOWO2_02_FULL_57_10
CCCGCTCCCACAGGGGCATTGCAATCCGTGAAATCATTGGCAGTTCAGGGCGGCGGGCTATGCACCTCATCGCCTCATTGGGTACACTGGCTGCCATGAAAAAACTCATCAAGGTTCTGCTACTCACCATCGGCTCCGTCGTTGTTTTTGCGGCGGTGGCGCTCGCCCTGCTGTTTCTGGTCATCAGCCCCAATCGCTACAAACCCGCCATCGAATCGGTGTTTGCGCAGCAGACCGGCCTGCAACTGAGCATTGCGGGAGACATCAGCTGGGCCTTCAGCCCCGTCTTTGGTTTGAGCATGCAGGATCTGCGCGTGACCAAAGAAGGGGTGCGCATGGAGCTCGCATCCCTTTCCGAAGTGGCTGTTCGCATCGAGCCCTGGGCGCTGCTGGATGGACGTCTGGAAATGCAGGAATTCCTGGCGACGAACCTGCACATCAACTGGCTGGTCGATGCGAACGGCGTGAGCAATTGGCAAACTGCCGACGGTGCCGGGACTCCGGCAACTCCCGCAGCTACCACCTCGACAGAGGGCACCGAGATTGCCGCGGCCATCGAACAGATCACCGTCACCAATGCCAGCCTGTCGATTCAGGACGCCCAGCGCGGCATCAATACGACTTTCAGTGACCTGCAGCTGACCAGTCAGAATACCAATCTCGAGAACCGCCCCTTCCCCTTCGAATTGTCCTTTACCGTGGCGGACAACACGGCGGGGCAGACAGCCAACGTCAGTCTCGCCAGCACCGCCACCGTCGACTTTGCGGCAGGCAATGCCCGTTTCGATGATCTGACGTTGAAGCTCAACCCGCTGCAGCTGTCAGGGAGTCTGGTGGCGCAGGACTTCCACAACAACCCGTCCTGGAACGGCTCGCTCGCCAGCAATACCTTCCCGCTGAGCGACTTCCTGGATCTCTACATACGCGAGCCGGCCGATCCTGCACTCACCGTACCTGGTGACTTCAGCGCCGACACCGATCAGTTCAGCATGCGAGTGGAGTTCAATGGCAACGATCAGCAGATCAATGTCCCCGCGCTGGTCCTGTCGCTGGACGACATGCAGTTGAACGCCGATCTGGCATACATCGCCGCCTCGGGAAATGCGCCCGCGAATCTGCGCTACAACATCGCCTCTGACGCGCTCGATCTGAATCGCTACACCAGCGATCCTGCCCCGGTCCCAGAACCGACGGCAGCACCGGCAGAACAGACACCCGCTGATGAAGAAGCGCCTGTTTCCGCCGCCGTTGCGACGGCCTCAGCCGAAGACACGCCGCTCCCCATAGAACTGCTGAACAGCATGAATGTGCAGGGCACCCACCGCATCGACTCGCTCATGGTCGCGGGACTCACCATGACCAACATCAATGTGGCACTGACGGTGCAGGACGGGCTGCTGAATCTGGACGTGCCACCACTCGGTTTCTACAACGGTCAGATCACCAGCAACATCAAGCTGGATGCCCGTCAGAACCCGCCCGCCTTGAATGCGCTCAGCTCGGTGCAGAACGTCAACGTCGCGCAACTGGGGCAGGCGCTGCCCGCTGCCCGCTTTGCGGAGGGTCGTCTGAATCTCGAATCCCTGCATACCGCGCGCGGCAGAACGGTGAATGAACTGCTCAACAGCATCAGCGGGACTGCCAGCTTCAGTCTCGCCGACAACGCGATCGATATCGGCATCATCAAGCAGGTGTTCTCGTCAGTCTCCGTGCTCAGTCCCGCGGGCACCGGTGACCTCGCGCAGCAGTGGCCCGACGTGGTTCGCTTCAGTACGCTCGAGGGCCATCTCATTCTTGCCGACGGCATCGCCGAGAATCAGCAGTTGAAAGTCGTCATGGACAACTTCGAGATCACTGCGACCGGCGGCGTCGATCTTCCCGCCGAGAGCTTCAACTACGACGTCGTGCTGACCGCCTTCGGCGAACCCGCAGTGCAGACGGTTCCCGTGGCCCCTCTCTATCAGGGCGTCGGCTGGCCGGTGGTTTGTAATGCCACATTTGCCAGCGAAGTGAGTCAATACTGCGGCCCGGACTTCGGCAAGGTGCGCGATCTGTTCGTGCAGATCTCCCGCAACGAAGTGCAGCGCAGGGTGCAGGATGCGGTGACCGAGCAGGTACCCCAGGACCTGCAGGACGCGGCGCGTGGATTGCTTGATCGCATATTGCGCTGAAGGAACCGCAATGAAAGCCTGTGTCGACCCGCTTCACTCATGAACAGCCCCGCCTTCTCCCGCGCCGTCCTCGACTGGTTTGCCCACAGCGGTCGCCATCACCTCCCCTGGCAGGAACAACCCAACCCGTATCGGGTATGGGTGTCCGAGATCATGCTGCAGCAGACACAGGTCAGCACCGTCATTCCCTACTTCCAGAAATTCATGCAGCACTATCCCGATGTGCATGCGCTGGCCTCGGCGCCGATCGATGAGGTGCTGCATCTGTGGACGGGCCTGGGCTACTACGCGCGGGCAAGAAACCTGCACCGCAGTGCCGGCATCGTCAGCCGGGACCTGGGTGGCGAGTTTCCCCGCACGGTGGAAGGCCTGTGCGCACTGCCGGGCATCGGTCGCTCCACCGCAGGCGCGATTCTCTCGCTCGGAGCTGGCATCCGCGCACCGATCCTCGACGGCAATGTGAAGCGTGTTCTGTGTCGCTATCACGCGATCCCCGGCTGGCCGGACCAGCCCGCAGTGCAGAAGAAATTGTGGGTGATCGCGGAGGAGGCCACGCCAGAACAGGACTTTGCAGCCTACACTCAGGCCATGATGGATCTCGGAGCGACCGTATGCACCCGCAGTAAACCAGCGTGCACGAGCTGCCCGCTGCAAAAAGGCTGTCAGGCTCTGGCACAAGGCGCCACCAAGGAGTTCCCGCATCGCAAACCCGCCAAGGCGATCCCGACCAGAACCACCCACATGTTGATGTGCTGCACAGCCAGCGGCAGCGTGCTGTTGGAGAAGAGACCGCCGAGTGGCATCTGGGGAGGGCTGTGGAGCTTTCCTGAGTTCGCCGACAAGCAGCAGATCGAGGAGTTCTGCCAGCAGTGGCTGGGCATGCAGAAACTGCAGCTCGAGAGCTGGCCGCTCGTGAAGCACACATTCAGTCACTTCCACTTGCAGATCACACCGGTGCACATCGTCACCCAGGCCCAAACAGATGGGGTCATGGAGGCCGAGCGCTGGCTCTGGTACCCTCTGGATCAAACCGTCCCGGTCGGCCTCGCCGCGCCGGTCAAGGAACTGCTGCGAAGGCTGCAGGAATGAAAACGCTCCATGTGGGAGCGAGCCTGCTCGCGAAAAATGAGTAGAGATGCAATCGCGAGCAGGGCTCGCTCCCACAGGAAGCCTTAACAAGGAAATCTCATGTCCAACACCGTATTCTGCCGCAAATATCAGAAGGAACTGCCTGCCCTGAAGGCCCCGCCCTACCCCGGCGCGAAGGGCCGCGAGATATTCGAGAACGTCTCCCAGCAGGCCTGGACGGAATGGCAGAAGCAGCAGACGATGCTGATCAACGAGAAGCAGCTCAGCATGATGAATGCCGACCATCGCCGCTATCTGCTGGAAGAGATGGACAAGTTCTTCGCGAACGAGCAGCACGACGTAGCCGAGGGTTATGTGCCCCCGGAGTCCTGACAGCACCTCCCGGATGAACTCGATCATGGAGCCTTTCTCGCGCTTGACTCGGAGAGGGCTCTCCGGGTTTAATACGCGCCTTGCCAAAAATGGCAGCCTTGCAAGACCGCAGCACCCCCCAATGCCCAGATAGCTCAGTCGGTAGAGCAGAGGATTGAAAATCCTCGTGTCGGTGGTTCAATTCCGCCTCTGGGCACCACTTTTCCCCTCCATATCAAAAAGTTACAATTACCGCCCTTCTCGCAATTCCATAGCACACTCGTAATGGGGGAAGTCCAGAATTGTCTTTTATCGAGATGTCCAATTCAATTAGACCAGAACCGCGCGATGACTGACGTTATACAGGTTTACTATGACTGCCGTCACAGAGCGGTTGCGATGCGGTAATTTTACAGCCACAGAAATATACTTTTTTTGATTCCGTCGCCTGAAATCTCACTGGCACAAATTCGCTCCCTTTGTGAGAGCCATCACAAAAAGGTTGTTTTTGGCTGAGGCCGCATGAACACCAGAAATAGGATTTTCCCGATTCAACTTCAATTCCAAAGGGTGTATCTGCCGCTCTTTTAGGATTACTCATACTCTAATTTCCTTACTTGATATTTTAAAAACACCTCAAACTATAGAAATGACACATGACACGTGTCTTGTCTTTGCTTCTTTTGATTGTCATATGTCTGATCGATCTCAATCATTGAGCATGTTCGAGCATTAATGGCGTAGGTTTTGCCCAGTCTCTGTATGCAAGAAGCATACTCACTCTTATCTTTTGTTCGAAAAAACTTTTGACCTGGTTAGCACTGGTCGTTCAGTGGCTATAGCCCAGCTTGTCTTTTGGTCTTCAATCGCTGTGGAAAATGGAATCACTTTAATGATTGTAAACAACAGTCGTCATCTCTGCTTCTAATTCAAAAAAGCACCAATACCTGACAGCCTCGCTCCGATTTTGTGCGCGCGCACCAACCCGGTGCAATCTGAAGTGTGCAAAGAGACGGGAATCAATCTCAGTTCCCGATATAAGGTTACTATCTACGGAATCCAGCAGCTGGCACGGAGCGTGCATCGGTGACTGTCGCCGAGCATGCCTCTCGGCAAAGTGCAGAGTAATTCCGGCTTTGCCTGAGGGGTGTAAACAATCCACTTAAAGATGATGACTACGATAAAAATGGAGTACTAGGGTTCCGGCATTGTAGAAGATGCGACTGGTCCGAGAGTACTCGACCTTTCAAGCTGGGTTCTCTCAGAGTAAACGAACTTCAGTATTAATCTTTTGTAAGGTTACACGGCGGGACAAAAGCCCGGGAGGATTAGCTGACAGCGGTTAGTGTCAGTATTTCAATACGTGAATAACATACCAGGAGACATGAAATGAGACGAAACCTACCAAAGAGCCTTATCACCCTTTTATTTGTAACCGCTGCGACGTTTGTCTCGCCAGCTACTTTTGCGCAGGATCGCTTCAGCCTATGTTGGTCAATCTATGTCGGATGGATGCCGTGGGAGTATGGCGATGCTACCGGCATTATTGATAAATGGGCCAATAAATACGGCATAGAGATTGATGTCGTGCAAATCAACGATTACGTCGAATCCATTAACCAGTACACGGCAGGCCAGTTTGACGCCTGCTCCATGACCAACATGGATGCACTGACGATTCCCGCTGCCGGAGGTGTGGATTCTACAGCCCTTATTGTTGGCGACTTTTCCAACGGCAATGACGCGATCATCCTGAAAGAAGGGTCGACTTTAGGCGATATAAAAGGTCAGCGCGTGAATCTGGTTGAATTGAGCGTATCCCACTATCTTTTGGCGCGGGCCCTGGAATCCATAGGTTTGAGCGAGCGTGATGTCACTGTCGTCAATACATCAGATGCCGACATGGTCGCAGCATTCTCGACGCGTGATGTTACTGCGGTAACAACCTGGAATCCGCTTGTTAATGAAATACTGAAAGTGCCGGGGGCTACAAAAGTTTTCGATAGCTCTCAGATTCCCGGCGAGATCGTTGATACCTTGATGGTCAAGACTGAAGTTCTCGAAGCTAATCCTGACTTCGGCAAAGCCCTTGTGGGTGCCTGGTATGAAATCATGTCTGCGATGGAGAGCCGCCCGGAAGTTCTTGCCCACATGGGCGAGGCTTCGGGTACTGACCAGGCTGGATACGAAGCACAATTGGCATCAACCCAGATGTTCTATTCGGCAAGCGATGCAGTTGCCTTTGTGAATAGCGACAAGCTGATGACAACCATGGAATATGTTGCCAACTTTTCATTTGATCACGGTTTGTTGGGGGAAGGTGCTGCCGACGCTGGATTCATTGGTATTGAAACCCCTACAGGTGTCTTCGGCAACAGCCGCAATATTAAACTGCGCTTTGATCCTTCTTATATGGAAATGGCGGCCGAAGGCAGCCTGTAATGTCACAAGTCGAGCATTCCGTCCTCGTGACATTTTAAGAAGGGTATCTCCATGCGCAGACTTATCAATTTACAACCAAATCGCGCTCTCAAAATCGCGCTTGGCATCATTCCTTTTCTTCTCATTCTGCTGGTTTACCAGATCAGCTCTGATATCCGCAAAGCCGAGAATGAGCAAGACAAACTGTTGCCAAGCTTTACTGAAATCGCGGCCGGCATAAATCGAATGGCGTTTGAACCCAGCCAGCGCACCGGTGAATATGAATTTTGGGAGGACACAAAAAGTAGTGTCAAGCGCCTGTCGATGGGGATCGCTATTTCGGCTGCTATAGGTTTAGTTGTTGGTCTGGCGGCAGGGGCAATCCCTGTAATCGCAGCGCCATTGAGCCCCCTGATTACCGCCATATCCTTGATTCCTCCCATGGCCATCCTGCCCGTGCTGTTTATAGTTTTTGGTTTGGGTGAGTTGTCCAAGGTAATGCTGATTGTGATCGGGGTTTCTCCTTTCCTGATCCGTGACATTCTACAGCGTACCCAGGAGCTGCCACGGGAACAACTGGTCAAGGCGCAGACCCTGGGCGGTAACAGTTGGCAAATAGTTCTTCGGGTGATTTTTCCACAGATCGTTCCTCGCCTGCTTGATGCCGTTCGACTCAGTCTGGGTGCCGCATGGCTGTTTTTGATTGCCGCCGAAGCCATCGCCGCTACAGACGGACTTGGGTACCGGATATTTCTGGTAAGGCGTTACATGTCGATGGATATCATCCTGCCTTATGTCGTCTGGATTACTTTCCTGGCGTTCACATTAGACTGGTGTCTGCTGAAGTTCAGTCGGGTGGTATTTCCCTGGTACCACGCAGAGAAGTAGGAAACGGTATGAGTGCATTCATTCAATTAGACCATCTGTCAAAGCACTACCGCGATAATGTGGTGCTCGAAAACTTGAGCTGCAAAGTTGCTGAAGGCGAATTCGTTACCCTTGTTGGCGCATCCGGCTGCGGCAAAAGCACCTTTCTCAGGTTGCTACTGGGCACGGAAAGCGTCAGCTCAGGACAACTGTTGATGGCTGGAAAACCGATAGAACAGGAGCCCAGTCCCGATCGCGGCATCGTGTTTCAGAGGTATTCAGTCTTTCCACATTTGAACGTCCGTGAAAATGTCGTGCTAGGGATCGAGTTTGTAGAGAGCGCATGGCTGGGGCGCCTGTTTGGGCAGCGTCGCAAAGCAGCTCTGGCAAAGGCTGATGAATTATTAGCCGCAGTTGGGCTTGAGCAGGCACGATATAAATATCCTCACGAGTTATCCGGCGGCATGCAGCAACGACTCGCATTAGCGCAGGCGCTCATCAAGAAACCGAAGGTGCTGCTTTTGGACGAGCCTTTTGGTGCTCTGGATCCAGGTATTCGCAAAGAAATGCATGATCTGGTATTGGGGCTTTGGCGTCAGTACGGGTTGACTATCTTCATGGTCACACATGACTTGAAGGAAGGCTTCCATCTTGGCACGCGTCTGTGGGTGTTCGATAAAGTCCGTCACGACCCGCATGCACCGAACCGCTTCGGGAGCACAATCACCTATGACTTATCGCTTCAATCCAAAGATAAAGCGTCCACAATTGCCGCTATAGATGAAATCAACGCCCAACTACAAGCGGTGGAATAAATTAATTGATTTGACACTGAGTTAACCCGGAATCCAGAAAAGATGAAAAGCCAAGAAATTTTTCCCAGTGAATATAAAACCGTCATCGCACCCGGCGCCCATTGGTCGTTGGTTGTACGCAAAGGAATAGAGATGACGCTGACGGATCTGGAAGGCGGTGCAAACGTCGGTATGCTTTTTTACAACCCAAATCTGATGAGCGAGAAATACAACGCCCCAGACACCTTGAAATGCCAACACACATTCAAACTGACACGTGGGCACTGTCTGTATTCTGATATGGGGCGTGTTTTCGCTTCCATCACCCACGACTCGTTTGGGTGGCACGACACAATCTGTGGCAACTCTCACTCTCATCATATTGAAAGCCGCTGGGGCGAGAGAAGCTATCAAACCCAGCGCAATGCATGGTTGCAAAACGGCTTTGATGCTTTTTTGGTTGAACTTGCAAAGTATCGAATGAAGAAGCAGGACCTAGCGGCAAACCTGAATTTATTTTCAGAAGTCTCTGCGGACGATGAAGGAAAGTTGCGCTTATCCCGGCAAAGTCAGGCGGGCGACACCATTACACTAAGATTTGAAATGGACACACTGGTAGTCATGCACACCTGCCCACACCCGCTGAATACGGCTTCTGTCTATCCGCACAAACCTGTTGAGGTTTGTCTGGAAAAAGCCAGTCCCATGCAGCCGGATGACTACTGTCTGAATCTCTGTGGCGAAAACCGCCGCGGGTTTCACAACAATGCGTTGTATCACCTGGGTATGTGAAAGAGATATTTGAGGCATTAACATGATTAAAGAAAGCGACCTAGCCCTGGCTGACGCCAAATTCCGCACGAAGGTGGATGCCGGGAACTATTACATTCAGACCATCAAAGTGGGTGAAACCATCCGCATTATTGACCTGGAAGGCAACCAAGCAGCAGACACCCTGTTTTATAACGCTCAGGATCCAAGCGAACGTTACAGTGCCAGCGACACTATCAGGGAAGCGGCGGCACTTTATCTCACCACGGGCTCCATTTTAAAAACCAACCTTAACAGGGATTTGCTTGAGATAGTGGCCGACACCTGTGGGCGACACGATACCGTGGGCGGCGCCTGCTCAACAGAATCCAACACAGTGCGCTACGATCTGGAAAAGCGCTGCATGCACGCATGCCGCGACAGCTGGTTGCTGGCCATCGCTGAACACCAGGAATACGGCCTGGCCAAGGAAGACATCGGCCACAATATAAATTTCTTCATGAATGTGCCTGTTACACAAGATGGGAAATTGCGATTTGCCGATGGTGTATCGGGGCCGGGCAAGTATGTCGAGCTGACAGCAAAAATGGATACGATCGTTTTAATTTCGAATTGCCCGCAATTGAACAATCCTTGTAATGCCTACAACCCTACACCAATTGAAGTTGCTGTATGGGCAGCGGCATAGGCCGCATAAGAATATAAGTTCAATAACGCGCAGGACGACCTGCTGGCGTTTTCAGTAATCCTGGGACGACCCACGTCAGACAGAGAGTAGTCATGTTCAAACGAGTACTGGTTGCCAATCGTGGCGCTATCGCCACTCGCATTATTCGCACGCTTAAAAAGCTGAATATCGAATCTGTTGTTGTCTATCACGAAAAAGATCAGGACAGTTTGCATGTGCAGCATGCTGATATTTCGGTAAGCCTGGGCGGCGGCTCTGTTGCAGAGACCTACCTGAACCAGGAAAAAATCATCCAAATCGCCAAGGAAAATCAAGCCGAGGCAATACACCCCGGTTATGGCTTTCTCAGCGAAAACACAACATTTGTTGAAAAGTGTGAATCCCATGGACTTGTTTTCATCGGGCCGACACCGGACCAAATGAATGTTTTTGGCCTCAAGCATCTTGCGCGAGAAGCCGCACAAAATGCGGACGTACCCATGTTGCCGGGGTCACCGGTACTTGAAAGTATTGAAAGCGCTGTCACTTGGGCCGAAAAAGTCGGCTTTCCTGTCATGCTGAAAAGCAGCGCCGGGGGCGGCGGTATCGGTATGCAAGTCTGTCGCGATGTCAATGCCCTCAAAGGTGCTTGGGATAGCGTTAAACGCATGAGTGCAAATTATTTTTCGAACGACACCGTGTTCCTCGAGAAATATATTGTCAATGCTCGCCACATTGAGGTGCAGATCTTTGGCGATGGCAGAGGTAACGCTATCGCCCTCGGTGAACGTGATTGCTCCGCTCAACGCAGAAACCAGAAAGTAATAGAAGAGTGTCCGGCACCCAATTTAAGCCAGGACTTGCGCGAAGCCATGCATCGCACGGCCGAAACGTTGATGGCGTCTGTTCAGTATCGAAACGCTGGCACCGTTGAGTTCATTTTCGATATTGATGCGCAATCATTTTATTTTCTGGAGGTGAATACCCGTCTGCAGGTTGAGCATGGTGTCACCGAAGAAGTTTACGATGTTGACCTGGTAGAGTGGATGCTCAAGCTGGCTGCCAATGAAATGGAGCCTTTGGACTCCATTGCGCCGAACCTGACTCCCTCGGGTCACGCAATACAGGTACGTCTGTATGCAGAAGATACCACGCAGGACTTTCAACCGAGCGCCGGTTTGTTATCGGATGTGTTCTTTCCGAGTGCTGACTATTTGCGAGTGGACACGTGGGTGGAATCTGGCATTGAAGTCCCCTCCCTGTTTGATCCGATGCTGGGCAAGCTGATTGTTTTTAGCAGCACCCGCGAGGACGCATTGATCAAATTGATCGAGGTGCTCCAGCAATCGCGAGTGTACGGTATAGAAACGAATCTGGCTTATGTCGCGTCAGTGCTGTCGACAGATCTGGCGCAGAAAGGTCTATTGCTGACAAAGACTCTGGCTTCCCATACTTTTCAATCTCACTCATTGCGTGTCCTGAGCGCGGGCACTCAAACCACTATTCAAGACTACCCCGGCCGTCTGGGTTATTGGCATGTAGGCGTGCCGCCTTCAGGTCCCATGGACTCAGTGTCATTTCGTCTCGCTAACAGGCTGTTGAATAATCCGGCCGATGCCGCTGCTCTGGAAATGACATTGAGCGGGCCTACGTTACAGTTTCAATCCGATACCGTTATTACGATCACCGGCGCTGACATGCAGGCTACGCTCGATGGGCTGCCGGTACCGCGCTATCAAACTGTACCCGTGTCTGCAGGTCAGGTCTTGGGCTTTGGTAAAGTGCTTGGCCAAGGTGCCAGATCATACCTTGCCATTGCTGGAGGGATTCAAGTTCCCACTTATCTGGAGTCAAAGGCCACTTTCACGCTCGGCCAGTTTGGCGGGCATGCTGGTCGCGCATTGAGAACAGGTGATGTACTGCACCTGTCTTCACCTGATGCTGTTGCCTCTGCTGCACTTGCGATTCCGGAAATTCCAGAGGTGATGGAGTTGCGCGTCATATATGGTCCACACGGCGCTCCGGACTTTTTCACTGATGCCGACATTAGTGAGTTCTTTGCCAGCGAATGGAAGGTACATTACAACTCAAGCCGAACGGGTGTGCGCCTGATTGGTCCCAAGCCTGCCTGGGCCAGACCCTCCGGTGGCGAAGCCGGCATGCACCCTTCCAATATTCATGACAACGCCTATGCTTTTGGGACGGTCGATTTTACTGGCGATATGCCAGTGATACTCGGACCGGACGGGCCTTCTCTGGGCGGCTTTGTGTGTCCAGCCACGGTCATCACTGCAGACCTATGGAAACTCGGACAGCTTTCTGCCGGACAGCGCCTCAAATTCGTTCCTGTCAGCTATGAGGCAGCAGTGGCTGCAGAAGCTTCGCAAGCTGCAGCCATTGAGCAAAGGCGGCTTCCCCCCGCTGACACCGACCCTGAACCTGATGAACTTGGTACTCCCATTGTCAAACGTATGCAATGGGAAGACGACGAACTGGTGTGCCGCCTGGCTGGTGATCATTTTCTGCTTATTGAAGTAGGCCCCATGGTGCTGGATATTCCGCGCCGCTTTCGCGTGCATGCCCTTATGCTGGCACTCGAAGAACTTGGTGTTTCCGGTGTCAGAGAGCTCACTCCCGGCATTAGATCTCTGCAAATCCATTACGACAGCCAGAAAATCCAGTTGTCTCAATTACTGGATATCATCGAAAAGACGGCCCAATCGCTGACCACTGGCGACCTGACAGTTCCCAGCCGCGTGGTTTATCTCCCTCTGAGCTGGGATGACGAAGCCTGCAAGTTGGCCATAAAAAAATACATGCAATCAGTGCGCGCTGATGCGCCATGGTGCCCGAGTAATCTGGAATTTATCCGGCGCATGAATGGGTTAGATTCAATCGACGATGTGAAAGATATCGTCTTCAATGCCTCATACCTTGTTATGGGTCTTGGTGATGTTTACCTGGGTGCTCCCGTTGCAACTCCCGTTGACCCAAGACATCGATTGATTACAACCAAATACAATCCGGCCCGAACCTGGACAGCAGAAAATTCCGTCGGTATTGGTGGTGCCTACATGTGTGTGTACGGCATGGAAGGTCCGGGGGGCTATCAGTTTGTCGGCAGAACCTCGCAGATGTGGAATCGTTACAGAAAGACTGCCGAGTTCTCGGAGCCGTGGTTGCTGCGTTTCTTCGATCAGATTCGCTTCTACGAAGTCAGTGCTGATGAGCTCGCCGAGTTCCGGCGCGACCTACCCAAAGGCCAGGTCGCTCTGCGCATCGAAGAGTCCGAGTTTTCACTATCTCTTTACGAAAGCGGACTGACGGAGAACAAAGACAGCATTGCGACATTCATGGCAATGCGAGAACAGGCTTTTGAGGAAGAGTTACAGCGTTGGCGCGATAACGGCCAGTTTACCTTCACTCCCCCGGAAACGAATGAAAGTAACGCCGATATTAGTGAAATCCCAGCAGGAGTATTACCGATAGATAGCTCAGTATCTGGCAATGTCTGGAAGGTTGAGGTGGAAGAGGGTGAGAGTGTCAGCGCAGGACAAACGCTGATGATCCTGGAGTCCATGAAGATGGAAATCGAGATTCATGCTCAACAAGCAGGAAAAATAACCAAGGTCCTGGTTGGCGAAGGACATGACGTCCAAGCTGGCCAGTGCCTGATATGGCTTGAACAACAGAAAGAGGCTAACGATGACTGACATACTTGATTTGCGCATAGCAGAAGTACACGACGCTTATGCCAATGGACGGGAAACGCCCGAATCCTTGATTGCCAAGCTTCGCACCCAGGCTCTGGCCCAAAGTCAGTTTAATGCATGGATCTACTTGTTAAGTGAACATGAGCTCCAGGTTTACTTGGATGCCCTAAAGCTCAAGCCTTTTGAAGAATCTCCGCTTTGGGGCATCCCTTTTGCGATCAAGGATAATATCGATCTCAAAAATGTACCAACCAGTGCTGGCTGCGAAGCTTTTACTTACACACCCGGACGATCCGCAACGGTTGTTGAGCTGCTTATTGACGCCGGTGCCATACCACTGGGCAAAACCAACCTTGATCAATTTGCTACCGGCCTTGTGGGCACTCGTTCTCCTTTTGGTGAAGGCAAGAACGTCTTTAACCCGGACTATATCAGTGGCGGCAGCAGTGCGGGTTCCGCCATCGCAACAGCGCTGGGTCAAGTCTCTTTTGCTCTTGGTACTGATACTGCTGGGTCAGGGCGAGTACCTGCTGCTTTTAACAATTTGATTGGTCACAAACCGACTAAAGGCCTGCTGAGTACCAGCGGAGTGGTGCCTGCCTGTAAGTCTTTGGACTGTGTGTCCATTTTTGCGCTAACCACAGAAGACGCCGTGCGGGTTTTGGACGTCGCAACGCTCGCAGATGACAACGATCCCTACTCACGAAAAAACATCACATTCAATACGCAACCCTACTGGAGTGATAAAGCACCGGAAGCCTTTCGCTTCGGAATTCCTGATCAACTTGAGTTTGATGATGTGCGGGCAGAAGAATTGTTTCATATTGCTTGCCAGCAGCTTGAGGCGCTTGGAGGCCAATCCGTTACGATTTATTTTGAGCCTTTCATGAAGACAGCGCGTCTGCTCTATGAAGGTCCCTGGGTTGCAGAGCGTGCATGGGCAACACAAGATGTTAGCCCCAGTGCAATGTTGCCGATAATTCAGGACATTCTAGCGACAACAAAGAAATTTGGGGTGACCGATGTGTTTGATGCGCAGTATAAACTGCAAGCTTTAAAACGAATCTGCGATCGCGAACTGGATCAAGTTGACTTTGTAGTGACGCCAACAACCCCCACTTGCTATCTCAGGTCTGAGATAGCACAACAACCAGTTGCATTGAACTCCAGACTTGGCACCTACACGAATTTTATGAATCTGCTCGACTACGCTGCCACTGCAATCCCGGTTGGACGATTGAGTTCACAAGTCAGTTGGGGAGTGACTTTGTTCGGCAAAGCCTTTACCGATATTCGCTTATTGAGTTTTGCCGGAGCATTACAGAGGCAACTCAATCTGCCCTTAGGCGCCACGCCACACACCTTGCCAGCACAATCGGTAAAACCTGCCCGTACTGCGCCTGCGGAGTCAGTTGCAGTTGTTGTGTGTGGTGCCCATTTATCGGGACAGCCGCTAAATTGGCAATTACAGGATCGCGGCGCCACACTCAAAATGAAAACCCGTACAACCCAGGCCTATGCCTTGTTCGCACTGCCGGACGGAAAGCGCCCCGCGCTTGTTCAAAAAGAAACCGGCTCTGCCATTGAAGTGGAAGTCTGGCAATTGCCGATGGCAGAGTTTGGCAGTTTTGTAGCGGGTATTCCGTCGCCACTTGGAATCGGCAAGGTAGCTCTGGAAACAGGAGAATGTCTTCCGGGTTTTATTTGTGAAGAAGGTGGGATTGCTGATGCTGAAGACATATCACATTTTGGTGGGTGGAGAGCCTATCTGGCGTTTTGCTCCACCCGGAAATTAAAAAAGGTGTGATCTTCAGGTTTCGAGTTAAATTGTGAAAAAGGAGCAATCAATGATTCAAGCGGTAAGGAGAATATTTCGGTCATCAACAGCAGTCAGATTTTCTTCACTGACCGCTTTGCTTCTCTTTGCACAGGGGTGTTATGCCCAAGCCGCCACCGATCTCACTAATGTCCAGTGGATCCACGGGGCGCAGGACTGCGAAGCGGCGCGGAAAGAGCCAGGTTATGTACAGTGGCAGCAGATCCGCTACCAGACCAATACCATCATTTTCCGCCAGAACAAGTGCTCCAACTACGAAGCACCATTCGTCTATCTATTTACAGGTGCTGAAAGGTCGCTGCTGATAGACACTGGTGCCACCGAAGAGGGTGGTGCCAGCTTACTTGCTGCTGTCAGAGAGATCACCGACTTGCCCCTTATTGTTGCCCACTCCCATGGTCACGGTGATCATGTCAGGGGAGATTCAGCCTTTTCGGGCCAGGAAGACACGATTGTTGTCGGTGTGGGCGCTGATGCCGTGCAGGCATTCTTCGGTTTTGAAAACTGGCCGGAGGAGCAGGCCGAGCTTGAACTGGGGGGCCGCACAATAATGCTTTTGCCGATCCCCGGTCATACAGACGATGACCTGGCCTATTACGATCCGGTATCCCAGTTTGCCGTTACTGGCGACACCCTTTACCCGGGGAGGTTATATGTCAGAAATTGGTCAGCCTATCGAGCCAGCATTGCCAGGCTGAACGCCTGGATACAGGAAAAGCCGGTGTCTCACGTCTTGGGAACACATATTGAAATGACCGCAGAGGCAAACGTCGACTATCCAATTAGAACGACCTACCAGCCAGATGAGCACCCATTACCTCTGGCACCTTCTGATATCCTCAAGTTGCATGAAACTCTCATGTCGCTGGAGGCCCCCGAAAGAACCTACCTGGGCAGCTTCATCATCTGGCCAGTGGATTGAAGATCAAGAGTCAGAGCTGGTCCCAGGTAGCCCAGTCGATAGCCCTTCCTGGATAGGCCACATTCGAAAATGGCCAGCTTTGCTCTATCCACATCTGTGTCCATTCGTAAAGTATCGCATCAAATCCTGCATCAAAATCGGCCTGCGTGACCCACATTGTAACCTCGGCGTCATATCCCGGTTTGCTGCTTGGCTTGACGTAGACGCTGCCCATTTCTCGCTCGCCATCCTGTGTGAGTACACCGTAGGCGAAAGATTCACGGCGTTCGAAACGGCCTTGCTCATTCAACATGTCCTGCATAGCCTCTTCAGCAGTGATGCCTTCATGGGGCCAACTCCCAGTACGGGAAAAAGTCTTTTGTAGATGATCAATCGATGACATGTAAGCTGCGTAGTCGATATCCACTAGTTCCGGACCAAGGGGTACCAGCTTGAAACCCCAGCCCCCGACAAGTACCGAAGGCTCGAACGCTTCCGGAATAAACGCGTCATCAGCAGCCGCTTGTTCCTTCATGGTATCCAGGAACTGTTTGTACTGTCTGTAACCGTCAGTCATGGCCCGAGAACAGTCAAGGGGTGTATCACGCACACCATCGGTACGCTTGCACGGCCCCTCCATCACCTCAGGCATATTTTCCTGAACCCACACTCTGGCATCGCGGTAAATGGGTTGATCATTGGAGCTGGTATCGACATTAACAAGAACGCCATCTTCAAATGTCAGATGAAAGGTATCCGTAACATCGAACCCTGTCTCAAGAGCCTGCACCAGATCATCCTGCACGGTGATGGGACAGGCTATCGTGCCTCCTTCTTCAAGAGCACAAGGCGTACGAACCAGTACCTTGTAATTGAGCCCTTCAGCCGAGGACTGGTAGGCGAGGATACCCGCAGCGGAATCACCCGCCTCTCTGAGAAATGATTGCAACCTGGTCGCATCAAACGAATAGAACGCATCGATCATTCCTTCCGCCTTTTCAAGGTTTGCGGCCAGTTCTGTTTTTTCAGGTTCTGTTGCCATCTCCGTGGTCACCTCCGCATCATTGGAACAAGCGGCCAGACCAAACAAACATAATGTAGAAACTGCAGCTCGTTTCTTTAATGACCTGTACATGGAAAATTCTCCGAATTAATTGATGGTTAGTTACGGCGTCATGCGTACCGAAAGTCAAAGTTGAGTAGTAAAACATTTAAAATGAGTCCGCAAAATCGTCCACTAGCTCCTGCAAGGAATCCGGGGAGAGTTGACCGATATCCTTGATCACTACCGCGCCAAGCTTATTCAGTTCTGAATCCAGCAACTGTTGCACCAAATCGGTACAGCCGCCGCAGCCTGTGGATGCCAAGGTCTGAGTCTTGATTTGGGCCAAAGTAGTTGCGCCATTTCTTACTGCACTTGTAATGACCAGCTTGCATACATCGTTACAGTAGCAAATCGTATCAGTGTCGGCGAAGTCATCGACAAAAGTTCCGTCACTTTTTGTGCCGGGCAAAATCATTTCCTGAGGATCTTCCGGAAGCTCATTCCTATTCAGCACTATTTTCAGAAAATTTTCGTAGTCACCAACATCCCCGACAAGCACTGCGCCGAGCAAGGTTTTTCCATCCTCGGAAACCACCAGGCTTTTGTATATATCTCCCGAAATATCACTGTAGGAATACGTTTTTGCACCCGGCGTGCGGGCAATAGAATCGCCAATACTCGCCACATCCACACCCAGCAATTTAAGCTTGGTGCTCATGTCTGAACCTTTGAATTTAGCTTGTCCTCCAGTTATATGTGACACCGCCACTTTTGCCATTTGATATCCAGGGGCTACTAATCCAAAAATCCGGCCTTCCCAGACGGCGCACTCCCCAATGGCATAAATATTTTTCTCGGATGTTTGGCAATGATCATCAATCGCAATTCCGCCACGATGACCCAGGCTTATTTCGCACTTTTTAGCTAACTCATCCTGAGGGCGAATTCCCGCAGAAAAAATAATCATATCGGTTTCAAGATGGGAGCCATCGGTGAAATTCAAGCGGTATCGGTAACGTTCTCCATCACTAATTTCCAGGGTGCTTTTCTGGGTGTGAACGTTCACGCCAAGCCTTTCAATTTTGTCACGTAAAAGCTTGGAGCCCCCGTCGTCCAGCTGCACTGACATCAGTTTTGGTGCAAACTCCACTACATGAGTTTCAAGGCCCATGCCTTTTATAGCGTAGGCTGCCTCCAGCCCTAGCAAGCCACCACCAAGCACTACCCCAACTTTGCTTTGACCGCCGGAGACCTTAATCTTCTGGAGATCTTCTATTGTTCTGTACACATGACAATGTTCCTGGTCATTACCTGGAACCGGGGGCACAAAAGGATAGGAACCGGTGGCTAACACCAGCTTGTCATAGGCTTTTAAACGACCACTTTGAGTAATAATCCATTTTTCTGACTTATTAATATCAACCACTTTATCGTCAAGAATGAAATTCACACCCTTGTTGCGATAATATTCTCTCTCGGCGAGTGCCAGATCGGCAGCAGTAGAACCTGAAAAATAGGTGCTGAGATGAACCCTGTCGTAGGCCAGCCTCGGCTCTTCCGAAAAGGTGGTAATTTCATAATCATCAGCGTTGTCGCTAGCGAGAAGATATTCGATAAACTGGTGACCAACCATACCGTTTCCGATTACGACAACCTTTTGCTTTTCCTTTGTATTCATTCGTCTCTCGCTGGATAGTTCATCTCAAAAGCCCTACTGGGTAGCAAGGAAAGTGCCAATAGGAATGGGTTTAGTTAGATGGGCTTGAAAGCGTATGATTACGTTTTTTTGAAACCATTCATGCTTTATTGACTGCACTATAAGAAATCAATACCCATACTTCGGATTCAATATGGTGCGATTTTGAAAATTGCTTTAATGAAGAATTCCAGCTTGTCAGCTTTATGAGTGAACGACGCAGTGGGTGGAAGAAAACTGGCCGTTTGCAGAGGTAGCCTACCCAGGTCGATCCATTGAATGGACCGCCTGGGATCGGCTCCAGTTGATTACCTACAAACTCTTGAGGCGTTTGTCGGAATAGAAGGCCAGCATAAGCTGGTCTTTGATGGAAAGGCGAACGCCTTTGCCAGCGCCAGCGGGTCCCACCTCAGCATCGCCGCAGTAAGTGCCGAAGACGCGGTCCCAGAAAATGATGTCACAACCGTAGTTGGAATCTGCCTGACGGCGCTCCTGTGCATGGTGGCAATGATGCTGCTGTGCGGTAGCAAAGAACCAGTCCCATACAGGCATTGAAACCATAGGCAGGTTGGCATGGTTGAATTTGCCGTTCCACATGCCGAAGGCTGCTGAAACGATGAAAACTTCATCGCTGGCACCCATCAGGGCCAAAGCCATTGGAGTGCCGAGGCCAAGCGCCAGATATTCGAATGGATGGGTACGGTTGCCGCGCATGGCGCTCATCTTGGTCAGGTGATGATGGGTCGCGTGCATACGCCACCAGAACAGTGACTCGTGCTGAATCCGATGCAGCCAGTAGTAGAAAAAGCTGGAAACGAATCGGATACACAGCGCGGCGGCAATCAGCCCGAGCACTGTAGTGGGTTGAAATTCGATCTGCAGCGGAGACATATCACGCAGGGCGAGGAAGCCGTCAGAAACTGGCGTGCGATACAGGTCGGAAATGATAGGACCCCAAAGCAGGGCCCCCGAAGCCATCCAGAACACGTCTTCCAGCATTTCGTCGGGCTTGAGCAGCCAGGACTTTTTCTTGGCCCAAAAGCGTTCTGCGATCAGCAGAAGAGGCGTGGAAAGGACCGCAACGAACAGTGCCCATACTCGGTAGTACTCCCCACCCCATTCGTTTACCACAATGGCGGCGACCAGAAGCATTGAGCCCATCACCAGAAGCGGCTGGGGCAGCGCCCAAAGAATTGCCTTCTTGTTCCACGTCACTTTGCTGCCTTCGGTGATTATCCCTTCTTCGGTGCGCACTATTGGCTTGCCGGAGGGGCCTATCTCGGGTGATGAGCGGTCCACCGAGTCAATCGGGTTACCCATGTCGAGAGGGTTTAAGTATTGATCAGTCATTACTGCTGCTCCTGAGTTTTTTGGCTGATGGTTAGGTTGAATTGATTAGTCGTGCATTGCATTGTTGGTAATCTAGCAGGCGTCTTTACCACCACAAGTCCCAGTGATTGCCCACTCAACTTCTCCGTCCTCGATCTTTGGGGTAAGAATATAGGTCACCCCATCCAGGTTGGACTCATCCTTCATCCATGTCGCAATGATCTGGCCGTCGATGACGGAAATGCCGTGGGCCTCTTCAGAAACAAGCACCTCATCGGGCAAACCTGCCTCTCCGCTATCGAGAGAATCCATGTCGACGGTGCTCCCGGATAGCAGAGCAGCCTCTATCGTGTCTTGGATAGGCTCGACCATATCGACCAGTTCGCTATAGCGAAACTCAATGTTCAATTCTTCGTAACCGTCTACATTTCTCACCAGATAGATGACAACTAATGCACCCAAAACACCCGCGAATGCGAGTAGGGCCAGCCGCTGCTGCTGATCTGGCTGAGTTTCACTCGCGTCCATTGAATGCTCGATTGAGTTGGAGTTTTCGGTAGATTCGGACACAGTGCCAGATGCAAAGGACTTATCGGCTGTGGAACTGCCCACTTTCTCGCCGACACCGTCACCCAGACCCAAAGCGCCCAACTGGGCAACGCCCCAGGCCATCAGGATAACGACCAGCGCACCGATGAGTTTGTTATCGCCTTCGAATTCCAGGTAGCCCCAGATGGGAATGCAGATAACGATCAATGCAAAGCCCGTAACCAACGGAGGAAATTCTCTCCCGGCAATTTTCACAGTACTTTCCATCTTGATCTTCGTTAACAGGAGATCAAACTTATCGACCAGATTGTTCCAAGTTTCCATATCAGCCCCCGCCTCTTTTTGAGACAAAAAACAGAAGAATGCTCCGAATCTGTGCGATTTGGCGCTATACACCGCCAAAAGCATCCAGAAACAGTCAGATGTAGATTTATATAGCAATTACTGTGCCTAGCTTAGCTAGTGGCGCTTGGTGCCAGCCCCGTCAGCATTCCTGCAGGACCTGCTCATAGGCAGCAATGAAGTCTGAAGTCCTTTCGAAGAAAGCCATCGGCTCTGAACAGAAAGCCCGACAGAAAATTAATCGGCGCTCGGGTGCGAAAATTGCATCTTGATGTGCGTCTGCAATAGTGCAGGACATCACCATCTACAGAATTGGAGTTCAGCTCGATGAAAAAACCGCAAACACGGAACCGGCAGTGGGGGCTCACAACCTCCGAGATGATTGTCTATCCCATGATAGTAGTAGTGCTTATAGGAGTTGCCTTTGGTTTTTTCCACAACTCCAGAATCGACGACGCAGTGTCCGCTGCCGTTGATCTGGGGCTGGAGCAGCAGGCAATTATTGAAGAGTACTTTGATACCTACGGCGAGATGCCGCAGTCAGAAGCGGACATCAACCTGAGCTCTTTCATTCCGGAAGGCATTCTTATCGGTATGGACTACCGGGCAGGCGAGTTGGGAGTACCTGCTGCCGACAAATTACGCATCGGAACGCTCAGGGCCCTGGTAGATATGACAGAATTTGGTACACGATTTGAAGACATTGAATCTGGCTTCCTGCTCATTGCGCGAGCCCAGGACGACGACACCATCAAATGGGACTGCGTGGCGGACGTGGTCACAGTAGACGCCTTAGGCAGGCGCTACTTGCCAGAGACCTGTAGCCGCGCGGACGGCGACGGAGATGAGGAAGGGGATGGCGAAGAACTGGAAGAAGAGTAAAGGTGATGGACACCTTACAACCCTCTCAGGGACTTACCCAGCCACCCTGGCAGCACGCCAATCAGGAACACGCAATTGTATTTTTACACTAACCCCATTTATTCCCTGTACTCGGAGATACTATGAACACTTTTCGCCGCTCGATCACGATCACCTCTGTGGCCTGCCTCGCCGCCTGGCTAGGCGTCTGCTCGGCGAACGCGCAGCCCGAAGCCGCCGCCGATCCAGATCTGGTAATCGCGGAGTCCTTTATCGACGCCTTCTACTCCTTTGAACCCGACCGTCTAGCGCCGATCATGGCGGCGGCGCCGGAGACCGCACCGCGTCTGCTCTACTACCAGGGCTCGGCGAAGGGCGGGAACTACGAGGTGCTGCTGCGCACGCCGTGCGCCCGGGACGAAGAGGGGATCGTGAACTGCCCCGTGAAGGTCAAGGACGATCGCGTGCAGGCGCTTGGCACGGGCTTCGATGTCACCGACACCTTCCACCTCACCTTCGATGACGGTGTGCTCATCAAGGTCACGACCAGTTCGAACGATCAGGACATCTATCGCGAGGCCGCGGTGTGGGTGCGCGAAAACATGCCTGAGGTGGCGGAAGGCCCCTGCAAGAACCGGGGGACGATGGAGGGCACGCCCGTGGAGTGCTCGCGCGCCATGACCGCCGGTTACAACGCCTTCGTCGCAAGCCCGGACTTCCCCGGCGTGCCGCCGCTTCCGGAGGAGGCTCAGTGATCAGGCCGACTTCCGCGGCCTGATCACGATCGGGACCGGAGCGACCCCGGCCGATGCCGGGGTCGTGCGCTTCAGGCCAGCGTGAAGGCGATCATCGAGGATGATGAATACCAGGGGACAGGTACAACATTCGTTAACTGGGTTTCAGATATATCGCAGTAACTACATATTATCTTTGTAAGCTTGTCTGGACCCCAGCCCTGATTACTCCTAAATGAACTTCGCTTGACCTCCAGTTCATCATGCGAAAGAGCACTGACTACAAACTCGCTACTACCAAGTATCCTCTCATCGCCTAAACATCGTTACCAGGTTTGTCACTTGGTCTGGCATACACGCAGCCAAATTCACGCGAGCCGTCTTTAGTAAGCACAGCATAAGCAAAGGATTCGCGCTCGTTAGAACGCTTTTCCTCGTTCACCATATTCTGCATGGCATGCTCATCAGTGATATTTGCGTGGGGCCAAGTGGCACCAGATTAAAGTCATCAGTCTCTACCAACATCGGTGGTTCGAATTCTGAAGGAACAAAGCTGCAAAGATAATTAAAGACAGAGTAGATCCATAGAAAATGTGATGGTCAAAGTAAAAATCAAAATAGCGAAGTAAGTTTCCTAACTTCGATCGATCAAAGTTTGGTAGAGCACAACAATTGCTTATACCGCTTGCCCTAAAAAGATTCTCCAGGCTCCATTTTAGCGCAGCATAACCTACCTCTTTGCTGCCTTTTAGCGCAGCCACCAGCCTTTAGCGCCATTTTTTTGCAGCGTCGACGTAAAAATTTGTCTGGCATTGTTATTGCATCGTGATTGCCAAGTGCAATCCTCCGCACGCTAGAAATTTGAGCAGGCGTGGCGGATAGAGCGTTGAACATAAACCGGTAATCTGCAATGAGGGGTACAAAATGACATTTTACTACAAGGGAAACACCATGAAGAAAAAGCTATTAGTTCGAGCTATAGGTGCAATCTGCGCCACCACACTGCTCGGCACCGAGGCAATGGCACAATCTGAAGCAATTGAAGAGGTGCTGGTTACCGGTTCGCGCATCTCCAGAAACAGTGCAACTGAAGCGGCTAGCCCAATTGCCGTTATCGGCGGCGAAAGCATTCGCACTGCCGGTCAGGCTGACCTGGGCGAACTGCTTCGCGAATCGCCAGCACTGAACAACTCGCTTCCGGCCAGCTTCTCCGCTATTAGCGATGCTGGCACAACTGATGTCGACGTCGGTCTGGGTCTGCTCGACCTGCGTGGACTGGGTGCCCAGCGAACCTTGACTCTGGTTAACGGCCGCCGCCACGTGGCTGGTGGTCAAGGCACCGCGGCTGTAGACGTAAACTCCATTCCCACAGTGATGGTGCAGCGGGTTGAAACCCTGACCGGCGGCGCTTCTGCGGTATACGGTGCCGACGCCGTATCCGGTGTTGTCAACTTCGAGTTGCGGGAAGGCGGTGACTTCGACGGTATCGAAATAACTGCCCAAACTGGTCTGTCCAGCCAAGATGACGCTAACGAAAAATATGTTGCTGCAGCGACCGGTTTCGAATTTGCTGACGGCCGGGGCGAAATGGTATTTGCCGTTGAGGGGCAATCAAACGATGCAGTTCGCTCCAGAGACCGTGCGTCATTTGCTGGACCTTACGAGGGTAATGACATCAATCAGACTGATCAGATTGCCGCGCTTACCGGCACTAATCCGGCTGCAACCCGTGCCTTCGTGCGCCCCACAACGAATCCGATTTCCTCACCTTATGGCGTGTTCAATCTGTCCTCTGCTGACGGCTTCGGCGCGGTGCTTGACGCTGCCAATAATGCCCGTGACGGCTTGCCACAGCAGTATATTCCCGGCACCAATGTTCCTCTGGTGCAGGTGATAACAACGCCTATCAATGGTATCCCGCGACCTTATAACCCGGGCTTCGTGTCCAACGTAAACCAGGCCTACGGTATCGGTGACGGCTTGCAGAACGTGAAGGCAGCCATCCTGCCGAAGCAGGAACGATACAACATCAACCTGAACGGCAGCTTCGATGTCAGTGAATCGCTTACATTCTTTGTTGAATCAAAGTACGCCTACTCGAACAACGTTGACGACCTCGCCGGCGTGGACTTCAACGACGCTATTCCAATTCAGTATGACAACCCGTACATCCCGCCCGCGCTGCGGCTACAGATTAACGAACTGGCTGCTGTAGGCGTAATTCCTGCAAGCAACCCCAACGACGGCAGCTTCTGGGGCTTTGGGTCAAGCCGCGACAGTAACGACGATATCGTGCTTACCGGCAACGACGTTGACCGGGAAACCATCCGTATTGTGGTTGGTATTGAAGGCGAGTTGGATATAGGCAGCGGTGTCGACTATGAACTGTCTTATAATTACGGTGAGACAACGGTCGAGAACCTGAACCTCAACAAGCGTATCGAAGACCGCTTCTACGCTGCTATGGACGCGGTGGTTGATCCTGCAACCGGGGATATCGTCTGTCGCTCTACCCTGGACCCCACCGCCCAACCACCGCTGGCCACAAACATAAGCCGCGGGCGTCTGCGTACACAAACCTACCCGGTGCCTGAGTTCACTGCGACGAATGCCACCGGTAACGGACGATACGTGGGAATTTCTTCGTTCACGCCTGGTGCGGGTAGCCCCTGCGCACCGTTCAACCCATTCGGTTCGAACTCAACCTCGCAGGCCAACGCCGACTTTGTTTACCCGGACCTGCTCGATATTTCTGAGCTGGAGCAAAACATTATCTTCGGCAACATCTCTGGCGACACGGACAGCTTCTTCGAACTGCCTGGCGGCCCAATCGGTTGGTCTGCTGGCGCGGAATACAGGGAAGAGAAGAGTGCATTCATCGTGAATCAGCTCGACCTTGACCTGGTTACATGGGACGCCTCCAACGGTAACGCGAACCTGCCGATCGCTGGCGAATTCGACGTGTTCGAATACTTCTTCGAAGTCCAGGCCCCGATTATTGCCAATGAGCCTGGCATCGAATTGCTGGAAGTTACCGGTGCGATGCGGTTTGCGGATTACAGCACCGTGGGCAACAACGAGGCCTGGTCAACCGGCCTGCGCTACTCACCGGGCTTCGGTTTGACTATTCGTGGAACCTTCGGTGAAGCGGTACGTGCACCGAACATCACCGAGCTGTTCTCACCCCAGCAGCCTTCGTCCTACGGATTCCAGAACGATCCATGCTCCGTCGACAACATCAACAACGGCACATCGAATCGTCCGGGTAACTGTGCGGCTATCGGTGTCCCAGCTGGCTACGATGTGAACGACTACATCACAGCTGGTATTCCGGGTGTGACGGGTGGTAACCCCGACCTGAACCAGGAAGAGGCAACAACGTTTACAGCTGGTATCGTCTATGAGCCTGCCTTCGTCGAAAACCTGACCTTTATCGTTGACTACTACTCAATCGAGATCGAAGGTGCGATCGATAGCTTGTCCTCGGTGGCTATTTCAGAGCTCTGTGTTGACCTGCCGTCCGTCAATAACGATTACTGCGGGCTAATCCAGCGTGCGCCTGAAGGTTTCATTACCTATCACCAGTCTGGTCAGGTAAACCTGGCTGCGTTCGAATTGGAAGGTATCGACTTCGGTGTTGATTATGGCTTCGAGCTGTCTTCTCTGGGTCTGGATGACTGGGGCGGTATGGACTTCAGCTTGCAAGGTACTCACATGCTTGGCTTCGATGAGTTTCAGGATCCTCTGGATCCCTCTATCTTCGAGAGCCGCATGGGTGAATTTTCCTATCCCGAGTGGATCGTTAACGCCCGTGCCAGCTGGACACTCGGTGATCTGAGCCTGAGCTGGGCTGGTCGTTGGGAGGAAAGTCAGCTTCTGTCTGGTATCTCCAACCAGCAGATCAATGCAAACCCGCTGTTCGTCGATCCTTCGCAGACTGGCGATTCATGGGTGCATGACATCAACTTCGCCTACATCTTCAGCGAAAGCATCAATATCTACGGTGGTCTGAACAACGCCTTCGACGAGGAACCCTACCTGGGCACGCTGTCTCGCCCAGCCGGTCCTCGCGGTCGCTTCGGCTTCGTAGCAGTGAACTTCAAAATCTAAGTCGATGTAGAAGATAGAAAACTAAAAGGGCGCTCTTCGGAGCGCCCTTTTCCACAGTCTTGGTTTTCCAGGAAAGCAGGAATGAGGCTATACAAAGTTATCTGCGGGTTATGTTTGTTGTTTATAACAACCGTTGCCCAAGCTCACCTCCTGAACATGACAGACCTGCACCTGGATACTACAAATCCAGAAGCAGTTACCTTGCGAGTCAAAATAGACTTGGGACAGTCTTTGTTATCACCGCAAGAATACTGGCGTACGGTGAATATGGACTCCCGTGAACAGTTGGTAAACCTTGAGCCCGCGGTCAATAAATTGCTGGATGGTCTCGGCATTTTCGTTAACGGTGTGACAGCTGCCGCCACCCTGGAAACCTGGAGCCTAACTGCGGCATCGCTTGAAGCCATTGAAAACCCTCTCTCTCCTCAAATGGCAGAGCTTACATTCAACTTTGGCAACTTGGGATTGGAGTCCTCAACTGCGCTAGCCAATGCATCAATCGAACTGCGCATTGCCGACTGGCTGGAGGTTCCTTGGCCAGCCTTACTGCGCATCGATTCCGCCTCACGCCAGCTACCCGTATCTCGACTGCTAACAAGTAGTGATCGCAGCAGTCGATCAGTGCCACTAAGCGCGGATTCTGCGGTAGCTGGTTCGTCGTTTGCGGCGAAGCTGGCAACGGCATTTCAGAGTTGGATACCGGGCTTGAGTTGGTTGGCAATCGGATTTCAGCACATCATTCCGTGGGGCTTGGATCATATCGTGTTTGTTTTGGGCTTGTTCTTTCTGTCTACACGGTTGTCGACACTATTCTATCAAGTTAGCTGTTTTACCGTTGCGCATTCACTGTCGCTTGGACTTGCCACTCTGGGCATGGTGTCAGTGCCGGCAAGCATCGTAGAACCTCTTATTGCAGCCTCGATTATCTATATTGCAGTTGACAACCTTTACAGCAATTTTTTAGCGCGCTGGCGATTAGTCGTAGTGACACTGTTTGGACTGCTACATGGTTTAGGCTTTGCTTCGGCGCTGTCTGAACTCATGTTGCCCGCAGAAAACTTTTACACAGCCCTGTTGATGTTCAACCTTGGGGTTGAAGCAGGTCAGATTGCAGTGTTGGTATTGGCTTTTGCAGCAGTTGGCTGGCTGCGTAGCTGGACTGCTTACACTGAACGCGTCGCTCGTCCGGCTACTGTCACGATTGCTGGTGTGGGTACTTATTGGTTATTAAAGCGAGTACTATTTTAATGGGTCTAATTAAACACTCTGAAAAACTACGCGCCATCGCAGGTATTGCGACGGTTGCCTCCTTGTTACTGGTTTTTGACGTGGCGTTTTCAGCCATGGCGCCACCACGCTTGGCTTTCCCTCTCGATGAGCGAGCACCTGGTGAATTTCCCGATAGCTGGATACATGGCTCCAAGTCAGCAATGGACAACGATGATCCAGCAGTCCAAGTGCATGCTTATAACGAACACACCTATATTCTCCGCGAGAACAAGGCGATAAATTACGAGGGTGCATTCATGTACCTGTTTTTTGGCAATGAGGTAGCCATGCTGATTGATCAGGGCTCTACTTCTTCGCCTGCGCTATTTCCTCTTCGCGAAGTAGTCGATGAAATCATTGATGGTTGGGAAGAGCGTAACGGCCAAGAGAATATTGAGTTGATTGTTGCCAACAGTCATTTGCATGGTGACCACTACGCTGCATGGAATCAGTTTGTCGATCGGCCCAATACAGTCATGGTTGGATTGACCCATGAAGAGGTGATGGCATTTTGGGGGATTGATAATTACCCGCAGCAAATTGTTAACTTTAATCTTGGCGGAAGGGAGTTGGTAGTAACAGGAACCCCGGGACATCAGGGGTCAGAGTTGGCGATTTATGATGGCTGGACCGATCTCCTATATACGGGCGATATGTTCTATCGCGGTCGCCTCTATATTGAGGACTGGAATGCATGGGCTGCAAGCATTCAAAAACTGCGCAGTATTGCGGATCAAAACCCTGTCGTACATCTGGTAAATAATCATATAGAAATGACCACAGAACCTGGGGTCGACTATCCAGTTGGCACAACTTGGCAGCCCAGCGAACCGCCTATGCAGATGACTCTTGAGATGCTTGATCAAGCCGTTGAAGCAAGCTTCGAAATTGAAGAACCTGGCATATATACCTACGATGATTTTCTGATTTATAACCAGGTGCCCTGGTCATACACAACGGACCAATAGAGGCTAGCAATGAAAAAATTATTTCTCGTCCTGGCCATCGTGCTAGTCAATGTTCAAAGCCAAGCTCAAATTTCATTCGACAGAGAAACGGCAGCGCCTGGCAATCTCCGGTTCACTTGGATCCACGGCAGTCTGTCTGCTAAAGCTAATACTGATGTGCGTATCCAGGTACACCGATATAACGAGCATACCTACATTCTCAGACAAAACCCTGCGATTCACTGGGAAGCGCCTTTTATGTACCTCCTCATGGGTAACGAGCGTGCCTTGCTGCTCGATACAGGCGCGACCGAAGAAGCCGAGTACTTCCCACTGCGTGAGGTCGTGGATCAGGTATTAACCAGGTGGTCAGATGCGCAAGGAATTGAAATGCCTGAGCTTCTTGTATTGCCACTTGGTTCTGATCAGTCGCAGCTAGGCGCACTTGGCCAATTCAATGGTCGACCCAACACCGTGATAATACCGCCTACGGAAGAGTCACGAGATCAGCTTTTTGGTGAGGGATGGCATGAAGGCGGCCAACTTGACTTAGGTGGGCGCCTGTTGGAAGTTTTGCCAACCCCAGGTTTAGACACTGCTGCCATGAGTCTCTATGACCCTTGGGCCCAGCTTATGTTCACTGGCAATGCCTTCTATCCTGGTCGGCTGGTAATTAGAGATTTTAAGGACTACCGCCAATCACTCAGAGCTCTAGTCAAACTTGCTGATACCAAGCCCGTTTCCATGATCCTTGGTGGGCGTATCGAAATGACAAGTCAGCCTGGCATGGATTACCGGCTACGGACGAATTTTCGACCCAATGAACATTCATTGCAATTGAGTGTGAGACATCTGGAGACAGCATTACAGGCAGTAACTCTGATCAATGGCACAACAGATATCCGAGTTCTGAACGATTTGATTCTCATGCATGGGGTAGGCCGTGGCGCACGCGACTCTGGTTCTCCGGTGTTCATACCGGAGCAGTTTAGAGCGCCCAATACCCGCTAGACCTGTCCCTGAGGTGAACGGCTGCTCATTGCGCTAGCCCAGGGCGACGACACCATCAAATGGGACTGCGTGGCGGATCGATTCCGCCACTGGGCACCATAACCATCTGTTTCCCTTGGCCTTTATTTTTTGCCTTAGCCACATCCCTGACTGCGGGAGCGGGCCTTGCCCGCGATTGTTCATCGCCTGAGTCAAATGATCGCGGGCAAGGCCCGCTCCCACAGTCAGGAACACTCCCCCCTTTGCATGCAGTTCACGAACGACGTCAATCTGACATCTGCGGACGGCTTGCCAGCTTGTATACAAGTGCAAATTGCATGGCTTAGAATGGCTTCGGCCTCAATTCTCCCATAACAATTAAAATAGCCCCTCACTTCGCAACCACCTGCGGTTTACTGATCGGCTACGAGCACTACAAGAATGATTAATCGATACATAGTAGTAGATGATTTTTACAGCAATCCCGATGAATTGGTTCGCGTCGCCTTGAGCTCACTCAAACCCGAAGAGTCACCAACGGGAAACTATGCCGGCGTGATGACCACCGATTACTTTCTGGGAGCAGAGAGCAGAGAAGTCTTTCAAAAACTGACATTGGAACCTTCCGTGAATTCTTCGACCAATGCGAACGGAAGACTGCGATTCACGAAGGCAAACGACCCATTCAAATTCCATATCCATTACGATGTGGACGTGGGGACCAAGTGGGCAGGCGTTGTCTATCTTTCCAAGGATCATCCGAAGACAGATGGCACGAATTTCTGGAGACATCTGCGCACAGGCCTGGAAGTGGCACCGAACACGCCCGAAGGTTTTGCAAAATACGGATGGAAATCCTTTCATGACTTGAAGGCATTTCTGGAGACAGAAGGCCTCGATGAATCGCTGTGGGAAAAGACGTTCACCATTCCCTACAAATACAACAGGCTGGTGCTGTTCAGACCCTGGCTGCTGCACTCTCCAGGACCTGCGTTCGGAGATACGCTGGAATCTTCCAGAATAGTGCAGACACTGTTCCTGGGTAACTAGCAGCTCAGTCGAGCTGCATCATGACGGTACCCACGCGTTTGGGCGTCTGCCCCACCGGCACCTTGGCCACTACCGTCAGTGAAGCCGTATCGACCACGTATGTCGCATTATCCCCCGCAGCACCGATGTAGGCGTAGCGCCCATCCGGAGTGAACGCAATCCACTCCGGATGCTGGCCGACAAAAACGCGCCCGACCTCTTTCAGATCCGGCAGTGAATGAACATAGGCGTGGCTGTAGACCTTGCTGGTGGACCACAAGGTCCTGCCGTCGGGAGAGACTCCCAGCCCATGCGCGGGTGCGGCCTGCAGACCATCGAGATGTGCTTCCTCTCCTTCTACCGGTGGATGCTCGATGCGAGCGATCTCTTCCCTGGTATTGAAATCTATCACAGCGAATCCATGGAAGTTCGACAACTGCACATAGATGTTGCGGGTGGAGCCATCCGGATGCGTATCGAAGATCATCGGTCTGATGCCCGCATCCATCTCCTTGGTCCAGACGATTTCATCTGTGCGCGTATCAATGACATTGATGGTGCTGCGCTGAATCGAACCGCCGACAGCATAGCGACCATCAGGCGTGACATAGACGTTATGAATTGCACCGACTGTCGGAACGCTCTTGATCCGGGCCATGCTGGCAGTATCAATCACATCAATGGCGCCAGGTGCCTCCATGATGGCGACGTAGACCTTGCTGCCATCCGGCGTAGTGGCGACATTGTTGGGACGATCCGTCAAGGGAATGCGGCGCTTCACGCGCAGGGTTCTGCTGTCCACCACATCGAGCGTATGCATGGCTTCGTTGGAAATGTAGACGACGCTGCCATCGGGTGAGCCGGAAACGCCGTGGGGGATTTCGATATCGCCGATGACTCCGACAACCTGATTGGTGTCCGGATCAATGACACTGGAATCGTCACCGGCCGCATTGGTCTGGATGATTCTCACGACGGTCTCGCGCGGCGGACGCCTTGATGTGGCACCTGCCACCCAATCCGCCATGATGCGCCACTCGGGATCACTCTGATTGAGGAAATGCTTGCCGCCACCGTGAAAGGCATCGCCTCCTGCGGAAGCATCCAGGGGATGCGTAAGGAAGCGGCTTTGCAGGGGATGTTCACCAGGTCGAATGAAGGCACGCGCGGATTCGAAATTCATGCGCGACTGCTCTTCGTTCCAGAACAGCGCGCCGTCACTCAGAGGCTGCAAGCGAAAAGCGCTGCTGCGGGTATGACATTGAATGCAGCGCACATTACCTTCACGCTTGGCCAGGAAAATCGGCTGCACCTCATTCCTGAAAAACTCGAAGTCCGGCTCGACCGCAGACTGAGCCTGCAACGGGCCTGATAGTGAAGTGGACAAAAGCGACGCCAGCAGTACCAACCAGAGATATTGACAGACCTTGCGTGTTGCCATGACAAGCCCCCATTTCTTCTTGTTGTTGTCCGGACCATCTGTCAGGTTTGGATCAGTTCGAATCGCAAGTGCTGTAATTGGATTCAATGCACTGATCCGCCAGCCGCTGTGCCTCAGCCGCCTGCTCTTCGGTCAGCGTCGCTATCAGATTGTCGCGGTTCTGCTGAATCTGCTCTCGTTGCTCGCCGAACGCAAGCTTCGCGGCGACATTCAACCACATGCCCGCCCGCAACGGATTCCGCTCCACACCCTGGCCATTGCCATAAAGAATGCCGAGATTGTTCTGCGCATTGAAGTAACCCTGCCCTGCCGCTTCGCGATACCAGCGCGCGGCCTGGGCGTAGTCCTGCGGCACTCCCTGACCTTCTTCGTACATCACACCCAGGCTGTACATGGCAGAGAAGTGCCCCTGATCGGCGGCACGTGCGAACAGCGCGGCGGCTTCATCGCCATCCTCAGCGACCCCCTGACCGGAGAGATGCATCGTCGCCAGACTGTACTGCGCAGCGGCATCGCCCTGATCGGCGGCCAGGCGGTACCACTTGCCTGCCTGCTCGAAATCCTGGGGAATGCCCTGACCGAGGAAATACATCTCGGCCAGATACAATTGCGAATTCAGGTCACCCTGCTCGGCCGCCATGGCGTACCACTTGGCTGCTGCGACCATGTCCTGCGGCACGCCCTGCCCGTTGGCGTAGATCATGCCCAGATTGGCCTGCGCCACCATCAGCCCCTGTTCACCCGCGAGCTCGAACCATTTCACCGCTGCCGCGTAATCCTGCTGCAGACCCATGCCGAAGTTGTACATCATGCCCAGATTCAACTGCGCCATGGCATGACCCTGCTCGGCCGCCAGCGTGTACCAGCGCACGGCCTCGGTGACGTCCGGAGCCACGCCCTGCCCCATCTGATACATCACCCCGACGGCCTGCTGGGCGTCGGCATTGCCCTGCTCGGCGCGCTGCATTACTTCGGCGAAGTTCGTGGCGCCCTGAGCCCAACCGGGCAGGGACAGAAACGTGAAAAGGATTGCGACGACAAATGAGCCGATTCTTGATACAGACATGATCTCTACCCTTGATCGGACGCTGCTGTCAGCGCCGATATTCATGTTGATTTTCGAGAGCTGAATGCTAGTCCCTATGACGTGAAAAGGAAAGTTTGGCCCGGTGTACGCCGTGGTTTATGATGCCAGTCCATGACAACTCTCCCGCGCACCTCATTGGTTCTTTCTCTCACCCTGACCAGCCTGTTGCTGACGCAGTGCCAATCGGCCGCCGGCAGCGACAGCGGGCAGGACCTGGTCGGCGCATTCCTTTCTGCGAGCTCTCTGCAGGAACGCGAAGCGGCGGCGACGCAGCTGCAGACCACAACAGCAGACATCGAGACACTCTATGAAGTGCTCAAACGCGGCCCGGCCTACTCCGCAGAGGTACCACGCGGCGAATTGCAGCTCTCACGCATCGGGTCGGATCGCCAGGAGTATCCCTATGTCGTACTGGTGCCGGACAACTACAATCCGCGCCGCGCCTATCCAGTCGAGTTCAATCTGCATGGCGGAGTGGGCCGCCCGAAACCGCTGCCCGGAGAGCCTCTGTGGCGCCAGGGCTATGATGCGCTGAAGGCCGATGATCGCATCATCGTTATCCCCGCTGCGTGGGACGATGCGTTCTGGTGGTTCGAGAATCAGGCCGAGAGCCTCCCTGCCATCCTGCGCAGCCTCAAGCGCACCTACCATGTGGACGACAACCGCGTCTTCATGACAGGCGTTTCCGATGGCGGCACCGGCAGCTATTTCTTTGCGTTCATGCAGCCGACCGAGTGGGCCGCATTCCTGCCCTACATCGGCAATCCGGGTGTGCTGCGCAATCCTGCGGGCGTGGTGACCTATGCGTTGTCGTTCGAGAATCTGCTCGGCAAACCACTGTACATCGTCAACGGTGAGAACGATCCCCTCTACCCTGCCCGGGCCGTGCAACCTTACATCGATTACATGGAACAGTCTGGTGTCGATTACACCTTCACGATGATTCCCGGCGGTGGCCACGACACGCGCTGGCTGCCGGAAAAGCGTTCCGAGATCGAAGCGTTCAAGAGAGAGAATACACGCGACCCCTTGCCGGACAGCGTGCGCTGGGTGACCGATCGCACCGACAGCTACAATCGCAATCACTGGCTGCGCATTGATGAGTTGCAGACAGATGGCGAGCCAGGACGAGTCATCGCCACGCGTGACGACAACACGATTGACGTCCAGGCATTTCGTGTGCGCACATTCACGCTGTTGTTGAATCCGGAAGAGATCGACTTCAGCCGTCCGCTGACAGTGCGGATCAACGGCACTGTCGTGCATGAGGGCATGGCACAGCAGAGTGCCGATACTCTGCTGGAATGGTTTGCGCGCGATCAGGATCGCGCGATGTTGTTTACTGCTGAGTTGAATCTGCAGGTGCCGGAGTAAGATCCAGCACTTTCTGCCAAGCGAATGTCATATCACCCAGCGCGATGAATGAAGGGTTCAGCACTGACTCCTTGCTGTTGTAGCGCAGAGGCGCAAAATCCAGCGTACAGATCATGCCGCCCGCAGCACACAGTACCGCCTGTGCCGCTGCCGTGTCCCACTCGCTCGTGGGAGCCAGACGCGGATAGATATCCGCCCCTCCTTCCGCGATGATGCAGATCTTCAACGAGCTGCCCATGTTCACGAGTTCCACTTCCTTGAAACGCAGCGCCAGCGTGTCCAGCATGCCCTGCAATTGTTCACCACCATGACGCCGACTCGCGACCACCATGACGGAAGATGACTCGATCTCCACAGGCATCTTCACACTGTGAATTATTTGCGGGACATCGGCCCCCTCCTGACGCCACGCACCCTCACCCTTCATTCCGGACCAGGTGCGGGCCAGCGCCGGGGCATGCACCACTCCCATGACCGGCTCGCCTGCACGCACCAGGGCGATATTGACGGTGAACTCGTCGTTGCGGTTGATGAACTCCTTGGTGCCGTCGAGCGGGTCGATCAACCAGTACTCCACCCACTGGCTGCGAACATCCCAGGGCAGCACCGCCGACTCTTCAGACAACACCGGAATGTCCGGCGTCAGCCGCTTCAGCTCGCTGACGATGACATCGTTGGCACGAGTATCGGCTTCCGTCAGAGGAGAGTCATCACCCTTGGTCTGGGCAGCAATGCCGCCATCCCGGCGATAGACATCCAGAATTTCTTCACCAGCAAGTTTGGCAATGCGGACGACGGCTTCCAGCAGATTCTGTTGATCGGGGGTCATGGAGGGTTCAACCATTTGCAGTTCGACGAGAGTCAGGCGCGAATGCTAGCATGATTCCGTTGCTGCACTGTTTGGAAGTTCCTGCTCACAAGTTCTCGAAAGCCGCACGCCCGACGAGTTCATAACAATAATTAACAAGAACAAGGAGATTCACCATGCGTTTTCTATCGGCCCTGATGCTGCTCTGCGCCATTGCAGGCCCCGCCCATGCCCAGTTGGCAGTACCGAATGAGGCGGGCCTGACTTACGGGCACGTGCACCTGAACGTCAGCGACATCGAATTACACAAGCAACTGTGGGTGGAGCACTTCGGCGGCACTGTCGTACAGAAGGGCTCACTGACGGCCATTCGCATGCCGAACATGGCGATTGTCCTGACCGCGCGCGAACCGACCGGTGGTTCCCAGGGGACAGTGATGGATCACTTCGGCTTCAAGGTGCGCAACATCGCGACCTTCCTCGCCAAGTGGCGTGCCGCCGGACTGCCAGTGGGCCGCGAATTCATCGGTGCCGAAGGTCAACCCAACGCCTACGTGATGATGCCGGACGATGTCTATGTGGAATTGCAGGAAGATCAGGCCCTGCCCCTTGAAGTCGAGCCTTACCACATCCACTTCTTCACACCACGCTTTGAAGAACTGCTGGCCTGGTATACCGATCTGCTGAATATTGAAGTGCGCCCACGTGGCTCTATCACCACCACGACCAATGTGCCGGGCATGAACCTGAGCTTCGGCAATTCGACTGAGGAACGCCTGCCGACGCGCGGTCGCTCCATCGATCACATCGGTTTCGAAGTCGAGAATCTGGAAGAGTTCTGCAAGCTGCTGGAAGCCAAGGGAATTGCCTTCGACGTGGCATACAGAGAGATCGAGTCGATCGAACTGAAAATCGCGTTCATCACCGACCCGACTGGTGTCTACATCGAGTTCACGGAAGGGCTGGACGAGTACTGAACCTCATGATGCAAACGAGAGCCTGATGATTGATTGGAAGACCATCGACACGGTGTTGTTCGATATGGACGGCACCGTGCTTGATCTGCACTTTGACAACTACTTCTGGGAAGACCTGGTGCCCGCCCGCTACGGCGAGCGCCACGGCCTGAGCACCGCCGAAGCCTCCGCCCTCCTGCGCAAACGCTACGAGAGCGTCAAAGGCACTCTCGACTGGTATTGTCTAGACTTCTGGTCACAGAGTCTCGCCATGGATATTCCGCGCCTGAAAGAAGACATCCGGCACAAGATCACCCTGCGTCCCCACGCTCTGGACTTCGTGCAGCAACTTCGTGCCAGCGGCAGGCAGGTCATGCTGGTGACCAATGCCCATCCCGGCAGTCTGGATCTGAAGATGCGTCACACCGGCATCGCTCCTCACTTCGATCACATGATCAGCTCCCATACGCTCAAGCTCGCCAAGGAAAATGCGGGCTTCTGGAGTGCGCTGCGTGAGCGTCACGACTACGACCCGCGACGCACTCTGCTCATCGATGACAGCCTGCCCGTGTTGCGGCAGGCAGAAAAAGAAGGCATCCGGCACCTGCGCGCCATCCATCAGCCGGACAGCCAGAGAGCGCCGCTGCACCCGGAAGAGTTCGTGCAGATCGAACACTTCACGGATGTCATGTCCGGCCTGGACCCGCGCGAATGAACCTGTTGTGCTGTGTGGGAGCGTGCCCTGCTC
>Ga0155965_1009_pt5 | contig 36654 bp, 20 predicted proteins | sample RifCSPlowO2_02_FD_107619 | JGI IMG/M metagenome (GOLD analysis project Ga0155965, IMG submission 107619) | Gammaproteobacteria bacterium RIFCSPLOWO2_02_FULL_57_10
GTTCGCGCAGTGCCGACTGCAGCGAATCCATGATTTCCTGCGGATGAATGGCAGCACTCATGCGTTCGAGCAGCAGCAGCTCAATCCTGGCCGAGGCATCGCGAAACTCAAGTGTGCGAATCTTGCTTTGCAGACGTGCGGCAAGAGGGCCGACCAACAGAGCAATCATCAAAAAGAAGGCCGCTGTCAGTGCGTCCTCGCGATCGGTGATCCAGAAAGTGCCACGCGGCTCAGTAAAGAAGAAATTGAAAGCGAGAAATCCGCTGAAAGCACTCAGGAGGGCCGGCAGCGTTGCTGTGTACACTGCCGTGACGATGACGGCAGCCATATAAATCAACGCCAGATTCTGCGACGGCACAGCGCCTTGCAACACCCAGCCGACCCCTGTTGCCGCCAACGTCAGCAATAACGCCACACCGCAGGCCCAGACTGGGCGTATCAACCAGACTTTCATATGGTTACCGCCGCCAGAATGCAGGTGTGAGCAATACTATGATGGTCAGAAACTCCAAGCGCCCCAGAATCATCCCCATACTTAGCACCCATTTGGCAGCCTCAGGCAGTGGCTGGAAGTTTCCCGCAGGACCAATAACAGCACCGAGACCCGGACCGACATTCATCAGCGCCGTCGCCGAGCCTGTAAGACTTGTCACCAGATCGAGCCCCATGAGTGACAGCAGCAAGGTCATTATCGTCAGGCTGATGGCCATCAGGAACAGAAATCCCACCAGCGATGCCACGATCTCGTCGCTCACAGTGCTGCCATTGTACTGCCGCTTCAGGATGGCGTTGGGGTGCACAGCCTTGATGATCTGTTCGCGAATGATAGTGAAGCACAGCTGCACGCGGAAAGTCTTGATGCCGCCGCTGGTAGAGCCGGAACATCCGCCGAGGAAAGTCGCGAAGAAAAAGATGGCAATAGCAAAATCACCCCAGAGCGTGTAGTCGGTACTGGCAAACCCCGTTGTCGTCACCACCGAGACAATGTTGAACATTGCATGCGTAAAGGCCCAGGGCAGTGTCTCACCCGGCATCGACAACGCCGGCAAAGTCAGCAGCAGTGCAAGCACGGCTAGGATAGCGAGCATCCCTCGCCACTGAGCATCACGGAAGATCGAAACCTGCTTGTGGCGCACCAGTTTGATGAACAACACGAACGGCGTCGCGCCAAGGACCATGAATACAATTGACACCCAGTGCAGCGAGATTGAATCAAATTGTGCAAAGGAGCTGTCGGACGTGGAATACCCTCCGGTGGAAACCGTCGCCATAGCGTGATTGACGGCATTGAACACATCCATCCCGAACAGCCAGTAGGCCAGCATGCAGGCCAGCGTCAGCAGCGCGTAGGTGACAACCATCAACATCAGCAATTGCTGAGTGCGAGGTAACGATTTGTCCGACCAATCGGAGGATTCGGTGCGAAAGAGCTTCATACCTCCCACATTGAGGAAGGGCATAACAGCGATTGCCATTCCGATGATCCCCATCCCGCCGATCCAGTGCAGCAGAGATCGCCATAGCAGAATGTCCGGCGGCTTATTGTCCAGCCCGACAAAGATTGTGGCACCCGTTGTCGTCAACCCAGAGACAGTCTCGAAAACCGCATCGGTCAGTGATACGCCCTGTTCCCAGAACCAGAAAGGCAGGGCGCCAAAAAAAGGGACTACCAGCCAGGCGCTGGTAGTAATGATGAACATCTGCCGCGACTGCAGGTTGGTGGCCCGGTGGCGAAAGCCAGTAATAGCAAGCACCACACCCGTGAAGCTAGCCAGTCCGGCGCTTAGAAGAAAGTCAGAATGGTTACCTGTCGCCTGCAAGTAGCCAAGCGCAGCAGGGATCAGAAGGAAAGCGGCAAGCATGTTGAGCACGACACCCAACACCAGCAAACTGGGGCTGATGAGTTTCATGTGCGCAGAATAGGATGCCACCGCGTAAGTTCTCTATATCCGACCGACGGGTTTCCATAACAAATACGTAACAATCCCCGCGAACCCATATCGGGGCAACTGATCCAATGACGCTGGTCGGCGTATATAGTACTGCCCCTGCAATTTGCTCTTCTGCCAACGCCAACCAACATTACCGAGAGGATACTCACAAGTGAAGCGAATCATTCTACCCGTCGCCATTCTGGCCGGTGCCGCGCTGTTGTTCATGTTGCTGGTGAACAACCCCAAGCGCCTGGAAGCCGTCGCTCCAGAGCAGGCTCTTGCGACAGTGCGGGTAACCCCGGCGCAGCCTGAAACTGTGACACTGCAAGTCACCTCTCAAGGTAAAGTGCAGGCAAGTCGGCGTGCCAGCCTCTCCGCCGCGGCAGCAGGCCCCGTGGATTGGATATCGCCCGCGCTGGTGGCTGGTGGATATTTCGAAGCTGACGAGGTAGTACTGCGACTCGACAGCAGTGACTACCTGAACGCACTTGAACGCAGCCGAACGAGCCTTTCACAGGCGGAAACCGAAGCCAGTCACGCCGCCAGCGAACTGGCACGCTATACCGAGCTGGCCGCACGTCGCCTGATCAGCGAATCGCAACTGCAAGAGCTGCAACGCCAGGCTGATATCGCCAATGGACGGGTCAGGGATGCCAAGGCAGCACTCGCGCAAACAGAGCTGGACCTGCGCCGCAGCGAGATCCGTGCTCCGTTCGCCAGCATAGTGGAGAGCACCAGCATCGAACTTGGCCAGCAGGTTAACCGCGGCCAGGCACTGGCCATGCTTCTAAGCGCAGACGATGTGGAAGTGCGTGTGCCGCTGGCACTGGCTCAGCTTGGTCATCTCAACATTCCGCTGGGACATCGCGGCGAATTGCCGCCTGAACAGTCACCTGCTGTCACTCTCAGGGGCATGTTCGGCGGACAGATGCACACCTGGACCGGGCACCTGGTACGCACGGAAGCGGGCATCGATGCCACCAACAATTCCGTGCAGGCCATCGTGCGCGTTGCACAGCCCGCTGAAACGGCGATGGATCCAGGTGCGGAAAGCCTGAACGCCATTCCCCTCCCTGTGGGGCTTTTTGTGGAAGCCACAATCGACGGACGTAGTGTGGACAACATCTTTGCCCTGCCAAGAGACGTTATTCGCGCCAACAACCGGGTCTTGATCGTGGATGAAGAAAACCGCCTGCGCTTCAGAGAAGTCGAAATCCTGCGACTGGAAAATGAGCGCGTCCTCATCAGTTCCGGCCTGCGTGCCGGAGAACGCATCTGCCTCTCTCCAATCCAAGCAGTAGTAGACGGCATGGCCGTACAGGTCATCACAGAATGAGAACGATCATCTATTGGTTCGCTGACAACCCTATTGCCGCCAATCTCCTGATGATGGTCTTTCTGGTGGGCGGCACGATGTCGCTGATGAATATCCGCCAGGAGGAATTCCCCAGCATCGACACCGGCATGATTCAGATCAACGTGGCATACCCGGGTGCTGCGCCACAGGAAGTTGAACAGGCCGTCTGTCTTCCGCTGGAAGAAGCGCTGGAGAATGTCGAGAACATCGACACCATGACTTCCACGGCACGCGAGGGTGCCTGTGCTGCCAGCCTGCAAATTGACCCAAGTGCCGACCTGAATCGCGTTCTTAACGAGGTCAAGAGCAGCGTCGACGGCGTGATCGGTTTCCCCGCAGACATTGAGAAGCCCATCGTCGCGGCATTCTCACCCAGCAGCACGGTGATGTCTCTGGCCCTGTCCGCCAATACGGATTCCGCTACATTGAAGGAGCTTGCCGAAGAAATCCGCCTTGAACTCATCGATCTGGACGAGATTTCCCGTGTCGACGTCAATTATGTGCGCCCTTACGAAATATCCGTTGAAATTTCGGAGTTCACATTGCGCCAATACAACTTGACCCTGAATCAGGTTGCTACAGCCATTAACAGCTCTGCGATGGATATGCCGGCAGGAACGTTGCGCACCACCGGAGGCGATATCCTGCTGCGCAGCAAAGGTCGCATGTCCACGGGTGACGAATACGAGAACATCATCGTGCGCTCTTACCCCGACGGCTCGCAGTTGCGCCTTGCAGACATCGCGACCGTCAAGGATGGTTTCGAAGAGGGTTACCTTGCTGCGAGAATCGACGGAAAGAACACCACCATTATCCAGATCTACCGGATGGGTGAGGAAGACACCATCGAGTCCGCAGAAATTGTAAAAGGCTACGTGGCCACCAAAGCGCCTACACTGCCAGAAGGTGTAGAGCTTTCAATTTTGACCGATGATGCGCGCGCTCTTCAGGAGCGAATCTCTACGGTGTCGAGCAATGCATACCAGGGATTCCTGCTCGTGCTAATCATGCTGACGCTGTTCCTGCGCTTCAAACTCGCCATCTGGGTTGCGGCTGGCATCCCTATTTCCATGCTGGGAGCGCTGGCATTATTCCCTTCTCTGGATATCACGCTCAGCTCACTCACGATCATGGCTTTTATCTTGGTGCTGGGGATTCTGGTAGACGACTCCATCGTTGTCGCAGAGCGCGTATTCGTTTACGAGCAACGGGGAATTCCGCAGAGGGAAGCCGCAGCTGAAGGCACGCTGGACGTGTCTGTGCCCGTGATCTTCGGCGTGCTGACCACGATGGCAGCCTTCCTGCCTTTGCTCATGCTGGAAGGCCCCATGGGGTCTTTTTTCACCGTCATCGGCGCGGTGGTGATTCTGTGTCTGTTGATGAGTTTGATCGAATCACAATTAATCCTCCCCAGCCACCTTTCTCATCGTCGCACCACTGGCTACTGGCTGGAAGGTACTCCCGTCGTAACGCGCTGGTTACAGATTCAGGAACGTATCAACCAAAGCCTGGATAGGTTTGCCTCCAGCACCTACAACAAAGCGCTTCGCAAGTGCCTGGACTACAGGTACGCCACCTGGGCAGGCGCGATCGCCATTATCATCCTTACAGCAGGGCTGATGGCCAGTGGCCGTATCGTGTTTCAATTTTTTCCTGCCGTGGAAGGCGACCGTATCTATGCCAGCGTGCAGATGCCCGAAGGCGTCGCCGTCGGCATCACCGAAGAGGCCCTGCAAAGGTTGGAAGAGGCAGCCATCGAGCTGACGCGTGAACTCGACGAAGAACTCGCGGCCAAGATAGCAAGCGGCGATGCCCCTGCCACACCCGGACACGTCGTCGAACGGTCTCTGACAACGCTGGGCGCACGCATCAATCGTGGCGGCGGACCCGGTGGAGCCCGGCCTTCTGCCGGTGGCAGTCATATTGCCGAGGTCGTTCTGATTCTGAACCCCTACGAGCAACGCGGTGAGATCAGCTCCAACGAAGTACGCGACCGCTGGCGTGAGAAGGTCGGCTTTATTCCAGATGCGCTGGAAGTGGGCTTTGTTTCCGATTCATTCTCGGCCGGGTCTGCATTGAGCTTCCGATTGGAGGGCCGAGATGAGGAAGGCTTGCAATCTGCCACAGCCGAATTGCGTGAAGCACTCGCTCGCTATCCCGGCGTTTTCGACATTAATGATTCATTCAGGGCTGGCAAGCAGGAGGTTCAGATCGAGATCCTGCGCGAAGGCGAGCTGATGGGCTTCACTCTCGACAGCATCTCGCGTCAGGTCCGGCAGGCCTTCTATGGCGCAGAATCGCAGCGTATCCTGCGCGGCTCCGAGCAGATCCGTGTCATGGTTCGTTATCCGGAGAATGAAAGACGTTCGCTGGGAAATCTGGAAGACATGATGTTGCGCACGCCCGACGGCGGTGAAATTCCCCTTTCAAGTGTCGCCAGACTTTCTCTCGGCAACGGTTATTCCAGCATCAATCGCCAGGATGGCCGCCGCGTAATCACGGTTAGCGCTGATGTGAATCGCAGTGTTACAACTCCGGAACAAGTTATCCAGGAAATCAACACTGAGTTCGCAGACAAATGGCGTACCGAATACGGTGTCGAAATGGCCCTGGGCGGTGAGGCTGAACAAAGCGCTGAATCCATGGGCTCTTTGTTCTCGAGCTATCCGCTGGCACTGTTCATCATCTACACATTGCTGGCGATTCCCCTGAAATCCTACAGCCAGCCTCTGATCATCATGTGCGTGATCCCATTTGGCGCCATCGGAGCAATCATGGGTCACTTCATTCTTGGTCAGGAACTGGTGTTCTTCTCGCTGATCGGGATCGTGGCGCTGGGAGGTGTCGTGGTGAACTCCAGCCTGCTGATGGTGGACTACGTCAACAAGGAGCGAGATGCCGGACACGACCTGCACGAGGCGATCGCCACTGCTGGAACCGCGCGTTTCCGACCGATTTTCCTGACATCCATGACGACGTTTATTGGACTGGCACCATTAATGGTGAATCCGACGCCGGCCACTTTTTTCATCGTCCCCATGGCAACGTCTCTGGGGTTCGGAGTTCTGTTTGCGACGATCATTACGCTGTTCCTGGTGCCTTGCCTGTATGCGATTCTCGAGGACATCGCCCACCGCAAAACCAGAGAACACCTGGCTCCCGTGGCACCTGGCACCTACCACGTCGAAGGCTAATGCCAAGCGGGTGGGTGCGTGTCAGATGTGTCGCTGCTCAGAGGAGACCGCACATGAGTTCCACAAGGCTTGCCTTTCTATAGGGCTTGTCCAGAATTCTCCAGGAAGGAAGAAGGGATTGGCGGCTTTTTTCATCTAAAAAGCCGGTAGTGATAATTACTTTTATGCCTGGGTACTTCTCACTCACATGTTTTGCAAGCGCGATTCCATTCAATGTCCCAGGCATCGCGATGTCTGTAAAGAGAATGTCGACATTGCTATCTTGAAGGATGAGTACAGCCGCATCTGCTGAATCTGCCTCAATGACTGTATGACCGAGATCGCTAAAAAGCCTGCAGGCGACTTTACGCAAAAAGAGCTCATCTTCGACTACTAGAACGCGTGACACGGGCGCCGTGCCACCCACTGCCGATCGGGGGACAACCGTACTGCCGATCAATGACTGTCTGTCAACTCCAGCAAGAGGCAAGTAGAGTTTCACGCAGGTGCCTTGCTGCTCCCGGGTCTCAATGGTGACTTTGCCATGCAGCTGTCGTGCGAAGCCGTAAGCCATTGGCAGTCCCAATCCCGTACCCAGACCCCGCTCTTTTGTCGTGAAGAAAGGCTCGAAAACCCGCGCCAATATTTCGGGTGACATGCCGGGCCCCGTATCGGAAACGCTGACCACGGCGTATTTGCCCGGCGCCAGTTCATCGGCACCAACCTCCAAAGTTTCAGTCGTCGTTGCCACGGTGACACAACGCACTGGTGACTCTCTAACCGCATCTCTCGCATTGATTACCAGGTTGACAATCGCGTTATTGAATCCGCTGGTGTCGAATTTCGACGCCAGACACCCTTTAGCCAGCTTCAATTCAAAGTGGACGGTTTTGCCGATGGTGTTTTCCATCAAAGGCTTGAGCTCAGCAAGCTCAGCATTGATATCGAAGACACCGACATCCATCGCCTGCCGTCGAGCCACAGACATGAGCGACTTGGTCACTTTTGAGGCGCGCACGGCAGCATCAAGAGCATCTTTAACATGTCGCTGACTAACTTCATTCAGTCCGTTGGCGTTCAGATAGTCGAGATTGTTAATGACAATACCAAGCAGATTGTTGAAATCGTGTGCGAGCCCGCCCGTAAGCTGCCCGATAGCGTCAAGCTTCTGAGACTCTCTCAGCCTGACCTCCGCTCGCTGCCGCTCAGTTACGTCTCTGATCAGGCCGATAAACTCATGTTTGCCACGCAGAAAAACCGGACGAACTGAAAGCTCCACAGTAAAAATTTCACCGTTGGCACGACGTGCCGACATTTCAGATATCTTGTTCACAACTCGGCTCTCGCGCTCCGAACTATAGTTACTCATTGCCAGAGCATGTGCGACTGCAAACTGTTCCGGAATTATAAGCTCTACCAGCGGCTTTCCCAGAGTATCTCGTTCCTCATACCCAAACATCTGCACAGCAGCTTTGCTCCACTCTGTCACAAAGCCTTTGTTGTCGATCGCGATTATTGCATCTGACGCACAGTCAATAATCTGCGATGTCCGGATTTGGGCATCCTCACGCATGGCAAGAGTTCTGAGCCATTGGAGATACAGCAAACTTGCCAGCAGCGTCAGCAACAATGATGTGATCAGAACAGTTCCTGGAATCGGACTCGCATTTGCGATCAGGAATCTGTCGGCAGGCTCGGATTCAATTAAATAGTTGCGACCGGCGATCTCCAGTGTCCTAGTTCTCCCCAAGCCCGCCACGCCCCCCCCCAAGCCTGAATCCTCAGAGGCTGCGCTCCTGAAATTGCTGTAGATAGTGACTGGCGCGCCGAAGTCGGTAACATCACTCATCGACACTCGGGCATCTGCGATAAGTGCACTGCTCGTGTCATTGAGGAGATTGCTGAAATTCACAACCGCAACCACAAAGCCGATAAGTTGGCGCTCCAATTCCCTGGTTTCTGAGGCCCGCCACACAGGCCTTGGCACCAATGCCCCAATCGATCCTTCTCCATTGCCGCCCTGCACCAGCTGAATTGGCGACGTCGCAGCAGGCGCGTTGGTGCGGATGGCGCGCTCGATCGCCTCGCGCCGCAAAGGCTCCGAAAAAATGTCGTAACCCACAGCTGACTGATTGGTTTCATAAGGCTCTATGTAAAGGACCGTGACGTAACGATCTCTTTCAACAGACCTCACCCGGCGCCCGTTCGCGTCAAGCTCGGTGATCTGGAAATTCTCCTGCCCTCGCAGCCGCGTTTGGCGCTCGAAGTCATCACGATCCTCACCACGGACAATTGGATTCCATGACAATGCCTGGAGACCCAATGCTCTGTACTCTCCCTGCACAACATCCCGCGTTAACACCCGGAAACGATCACTACCGAGATCAGGCTCTAGTTCAATTTGAGAGGCGATGCTGGCTTGATGCTGAAAAATCTCCCGCACAGCATTCTCCAAAGATAGAAACGCCACCTCGGAGACATAGTTGAAGCGCAGCCTCAGACTCTCTGTCTGGACATTCAATGTAAAAATATAGCTCAGGATGGAAAGCAGAAGTCCGATGGCAGTTACTGTCATCTGATTCAGAAAATAATCAGGCTTTCTGCCAAAAAAGAATGCTCTGTAGCCCTTGTAGACAAGGGGAAACCCCGTGATGATTCCAAGGGAATCACCCAGCCACCAGGTGAACAATCTTTCAAGCAATCCGTAGGTGCCGGAACCCGGTTCCTGCATCACGAATGCACCCGGAACAGCGGCGACCAGGCCGCACATAAAAGCGCCGCCGACAAAGGGCAGCACACTTTTCATCCGCAACTTGGGGTTCTCCATCGAGAAACTGCGCGGCAGCATTCGGGCGGCAACCAAACCCTCTGCAGTGTTGAAGCAGGCTATGAGCAGAGAGGGAAAGAACGCCATTTCAGCCTGCGTGCCGACGACTAGATTGAAGTAGTTTGCGAGGAATGCCCCTGTCAGTACGCCTACGGCGGCATGGGCACCCAAAGCCAGAATAGCAGCCATCGCCAGGCCCGACGGCAACCAGATAATCGTTATATTACCGGGGGGAATCGCAAACAGAAAGCCAAGCTGGGCAAGAGAAAAATAAAGCAGCGCTACAGCCAAAACATCTACTGCCTGTTGCCGCACGCTGCCGGACTTGAAGAATTCACCAGATCTTTTCATGAAATTGACCGAGCGCGAGAACTTCGTCTACTTGTGAATCGGCATCTTGAAATGAACCCCGTTCATCTGAGTGCCAAACGTTGAACATCACACCATGAGTGCGACACTCAATGCGTGTACCTCCAGCTTCAGCTCCAGGAGAGTCTTGTCACAATCTTGCACAATATGTGCAAGACTATCCCGCAGCCTTTCACTATCGCCCTTTAATGCCAACTCTTCCACCACAGACAACCTTGACGCTACGCGGAAAGCACCAATGCTCTGCGAAGAAGACTTCATCTTGTGAGCAAGGGAGACAACTGACCCCACGTCTTCCGGCAGCGAGATTCGTCCAAGCAGTCCAATCAACTCTTGAAGTTGCTCCATGTATAGACTGTAGAACTCCAGCAACACTTTCGGCTCGTCGGTCTCGAGAGTATTTCTAAGCTTGTTGTTATCCAGATGACTCTTTGCGGCGCTGTCGACGCTGATCTGCCGATTAGTGTTCATAACCATCGCCCTACTCCGATTTCGCCGAAGATGAAACCAAAAAATAGCCATTCCCACGCACGGTCACTATGTCAATGGCGCTGTCCAACAGAACGAGCTTTTTGCGAAGTCGACTTATCAGAACATCAACTGCGCGGTTCAATGGACCTCTCTCCATTCCGTAAATAGCTGAAAAAGCCCACTCGCGATCCACATAAGCCTCATCAGAGGCGAGAAACAGCGCAAGCAGTGCCAACTCTTTTTCCGTCAAACTTACTACACTGCCATGCGCTGATGACAGTCTGCGCTCGTCCCAGTTGATTCTTATCCCTGAGGACAATATTTCATTCGGGCGATAATTTGCGACTTTGCCTTCATACAGACGAAGAACAGCCCCGATTCGCGCAACAAGCTCATCGATATCGTACGGTTTGGTAACATACTGATCGGCGCCCGCGTTCAGACAGTTGACTACGGTCCTCGTCCTGCGGTCGCCTGTCAGCATGATCACTGGAACACCGAGCGCTCCCTTGGCTCTCATGCATACATCCAGGCCGGAACACTTTTCATTCCCGAGAAAATAGTCGAGGATAATCAGGCTCGGTGCTGCCCCGCCATCCAGCCAGGCAAAAAAATTGACGCTCTGACAGAATGAAATGCAGGAATATTTTCTGCGCTCAAGCTGCCTTTTGAGAAACAACGCAGCAATCTCATCGTCATCAAGTATGCAAATCAATCTCTTCTTCATCGATTTCTTTTCGAAAACTTCCCCTATGGGAAGTAGCTCACGTAATCAAGAATACCTTGTCCTGCTCAGCTGGAATGATATGCACACATGGCATTGATACAATTTTTTACATTCCTGCCAACGGCTCACTGCTACAATCTTTTCCGAAACGGGAGTCATTGTATGCAAAATTCAAATGAAGCGAAAGCACTTGTAGCAATTGGAATGAATGGGGAGATGGTAATTTTGAGCGTGTCTCCTGAAAATTACGAACTGACTTTGGATGCAAAAACCTACCCCGCTGAGCTCGCCCTGTGGCCAAGTGCGGCACCCCTGCCTCGAGATCCCGGACTTTATGAATTCAAAGGTTACACCGCACTTGAGGTCTTTGACGACCTTTCACCAGTAACCGTTCATAGAGGTTCATTCGAACGCGTGGTTGGATATTGATCCCTCCTGTACGGACGAACGCCGAAATGGCTGTTATGTTGATGTCAACAGATCGCGCCACTTGTCACAAGCAGGTTGATGAAGAAGCAGACGCGGGCACCGACACGATCGTCATATTGAGCGACAATGGAGTAATCCAAGCGGCGGAGGAAACCCCCTGGAACCGTCTTGGATTCCCAACACTAGCCAACATCCAATTCTCGGATTTTGTACACCCTGATGACGTTGAGTTCACTCAGGCTGCTCTTGAGACACTCAAAGAGCGAGGTGGCGAAATGAAGATCAGAAATCGCTGCCGAAAAAGCGACGGGAGCTATGTTCCCATTGACTGGACTTGCGCCGTCTATCCACTTGGAAAATCAATTCAATGCAGTGCAAGACTGCACTTGGCTAAGTTCACTGGCGCTGCAAAGCGGCTGGCAAACAGTGCACTCCTTAGCGCTGTAAGTCAGGCTCTCTCGATGTTCATAAGTGAGGAAAATCGCAAAGCGCCCTTCGAAACATTGCTCAAACACCTCCTCAGCATATCCTCAAGCGAATATGGATTCATAGGCGAAGTTCACTACACGAATGGAGAAATCCCCTTCCTGAGAACACACGCAATTACGAACATCGGTTGGGATGAAGAGACGCGCGCGATCTATGACAAACAATCTTCTCTGGGAGGCCTGGAATTTCATAACCTGAACACTTTGTTTGGTCGCGTCATGACATCAGGAAAGGCTGTAATGTCGAACTCCCCGTCTTCCGATCCTCGCCGCGGCGGTATTCCCAAGGGGCATCCGGCGCTGGATGCGTTTCTAGGATTACCAATTTATAGCGGGCCGACGATGGTCGGCATGATCGGCGTCGCCAACCGCCCCGGAGGTTACGATTCCGAGATGATAGGTGATTTGGAAATTTTCCTCTCTACTTGCTCTACACTTATCATGGCCATCAGGGCTGAGCGGGCTAGGCGCGATGCCGATACCAAACTCGAACAGGGAAAAACTATGCTGCGTGCGATAGTGGAGACAGTACAAGATGGTATTTTCGCCACAGACGCGTCAGGAAGTATGTTGCTTGCTAATCCCGGCTTCATAAAGATGTTCGGAATCAATACCCCGAATGTCGAAGGCTTGAGTATTTTGGACCTCATAGTCTCCGCAGATGAAAGTCCTATAAGCCTGCCGGAAATCTCCCCCACCGGAAACAGATTTTACTCTGACAAATCCTTACGCGGCGTGAAAAACCGCAGCGGTGAATTCCCCGTTGAACTTACGCTTTGCGCCACGCAAGTCTCAGAACAAAAGCTGATCGTCGGAACCGTGCGTGATATCACAGAATTGAAACAGGCTGAATCGAACTTGATCAGCGCGAAGCAACTAGCCGAATTTGCAAACAAGGCGAAGAGTCAGTTCCTGGCTAATATGAGTCACGAAGTCCGCACCCCAATGAATGGCATCATCGGCATGACGGAATTGATCCTGGGGACGCAATTGACGTCGGTGCAACGTGATTACGTGGAGACACTGCGGGAGTCGTCGGAATTCCTGTTGAATATTATCAACGACATTCTCGATTTCTCCAAGATTGAAGCGGGGCGCGTCGATATCGAGATGGTCGGGTTTGATTTTTTCAAAATGCTGGACGGTTTAATGCGGGAATTTCGCTTGCGGGCTGAATATAAGGGGCTCGAACTTCAGTTTGATTCTCCGTCTGCCACCCCAGCGATTGTGATTGGAGATCAAAAGCGACTAAGGCAAGTACTTCTCAACATCCTTGACAACGCAATCAAGTTTACCGAGAGAGGTCGCATAGCTGTCGCTGTAGAGACTCTTTCCAAGAGCGAAACGAGTGCAACCGTACGCTTTGAGGTCAGCGACACCGGCATCGGCATTGCCTCAGACTCACAGGCCGCAATTTTCGAACCCTTCCAGCAAGCTGATTCTTCGGTAACACGCCGCTTTGGCGGAACGGGCTTGGGACTCAGCATATGCCAAAGCCTCCTGAGCGCAATGGGGGGCACTTTGGAGCTTAGGAGCGAACTGCATGTCGGCACTACCTTGTCATTCACGCTGACATTTGAGCTGCCGGAAAATGCTACCTCTGAAGTCAATCTTCTTTCCGACGCGGCTCGCACAGAAGACGCCCCTCTGAGGAATCTCAAAGATGGTATCGGCAATCAGGAACAAAATGCCTTACGGATTCTGCTGGCCGAAGACAATGAGATCAACCAGAAACTTATGCATCATATGCTCGAAAAAAACGGCCACTTTGTCGCGCTCGCGGAAGACGGCGAGAAGGCCGTACAGTTGGCCGTTGAAGGACACTTTGATGTGATACTGATGGATGTTCATATGCCACGTCTGGGAGGGCTGGATGCCACAAAGCAAATTCGCGCCCATGAATCGGGAAGAGATCGAAGATCAACCATCATCGCGCTAACTGCCGACGCGATGCCTGAGGATCGCGATTTATGTATAGAAGCGGGAATGGACGCTTATCTTTCGAAGCCGATAAGAAGCGCCGAATTGCAGTCAATTCTCTCACGTATAAATGTCGCCTCTTGATACCCGTGCTTTTCCACGAGGCCCAAACGCTCGCTATGAATCAAGAAGTGCCACATCAGACAACAGGAAGACACCATGCCCGTAAAACAAGATCTACCACTGCTGCTGGTTGTAGATGACGATTCGTTTTTCCTTAAGCAGGTCGCATTTACTGCACAGTCTATCTACCGAGTCATTCAGGCATCGACACTTGGAGAAATCGGGAATTTGCATTTTAGCAACCTGCACACATTGATTCTTGATCTCAATATCCCAAACGGCAATGCCGTTGAATTCATGCTCTCCTTCCCGGACATCGCTCATCGCGTCAACCTGATCATCATCAGCGGGCTGGACACAAAGACTGTCAATCTATGCGCCGCGATCGCGGAAAACACACAATTCAAATCGGTACACTCCATCAAGAAGCCATTCAATGTCAGCGCTCTCCGAGACCTGCTGGAAAGGCTTGCATGCTTCAAAGATATTTCCCCGAGATCCAGCGCTGTTGCAGCTCAAGAGAAGAGGACCACAGCCGCCGAAGTCAGGACAGCACTTGCAAACAAAGAGTTTGTGACCTACTTTCAGCCTCAGATATGCTCGAAGGAGGGACGTTTTTCCGGAGCGGAAGCGCTGATAAGGTGGCGCCATCCAGCCAAAGGGATATTACAGCCGTCTCTTTTTATCGAGCTACTGGAGTCTCAAGAGTTGGCGTTGCCGTTTACGCTTTACGTGGCCGAAGACGCTGTGCGGCGATTCCAATCGATAGAGCCCGAGCTTCGCAGGGGCGCTAAGCTCAGCATCAATGTCCCACATGCAGCGCTTGAAGAGCCTCGCTTCACCGAACAGATTTGTGAAATTCTGGATAGGCATTCCTTCCACCCATCCGATTTAGTTATAGAGATTACAGAACGCGGTGTGCGTGGAAATTCCTGCGCAGACATCAGCTCAGTAGCTATGATGAGGATCAAGGGTATTGAAATATCGATCGACGATTTTGGGACTGGCAACTCGGGATTCGAAAGGCTTAAAACCCTGGCGGTGGATGAAATCAAGATTGACAAGATGTTCATTGGAGACATCTGCGAGTCCAGAACCTCTCAACTGCTGGTGCAATCCATTATGCAGATGGCAAAGACATTAGACATAAGAGTGGTTATCGAAGGAATTGAGACGGAAGACTCTCTACGCTGGCTGCGTGAACAAGGGAATTTCATTGCGCAAGGTTATTATTTCTCCAAACCGGTATCATGCAGCGCATTGATTGAATTTCTCCAGAAACTTAACCAAAATTCGATCTCTCCTTGCAACAATATTTTCGGCGAGTCCTGCGCGATCGACACCTATCCGATATCGGTGGGTCGATAGACCGCCACTTGCTCATACCCCGCATCGCGCAGGTGCGACGCGTGCAGACGACTCATGATTCCTCTGTCGCAATAAAGCAGATATTGTCGCCCTTGTGGCAAATCTGAAAAGCGCGTGCGCAGTTCGTAAAAGGGAATCTTCTCGACGGCGGCTTGCACATCGACCGGCAGTACCAACGGACAAGCCTCTTCTTCCTCGGGGTGGCGAATGTCGATGATGACAACACCGTTCTCGGGAGCTGCCACCTCCTCTACCTTCACCGCCTTGTTGCCAACACCCTCGATCACTCGATCAATCATCTGAATCTCGATGTTCTGGATTGCCGTTTCCAGAACCTCGAAATTGAACAGCGCTTCTTCCGCTTCGATACGGGGCAACCTGGCCCGTGTGGTGGGCCGCACCGAGATGACGCCGCAGTATTCCGGCACATGTCTGGAGAATTCCTCCGTCCCGATCTGTCTGGCGAGATCGATGATCTCCTGCTTATCGCTCGTAATCAGAGGGCGCAGCACCAGCTTGTCGGTCACACGGTCGATGATCGCGAGGTTGGCGATAGTCTGACTCGCGACTTGCGCCACACACTCACCAGTGACTATTGCCTCCAGCTTGAGAAAACCCGCCACTCTGTCCGCAGCGCGCAGCATCATGCGCTTGAGCACTACCCCCATCTGCGTCTTGCCGATCTTGGTGACAATCTCCTCCACCACCCCTTCAAACGGCACCGTCACAAACTTCACACGGTGCGAGGCACCATATTTGAGCCACAGATACAGGGCGACCTCTTTGACCGCGAGTTCATGCTCGCGTCCACCCAGGTTGAAAAAACAATAGTGGGTAATCAGCCCGCGCCGGATGCACAGATAGCTTGAGACCGCTGAATCGAAGCCTCCCGAAATCAGTGACAGCACCCCATCCTGCGTCCCCAGGGGATAGCCACCCAGCCCCTTGACCGTGCGCTCCACCACAAACATCTCATCGTGATGAATCTCGATCTTGACCTCGACTTCAGGGTGATCAAGATTGACGCCACGGGCTCCATAGCCTTTCATCAGACCTGCGCCGACAAACCGCTCCACATCCATGGAGTTGTAGGGATGCACACCCTGCCGTTTGCAGCGCACGGCAAAGGTCTTGCCTTGCAGTAGAGGCCCATAACACACTCGAGCAAGCTCCAATATTCCGTCCAGGTCTGGAAGCGGACACTTGCGCACCTGCATCACCGCAGCAATGCCCGGGGTATGCGCAAGCAACATCATGATGCGCTCCAGGATGACCGGATCCGAGATTTCCGTGCGGATCTCCAGATTATCCCATTCCCCGATGATGCTGATTGCCTCGTCAATCACTGTCAGCCGGGTGCGCAGGCTGCGCCTGAGCACGCGAATCATGCGCCGACGGACCTGACGGGTCTTGATGATAATCTCTGGAAAAAAGCGCACGACAAACAGCATGAATTCAACTCACAGGTGGCAAAAAAGGTCGACGGCAAAGAGGAGCACCATTTTGGATCACAAACAAAATGCACGCACCAAAAAGGAGCAATGATCGTGCGGGCTCGGAGGAGGACAGAGTGCCAAGCCTTGAAAACGCTCGCTATGCAGGGCACCCCCAACTGGCATATATTTTGCTCCACCCCTGCACACAAGGCCCGCTGGCGCGCTATTATAGTCCCGATGGAGCAGCTTGTTGAGCGCAGCCCACTGCACTTCTTCAGCGACCCGCGTTATAGTGAGGCTTTACTGGGGAATCGCGAGTATATCGGCGATTCCAGCCTTTAACCCGTGACACCGTAATGTCACGAACTGTTGTCACGATCTCGATCACTCGGAGGATCAAGAATGTCTGCAAAGACTTTGAAATTAATAAAAGATAACGATGTAAAGTGGGTTGACCTCCGTTTTACGGACACCAAGGGCAAAGAGCAGCATGTGACTTTCCCTGCGGCCGTTGTTGACGAGACTTTCATGGAAGGCGTCATGTTCGATGGCTCTTCAGTCGCTGGCTGGAAAGGCATCAACGAGTCCGACATGATCCTGCGCCCGGATGACAGCACTGCCGTGCTCGACCCGTTTGCGGACGAGCCACAGCTCAACCTCACCTGCGACATCATCGAACCTAAGACCATGCAGGGTTACAACCGCGATCCGCGCTCTGTTGCGCGTCGTGCGGAAGAATTCCTGAAGTCTACAGGTATCGGCGACAAAGCCTTCTTCGGTCCGGAGCCTGAATTCTTCGTATTCGATCAGGTGAAGTGGAAGACTGAAATGAACCGCTCCTTCTTCGAGATCATCTCCGACGAAGCAGCCTGGTCAAGCGACGCAGCGATCGAAGGCGGTAACAAGGGCCACCGTCCAAAAGTAAAAGGCGGCTATTTCCCCGTTCCTCCAATCGACTCCTTCCATGATCTGCGTGGCGCCATGTGCGACACCATGACTGAAATGGGTCTGGTCATCGAGCTGCACCACCACGAAGTGGGCAACGCCGGCCAGCTGGAAATCGGTGCCAAATTCAACACGCTCGTGAAGAAAGCCGACGAAGTACAGATCCTGAAGTACTGCATCCACAACACTGCGGATGCCTACGGCAAGACTGCGACATTCATGCCCAAGCCTCTGGTAGGCGACAACGGCAGCGGCATGCACGTGCACATGTCTATCTCCAAAGATGGCAAGAACGTGTTTGCGGGCGACCAGTATGCTGGTCTGTCCATGGAAGCCCTGTATTACATCGGCGGTATCATCAAGCACGCCAAGGCACTGAACGCTTTCGGCAACGCTTCCACCAACTCTTACAAGCGTCTGGTGAAAGGCTTCGAAGCCCCGACTCTGCTGGCTTACTCGTCACGTAACCGCTCTGCGGCGATCCGTATTCCTTACGTCCTTGGCGGCAACCCGCGCGCCATCCGTATCGAAGTGCGCTTCGGTGACCCCACAGCGAACCCCTACCTGTTCTTCGCGGCGATGCTGATGGCCGGTATCGACGGTATCAAAAACAAGATTCACCCCGGCGACCCAGCCACCAAGGACCTCTACGACCTGGAGCCGGAAGAAGAGGCGTTGATTCCACGCGTCTGCTACTCCCTGGACGAAGCACTGGAAGCCCTGGACAAGGACCGCGACTTCCTGAAGCAGGGCGGCGTGTTCTGCGACGACCTGATCGATGCCTACATCGAACTGAAGTCCCTGGACTGCACACGTCTGAACATGTCCACTCACCCGGTTGAGTTCGACATGTACTACAGCGTTTAAGATCGACGTCTGACAGAAGTCATAAAAAAGCCCGGCGCTGCCGGGCTTTTTTTTGCCTCGAGATCCACTGACTGTGGGTGTGGGAGCGAGCCCTGCTCGCGATTGAGCTCTCACATTGAACTTCAAACCGACACATTCATCGCGGGCAGGCCCGCTCCCACAAAGCAGTGCAGCCTATGCCCAATATGGAACACCTGTTATTTGCACATTGCACCAATTCGGTGCATAGTGAAATCCGATTCTCACCCCTTTGTCTGTAAACCACGTAAATCAAGGCCTCACAGTAATTGGTTTAGTATTTGCATAATCAGCTGAGCGGTGGCCCTCAAAGCCGCTTTGATGCACCTGGAAAGAGCAGTTCCCTTGACTATCGATAATCTGCACAGGCGACTATTGGACAATCTCAGCACGGGCGTGATCGTTTTCGATCACGATCTGCGGCTGGGCTATATCAACCTGGCTGCGGAAAGCATGCTCGCCCTCAGTGGCCGTCAGGTGCTTGGCGCCTGGATTGGTGACATCTTCCTGAACTCGGACCAGGACATTGCGGATATCCGCAACGCACAAACCAGCAACCACAGCTTTACCAAGCGCAAGGCGGAACTGCTCACGATCCAGGGGCAGACCATCAATGCCGATTACACGATCACACCTCTGGTCGATATGGCCGAAGCACACATCCTGATGGAGATTCAGGCCATCAACTATGCCGAGCGCATCAGCAAGGAAGAGGCACTGATCTCCACACACGAGACCACGCGGGAACTGGTCCGCGGTCTGGCTCACGAGATCAAGAATCCACTGGGTGGAATTCGCGGCGCGGCACAGCTGCTCGCGCGCGAGCTGCCCAACAGCGATCTTACCGACTACACCAATGTCATCATCGAGGAGGCTGATCGTCTGCATAAACTCGTCGACCGCCTCGTCGGATCGCGCAAGTTGCCCGAGTTGAAACTGATCAACATCCACGAGGTTCTGGAGCGCGTGCGCAATCTGATCGAGGCCGAGGTCATCGACAAGGACATTCGCATCGAGCGCAACTACGACCCCAGCATCCCCGATGTGATGGCCGATTCCGAGCAGCTGATTCAGGCCGTGCTGAACATCGTGCGCAACGCCATGCAGGCGCTGGAGAGCCCAAATGTCCGACACAACACCGGCACCATCGAATTGACCACGCGTGTGCTGCGCAACGTCACCATCGGATCGGTATTCCATCGTCTGGCCGCACGCATCGAGATTATCGATAACGGTCCCGGCATTCCCGACGATCTGATCGGCAGCATCTTCTATCCGATGATCAGCGGACGCGCCGAAGGCACAGGACTCGGACTGTCAATCGCGCACTCCATCATCACGCAGCACAAAGGGATGATCGAGTGCAGCAGCAAACCCGGCAAGACACGTTTCGCCATTTTCATTCCCGTAGCTCCACGACCGCGCGCCAAGCGCAAGTTGACAGAATCATGACGCAGCACACAATCTTCAGGAGCCCACAATCATGAGCAAGCACAATTCAGTATGGGTACTGGATGACGACAAATCCATTCGCTGGGTGCTGGAAAAATCCCTGACGAAAACGGGATTGAACACCATGTGTTTCGACAATGGCGAGGATCTCCTGCACCGCCTTGAAAGAGAGCGACCTGACGCCATCATAAGCGACATTCGCATGCCTGGCATCAACGGACTTGATCTGCTGTCGACGGTGCACGATCAGTATCCACAGTTGCCGGTAATCATCATGACGGCGCATTCGGACCTGGACAGTGCGGTATCATCCTACAGTCGTGGTGCTTTCGAATACCTGCCAAAACCGTTCGACATCGACGAAGCCGTGGCAATGACTGTGCGCGCACTGGAGCACGCACGCGACAAGAATGTGGAAATTCCTGCGCCGACGCTGGAAAGCCGCAAGGACATCATCGGTGAAGCACCGGCAATGCAGGAAGTCTTCCGTGCCATAGGTCGCCTGTCACAATCCAATATCACAGTGCTGATCAATGGTGAATCCGGTACGGGAAAAGAACTTGTCGCTCACGCTCTGCATCGTCACAGCCCGCGCAGAAAGAATCAGTTCATCGCGTTGAACGTGGCCGCGATACCCAAGGACCTTATCGAATCGGAACTGTTCGGTCATGAAAAAGGCGCCTTCACAGGCGCAACCTCGCAACGTACCGGACGTTTCGAACAGGCCAATGGTGGCACACTGTTTCTCGACGAGATCGGTGACATGCCGGCGGAAACCCAGACGCGTTTGTTGCGCGTACTCTCCGATGGTGAGTTCTACCGGGTGGGCGGCCATACGCCCATCAAGGTGGATGTGCGCATCATCGCGGCCACGCATCAGAATCTGGAAGTCCTGGTTTCCAAGCACCTGTTCCGCGAAGACCTGTTCCATCGTCTCAACGTGATCCGCATTCACATCCCACGACTGCGCGACAGACGTGAAGACATTCCACGCCTTGCACAGCACTTTCTCGCGAAGGCCGCCGAGGAGCTGGAGACAGAGCCGAAAGTATTGCGTCCCGAGACGGAGAAATACCTCACCGGTCTCAACTGGCCTGGCAACGTGCGTCAGCTGGAGAACTTCTGTCGCTGGATTACCGTGATGGCGTCCAGTCGCGAAGTGCATGTCGACGATCTGCCACCGGAGCTGTTGGAGACACAGGCGCAGAGCAGCAGCTCTGGCAGCTGGTCACAGTTGCTGTACAACTGGGCGGATCAGGAGTTGAACCTGGGGCACAAGGAAATTCTCAATCAGGCCACACCCATCTTCGAACGCACGATGATCGAAGTGGCACTCAAGCATACGGCAGGCCGCCGACGTGATGCGGCCCTGCTGCTCGGCTGGGGCCGCAATACGCTGACGCGCAAGATCAAGGAGCTGGAGATCGAAGGTGACGGCGAGGGTGAAGGGGATGACGAATAATCCACTGACTGTGGGATATACAAATCATGGAGTCGGGCGGTTGTAGATTTCCTGCCAGTTGATCACGCGGTCGTGATTGCGGAACTGGCCGAACTCGATCTGGCCGCGGGGGCTCTCGTCGTAGTCGTCGCCCACATCGTCCCACTCGAAGCTCAAATACTCCAAGCCCGCCGCAGTCAGATTCAGTTCAACGTCCACGGTGCCACTGTTACCTTCTCCAGGCGCTGATGTCAGCAATGGATCGTCCGTCGGGGACGGCACATTCTCCAGCCCTTGTGTCTGCCCTTCCAGGAAAGTCACTGTATCCGGCGACGTCAGTGTCGTTTCTCCATCGGCAAGTTCACCCGTATAGGTAGTCCCCACGTAACTCAGATCATCCACGTCAATGAGCGTGCAGTTGTCGAGCGAGTTGCGGACGAATTCACTGCCGTTGAAGTATTCGACCAGGAACGTCAACGCCAGGTCTTCCGTTTCAGGACCATAGGCATTGTTGACGATGATTCTGCCATAGCGGAACTCATGTTCATCAATCAGGTAATACTCGAAATCACCTGGTTCCGGATCGCCATCATCAAGATCGACATTGAGAACACCTGTGGATGCCAGCCCATTGCGCTCAGGATCGATCGTCACCCCGGCATCACCATTCTCTGCAGGCAGGAAAGCAATCTGCATGTTCGGATAAGGGCCATCCGGTGCCGCAGGATCATTGCGTTCGAACATCATGTTGCCAGTCAGCGTGAGAATGCCGTTATTCCACGTTCCAGCGAAGGATGTCGGCATGCTCACATTGGCGAGTCGCGTCGTCATGTCTTCATCGCTCGCGGCGTCGACATCACGAATCGCGACCAGGCCAAGTTCTGCAAACGTGTCGAGCTTGGCGTAGTTGCCGCGATAATTCACCGTAGTGTAGTTGCCACTGTCCGACAAGCCCTTGGCCACCAACTCCAGCTCCAGACCGAAGGCTTCATTCATGTACGTGAAAACTGAGTCTGGCACGCAACCGGCGTTTGCACGTGGATTCAGAACAGCGTCCGTCACCGTGAACAGATTCGGATAGAAACGTCCTACATTGCGCACATAACCGCGAATGTTGACACCGGAATTCAGGTAACCCGTCTCCACTTCACTGGCCTGACCGACGATACGTGCGCTCAGATCGATGATACCCACTTCGTTGTAGGCGATAGTGTGCGTCACGGCACCTGAAGCGAAACCATCAAAGAACTTGTCAACCAACTGATTGGCAGCGCGTATGCCACCCTGCGCTTCTACCTTATTCTCATCCACCGTCAGCATGACGCGATAATTGGTCGCATCGGAATCCAGCTCGAAGTTCGGCGTCGGGCGATTATTCGCCAGGCTCGCATCGCTGTCGGGAATGCCATCATTGGCATTATCGCCGTTCAAATTGGAGTCATCATCCGCCGCCTCCCAGCCCACTGAGGTGACAGTAGTATTGAAAGACTCCCCGGCGATCTTCCACAACGTTCCAGTGTGGTCTGCAGCATAGGAAGCATGGCCCGTACCACTGTTCTGACGCCCATTGTCGAAATCGATATCAAATCCGAAGGGGCGTACGATGAACTGATTACTGGCGCGGTCCAGAGTGTCTCCCGACTTGGTGGCCAGCACCGGATCAAGATTATCGCTGAGTGGAATATCGAAGCGCGTGTGCAGGCGCATTCTGCCAACGTCGGTGTACTCAATGACGATCGGCGCACCGGGTTCGCCGCTGTAGTCCTGCAACGTGATGTCCAGAGCAGTGTAGTTGACAGGGTCACCATCATCGATGAGTGGCACTTCGGTGTCGTTGACTTCGAAGGTCTCGGGGTCAAGACCCGTGTTGTTGCATGTGCCTGGGTCGTCACACTCTGCTGCGAACTGAAACTGCAGTGTCTCTCCCACGTCGAACAAGGGTTCGCACACACCAGGATTGGTACCGGAAGAATTGACAGCCTGCACGATCAGCACGGATGCCAGCGGATTCACGCTCGAGGGCTTGCTCGCGATCTGCAGTGGGATGGGCGTCACATCATCGTTGGTGCCAATGTTCAGAATACGCAGCCCCACCTGGGACACGGATAGACTGGGATCCTCACCCGGTGAAAGTTCCGACTGAGTACCATCCGAGACATTGACGCTGACAACTTCCGGGTCTGTTGCGGGGCCTGTGTAATCAAAACGAATGGAGACTGAGTTTTCATCTACCGGGAAAGTGTAGGTAGCCGTTCCATCCACGTCAGTGCCGGTATCATTCAGAGTGCCATCGCCAACCAGCAGACGCGACCAGCTGCCACGGCCGGTGCTGGTGGTCAGATTGATGCTGATGGCACCTGGCAGCACCGGATTATGATTGGCATCGTGCGCAGTAATAGTGACATCCGACGCCAGACATGCAACGCCATTCACGACTCCCGAGGTCGATCCATTGATGTCCACCTCGTAATGATGCACACCAAGTGGGCTGACGTCGCATTCATTCGTAAGCGCTGTAAGCGTCACATTATCTATCGTGAACGATTTCCCGCCCAACGTGTAACCCTGATTGACTCGAAAGCGAATCTGCGTAGTAGCGGTAGGCGCCGCTGCCAGCACATCTGAAACATTCAGACTACCGGAGGAGGCGCTTCCTGAGGCAGTGTTCGGCAAGGGAGCAGTTCCTCGTTCGTAAAGTGCTATCTGCTGCCACGCAGGATCTCCAACAGACGTGTGACGGGCTTCCACTATGATTTCATCACTCCCGATATCCAGCCCCGCCCAGGTATAGTCGAAAGACAGCATCAGATCGGAGACCAGTGTCGCTCCGCTCAGATCAATTGCGCGCGCCAGACTCGGTTGAGACGTGCCACCGGTGGCAGTGAACACCGCGGTTCCTCCTGAAACCCTGCCAAAGTTATCGACGTAATTCAGTGTGACCCCTTCGTCGTACACAAACGTGGGCGCCTCAGCACCTGTTCCAGGAGGATGCCCTTCACGGGCAAGACCGTTGGTCACATCGACGTTCACAGTGCCAGCGACAGACTGCGACAAGGCAAGCACCACCGTACCAAGATCGCCTGGCACATACGTGTAGATAGCGATACCGTCGTCTGCAGTGCCATTGTCAATCGTTCCATCACCATCGATCAGTACCCAGTCACCTATTCCCGTGTTGGTGGTCAGGCGGATTGACCCGAAATAGTCGGTATCACGACTGTGAGTCAACCCCTCATGTTTGCTGATGCGGATCTCCATTCCCGTGGCAGAGCACACGGTTGCCTCACCACCAGCGTTGGAGATACGGAAGTGTCCAACGTAGCTGTCTTCGATCAGATGCAACGCATCGATCAAAAGGTCGGCTTCATTTCCGGTGGATTCGAAGATTCCCAGCGCGACGTTGCCAAGGAAGAGATTCTCCGTATCCCTGTCGGGATCGTTCACAACGCTCTCACCATCAAGGTTGATGCTGGTGACATCGTCGCGCGTGAACAGCGTTCCGGTTTCGGGCTCCCACTCGACGCCGACACCAATGGTGATTGCGTCGTCGGAATCATTCGCCGAAATGATCAGCGTATCGAGGTTCCCGTCCGCCGTGTTCGGATCATCGCGCAGATAAAATCCGTTGATACTCACGTTCGTCGTGTCGTCGAAATAGTCAGCGCCCGCGAAGAAGATGCTCGCATCTCCCGTGTCGGGATCGTACAGGATCAGATCGGCGCTGGTGAACGGTACGCCATCGATTGTGCTGCCGCCCGCTGCCGGGGTCGCCGCAAATATGATGGTGCAGTTGTAAGGGGCACTTGGCGCGCAATCGCCCTGCAAATAGACCGCCGTAATATTGACGCCACTCGCTGGCCCGGTGCCACCGAAAATGGTGGAGCCATCGAACAACATCGTGGCGGTCATCAGGATGGGATCATAGACCACCAGGTCTCCCGGCTCGAAGGCCAGGTTATTGGTGCCGACAGTGCTGCCCGCTTGATCTGCCGAGATCACGATGTGACCATTCTTCATCAGATGCACCGCATCGGCATCGTTGACGTTGTAGCCCAGCGCGCTGTTGTCGAAGAACATCGTCGCCGTGTCGGTAACGGGATCATAGATGATGTAGTCATCGTCTTCGAAATTGCTCAACCCCCCAATGGTTGTCTGCTCACCCAAGGAGCTCACGGAGATAAGGAATTTCTCCTGCGAAGCCACCGGCGCGGCGACAATCGCTGTGATATCCGTGTCGGAGTTGTTTCCTGGTACCACATCGAAATTGTATTGTCCCGCCGTGACTGTCGCGGTGTTGGTCACCTGATATCCGCCAGATCCGGTGACGTCGACCGTCAACAGAATGTCGGTACTCTGACCAACACCAAGCGAGCCGGCAAACGTGCAGGACAGATTGCCCGGCGGCGTGGGGCATACCCATCCTGTACCCGCTGCAGACAAGAATTCCACGCCTGCGGGAGGCTCCGTATCCGTCACGGTTATTGTGGCAGTTGTTGCATCCGGTCCGTTGTTGGTCACGCGCAAGGTGTAGATGCCTTCCTCATTTTCCTCAAGGATGTCATCGACAAACTTGTCGATCGTCAGATCCACTTCGACGCCCTTCACGACGGTAGTCACGCTGTCGACGTTGTTGTTGTTCTCCTGTTTGTCATCCAGATCGTTGATGTCGATGTTGCCGCCTTCCAGATCGTTGTAGTTGTCGAACTGGGGTGAACGGACACAGGTCTCTGGGTCTGGAATCAATCCGGTGGCGGCGGTGCATGGAAGCAACGGAGTCGGGTCCTCCGCACTGGGTCCGCCCGAATGTAATACGCGAACGCTGTTCTTGGCATTGTTGTTCTGTAGTGGGAACGATCCGGTGCCGCCAATGTTCACAGTGGCGGTAATGACAGGCAGATCCTCATTTGCGGCCAGTTGAAAGTCAGTCGCGCCACCCGTCCACTGCGAGATATCCATTGTGCAGGTGAAAGCACCCGGCGACGACACTATGTCAACCGTGCAATCCCAGTCGGTACCGCTGACATCACCAGCACTGTCGAAGGTCATGCCGGCAGGCAATGTATCGGCGACCACGACATACCCGTTGGCAAATCCACCATCCAGACCGCCGTTACCGTTGTTGGTGACAGTGAACTGGTACGTGCCCGTGCCATTTACCTTGAACGTACCAACCTGGGACTTGAACACTTCGATGTCCGCCACCGGGAAGTTGGTGACGCTGATGACCTCTGAGATCAGCATCACGAGGTCGGCCTCGGCACTGTAGCGAGTCGTGATCTGTTCTGCCTCGGCACCGAGAAAACCGAACTCGTACAGTGTGTCTCCCGGATTGGCTCCCTGGAAATAATGTGTATCAACGTCGAGCCCCCAGGAATTACCGATGCGAGGGCCGCCAGTCTCCGCCTGCGGGCCGGGAGCATCGATCTCATAGCCATCGCCGTTCAGCCCACCAGTGCTGTCGAATTCAAAGAAACCAGTGGTGCCGTCCAGGTAATAGACCGGACGCGTGATAGTGGAATTGAACTCTTGTCCCAATGGATTCAGAGTTGACGTTACCACATTGAAGTCTGTGGAGTTCGGGGCATCCTGGATGCCAAGTCCTTCTTCCTCATTCACGGCGTTCAACGTTTCGTCACCTTCGATCGTAATGTGGGTGACCTGGCCATTTGGCAGATTGTTGGCGACGTCATGCGATGCCATGCGGAAGTTGCGTGGCACCAGAGTGAAGGAGGAATTCTGGAAAGGCTGGAAACCATGGAACATATTCAGCACTCGCAGTCGTTCATCTTCATGTTCATACACCACGATCATGGCCCAACCGCCTGCGCACGCCTGGGACAAATTCCACGGACTGCCAATCTGCACGGCCAAATTCTTGAGTGTGTAGGAACCTGATCCAGTCACCAGATTGGTGACATCCCTGTACGCAGCAAAGTAGTCAAGATTGTTACTGTTGCCGACATCGTCGATAAGGAAAATCTGCTGAGCGGTAATTGCAATTTCGGATCCGGTTAGGCCGAAATTCACATTTTCATCCACTTGATCGAGCGCATCGTCACCGGCGGACGACCAGTAGAGATAGGCCGCCTCGATCTGAGCTCCTACCGGAAGCGTCAGCGTAGCCGAAGAGCCGACCGCCGGGTCTACAAAATTGCATCCAAGCGGCGCAGGAGAATCCTCATTGTAGGTCGTGCGCAGCGTAGCGCCTATGGCACGATAGCTCATGTTGCCGGAGAAGGTCTGAAATAGAATGACCGGCTCATAATTACCTGCCAACGGAGAGCCAGCTACCAGTGGCTCAAAGGCGGCAACAACCTGAGAGTATACAGGCGCACTGACATTCAACGTCTCCGATGCTGTAACGATGCCGGCCGTTGGTTGGCGACCGGCTGCACCGGCGAAACGGGACTCTGCACCTGTCGGGTTGGCGACCGGTGCAGGTGATTGTCCGAACTGCCTGACCATGAAAGCAGTTGGCACGGGACTGCTGTAAGCGCGCGCATTGTTGAAAGTGGTTCCGTCCATGTTGGTGGCCATCACCAGCAGCGCGTTGTTGGAGGTAGTCGTGATCGTCGTGGACACTACAGACGAATTGGTGCCGGTTGTCCCATTCAGAGGTCCGGTATTCGCCGGTGACTCGACAGCCGGAAACTCCTGCTTGACCTGATCAATCGCCAGCATACACATACCGGCACCTGCGGCACCTCCTGTATAGGCTCCGGGGTATGCCCCTGCTGCCGTCGGCAGATCGGCTTCCAGGATTCCCCACATCTCCACCACGCTGCCTTCACCTGACGTCGTGGTCTCACGTCTGATCAATGTCATTGGCTCGCCATCGAATGTCGCTCCACTGACAGCCGGTCCTCCACCCGTGGCCGCGGCAATCATCATCAACACCATACGGCTGCGCTGATTGGCAACAGCGGTCTGTGCAGGGATGGTCAGATTGGTAGTGGTGCCTACAACACACGCTGCGGTGCCGACAACATCCGGCAGACATGAGCTTACAAGCAGATTGGGGTCGAAACTCGCATTGACCACGATCGGACCATCTGTCGCGTTGAAGTTCACGCCCTCAGCATGTGGGTTGCTGAAATTCAGAATGACCGCCCCATTATCTGCGTCAGCAAAAGCGTAAGTCGCAACGCCATTGTCGTCGCCCGCGCTATCCGTGAGCACGCCAGTGCCTGTGTTCACCAGCCAGTTGCCATGGTTGGTGCTGGTCGCCAGCGTCATCGTGCCGATGTAGTCCACTGCAACACCACCGGTGCTGTTACGCACGGTGAACGTCACAGCTTCCTGTTCGCAAGCCGTTGACTGCCCGCTGTGACTGATCTCGAATGTACAGGTCGCGACTGTGATGTTGAGGTCATAGGCATTGGCGGAATTGCGCGGATCCAGTGTCGTGCCATCCGACACGTTGATATTGACCACGCCCGAAGAGGTCGTGTGGAGGAAATCCAGCGTTACGGTGCCGGAGTCGCCACTGTTGAACAGATACGTGGCATTACCGTCTTCGGCAACCGGGTCGGTCAGGGTGCCAAGACCATTGCCTGTACGCCACGTTCCATCACCGGTTGTCGTGCTGAGATTGATAGTGCCAGTGTAGTTGGTAATCGTGGTGCCACCACTGTTCACCAGAGTGATTGTCACGGCTTCGATGGAACATACATCCATGGTTCCGCTGTGCGTGACGCGGAATGTGCATGCGGTAATGGTGAGATCGGGGTCGTTGGGGCTTGCAGGAGCAGTAACCCCTCCTGCGACCACGTTGAAGTTTGCCGTTCCGGCGCCAGCCTGATAGTTGAGAAAAATCTCTCCACCGTCAGTTGCCAGGAAACCGTAGGTCGCCGCACTGTCGCCCAGAGCACCATTGTCAAATGTACCGTTGGCGTCGGTGAGCACTGTTGTCTTCGACCAATTACCTCCGGTCACACCCGAAGCGCTCAAGTTGACGTTGCCAACGAAATTCACAAGCGCGCCGGTGGAATCCACTACACGAATTCTGATCTGCTCCACGGCACAGACATCGGCCGCACCATCATGATTGATCTGGAACGCACAGGCGCCCACGTTCATGCTGAGTGCGTAACTCTCTGTCACTACCGCGCCCCCCACCGCATCGAATGTGATGACTCCCACAGTGCTGGTGGAGAAATTAAGAATCACCTGACCGTCGTCGGCATCCAGGAAAGTGTATTGCGCGATGCCATCGTTGGTGGTCAGATTGTCGAATGATCCGACGCCGGTATTGAGGGTGTAGTTGCCTGTTCCACCACTCGAGGTCAGCGTTACTGTGCCAGTGAAATCGGTCACGAGATCACCGAAGTTGTCACGCACGGTAATGGTGATCGGCGTGGTTGCGTTGCAGGTGCCATGTGATGTCGCATGGGAAATTTCGAAATGTGGCGCCGGCGCAGGCTCGATACCGATGGTTTGTGTGACCCAGTTGGTCGCGTTATTGGTGAAGGCAGCTGTTCCCGATCCTCCCGCACTCTCCTGATTCAGATACGCACCGGCGCCGTACATGATGCCTGCGTTATCCTGCGTGATGTTGCGGTACCCTGTGATGACAGTCCCCGGATCAGAGACCATCCCTCCAGCACCGTTAACCGCAGCAAGACGCACGATGAGTGTGTCGTCCAGCGTTGTCGTAATCGCGGGAGCTAGAGCGTTGGCGGTGTTGCTGACCGTGGGGGTGCCGGCGATGACAACGCCGGAGGCACCGGTGTAGCGCATCATGTACGCATAAGTGATGGCGCTGTTGCTGGTGGTGAATGTGTAGGACGCTGGTTCGGAGCCTCCTGCCACACGAGTCATGATCGTCAGGTTTGCTCGTGCGTTGCCGTTGCCGCCACCGGTGCCGGCATTGGTGATATTGCTCCAGCCGGCCAGCGCGTTGACGTTCGTGCCATTCTGGTTACTGGCGAACACGGCGACCAGCAGATCCCCTGCCGCAGTGCTCGGTGGCACATTCAACAACACGGATGTAGAGGCAGCGCTGATTTCTGTCGTGGTACAACCCATCAGTTCCACGAGCTGCGAGCCCACGATACCACCTGTGAAATTGCAGTTCGCTGGAGGCGCATTCACGCCAATGATGCCGGACGTGACGGCGCCCCACCCTGTCGCAGTAAATTGCAGTGTACGATCTCCGGGGGTACCAGTAATCATCAGATCAGTGAAAGCAGCAAACCCGGCACCATTGGTGGTAGCGGTGAGCGTGCCGCCAAGTGTGCCACCACCGGATGCGATTGCCGCTGTGACGATCAGACCACTGACAGGTGAGCTGTTGCCGTCCAGCGCCTGCACCACCGGTTGCTGGGCAAAGGCGAACCCACTCGTCACAATGGTCGATGCCTGCTGGGTAATGGCAAGGTTGGAGAACACCGTAATGGCATTGCTGTCGACGGAAGCCCAGTTGGTCGCCGTGAAGCGCAACACGCGATTGCCAGGCGCGCCCGTGATGCTCAGGTTAGTGAATGTAGCGAGTCCGTTGGCATCAGTGGTGGCGGTAACGGTACCGCCCAAAGTGCCTCCGCCGGAGAATATCGCCGCTGTCACCTGCAACCCACTGACTGGGTTGCCCGCGCCATCGAGGGCTTCAATCACTGGCTGCTGGGCCAGCGCAACGCCGCTCCCCACACTCGTTGATGGCTGCACGGATACCGCGAGCGGTGATGCCACCACGGCAACCGTATTCGAATCCACCGAGTTCCATCCCGTTGCCGTGAAGCGCAACACGCGATTGCCCGGGGCTCCGTTGATGGCAAGGTCTGTGAACGTTGCCAGCCCCGAGCCGTTCGTGGTCGCCGTCAACGTACCACCCAACGAACCACCACCCGACTGAATGGCAACCGTCACCTCCACTCCGGCGACAGGATTCGAGGCGCCATCAAGCGCGAGAACGACAGGCTGTGGCGAGAGTTGCTCACCACTTTCAACACTCGGATCAGGCTGGGTATTCAGCGTCAGCGTGGACGGCTGGATGGTAATCGTATTGGAGATCACCTGGCTCCATCCGGGAGCGGTGAAGCGCAGAGTATGGGCACCAGATGCCCCCGTGATGAACAATCCACTGAAACTGGCCAAACCACTGCCATTGGTGGTTGCAGTCAGTGTGCCGCCAAGCGTGCCAGGGCCGGACGCTATCGCCACCGTCACTTCAACCCCCGCAACCGGGCTGCCATTGTTCGCCAGAACAATGGGCTGCTGCGCGAACACGACTCCCAGATTCGCACTGGCCGAAGGTTGTTGCTGCATCGCCAGCGGTTGCAAGGCTGCTTGTACCGTGATGGTGCCCGAGGTCACTGGTGTCCAACCGGTCGCGCTGAAACTGAGCGTGTGGGCGCCAAGCCCGGTGATTGCCAAATCGTCATACGTGGCATAACCGTTGACATCTGTTGTACGGACCACGGTGCCACTTAAACTTCCGGTTCCGGACGCGATAGCGGCCGTGACCTCCACGCCCTGAATCGGTGTGCCGAAACCATCTACCGCGCGAATTACCGGCTCCTGGGGAAAAATCGTTCCACTGTTGACCGTCGCGGAGGGCGCCGTAGTGATGGCCAGCGTCGAAGCCGTGACAGTAATGGTGTTCGAGTCCACCGGATTCCAGCCAGTGGCACTGAAGCGCAGCACGCGCGGCCCGGGCTCTCCTGCAATCCTTAGGTTGGTGAAGGAAGCGAGACCACTGCCGTTCGTAGTGGCGGTGACGGTGCCCTCCAGCGTTCCACCGCCAGACAGAATGGAAGCTGTCACCAACAGGCCACTGACCGCAGCCCCATTGTTGGCAAGTATTACGGGTTGCTGCGCCAGCGTGGCTCCCCTTTGTACGCTGGCTGAGGGTTGGGTCTGGACCACCAATGACGGCTGAATGGTCACTGTGTTCGACACCACCTGCCCGGTGCCGCCCGCCGCCGTGAATGAGATGGTGCGCGCCCCTGTGGCACCCGTTATGACCAGGTTCGAGAAGGTGGCAAAACCGCCTCCAGTGGTGACGGCGCTCAGCGTTCCGCCCAGTGTGCCTGCACCGGAGGCCAGTGCGGCATTGATGGTGATGCCATCAACCCCGATTCCTGCGGCGTTCTGCAGCCGAATGATGGCAGGCTGCGCAATGGCCACGCCAGACGTTGCGGTTGATGAGGGCTGTTGGGTAATGGTCAGGGTCGGTGCTTCGTAACGCACAATGACGATACCGCGAGCGCCGGTACCGGCTGCTTGGCCATTACCCCTGGATGCTCCGCCGCCGCCGCCGCCGGTGGTCGCCGTGACCGTAGCGTTGCCACCAATACCGTTACCACTGGAGCCAGCCCCTCCACCGCCGGCTCCCCCCGGTCCTCCTGTACCTCCAGAGCTACCGCCACCACCACCGGCGTAAGTCACTGCAGATCCCGAAATCGACGACGTGTAGCCAGCGCCACCATCACCACCGTCTGAGCTGGCCGCATTCTGAGCAGCCAACGGCGCGCCAGTGACCCCGCCGCCACCGCCGCCACCGCCGGAGTTCGTGGCGTTGCTGTTGCCTGCACTGGTACCTCCATCGCGTCCTTGCGAGCCCGTACCACCGGTTCGGCTGGTACCGTTGCTACCAGCACCGCCACCGCTACCACCATTCAAACCATTGGCTGTACCAGCACCGCCGCCACCACCGCCGGCGGCGGTAACGGCTGATGGGGCCGAGAAGGTTGAAGCCGTACCGCTGTTACCACTTGTGCCATTCGATCCAGGCGCAGCACCGCCCGTACCAATCGTGACGTTGGTCGCCCCGGTCACTGTGACGCTGGACTGATAGTTCACACCGCCGCCACCGCCACCGCCACCACCTGCGTTGTTACCTGCTTGGGCTCCGCTGCCACCGCCGCCCACTACCAGCACTTCCACCTGCGTCACACCTGGCGGAGGAACAAACTGCTCGGTTACCGCAGTGTTGGTAAAGGTATGAACGCGGAAATTGCCATCGGTGGTAATCGTGCCGCCGGAGCCCTGAATCCGCACCGGCCCTGGCACTTGTGCAGTCACCATGCTGACAACGGCAAGCGCCGCAGAGAGGAAAAGAGTGGTACTGACCAGCCGACGCAGCAGCAGTCTCAGGCGCCCATGCTCATGACCTGAAGCCCCTTTCCCGGGAACGTCTGGTGCATTGTTATTGGCGGCATGGAGAGTCATGGCTTGGGAGGAACCGCTGGTGGGTGAATATCCTGTAATTTTAAAAGCTTAGGCATTTTATCGGATTAAAGCTGTGAGCGCCGCCATAGCTTCACAAATGAGCCATAAATTGTCCCTAATTCGCCCACTGTAAATGGCCGAAAACATTGCAAAATCAGTGTGCAGGACAGAGAATACGGGCATTCCCAAGGACACGCAAAACGCCTGACTCAATCAATGATCTGACAACAACCCGGAGCTCAAGATGGAACTGGAATACAAAGTCGTACAATCGACGACGCCGCTGTTCGCCACCAGCAAGAAAATCGACGAGATCATGGCCGAGGAATCCAAGGCGGGCTGGCAGTTGGTCGAGAAGTTCGACAACTACAAGATGCGCCTGCAGCGCGACGTCAGTCATCGCGGCAACGACAAGAATCTCGCATTTGATGCCTACAGAAGCCAGGTAGGGGTGAACAACTTCATCGTTTACGGCATCACAGCCGCTGTTACAGTTGGCGTGGTGTACGCGATTTTCGTTCTGGTGGGCGCCGTTTGATTCACTGCCCCCTGTGGGAGCGGGCCCTGCCCGCGATGACTGTGCCTCTCTGAATCAATGCGGAACACAGACAATCGCGAGCAAGGCTCGCTCCCACAAGAATTCAGGGTTATTCATCAAAGCTGGTGCGCACCTGCACCGTTCGGGTCACATCAGCACAGGTACCGACACTGGTAATCGTGTAGTACTCCACGTCGTCGACCGCTGCATCCACCTCACACGTCACCGATATTTCGCAACCACCAAGACCGTCCACCGTCAGTTCGTACTCGCGCGGGCCTGCATCGCAGATAGCCGTCGGAGCAACGCCATTCTGATACAACGGAAACTCCTCTGGCGGAAACAGCGCGTTGAGCGCAAACCCGGCACCGGACTCCGCCGCGTAGAACGCTCGCGTCAACAACACCTCCTCCTGAAACGTTTCGGAATTCTGCGACACCAGCTCATTGATCGCCACCGCCAGCAACGCCAGTATCGTGATCACGAACACTGCCGCGGGCACGCCGATGCCCCGCTGATACCTCCGACCACTCTTCCTGCTCTTCATGAAGTGCGTCATGGCACATTCCTCATGAGCACTTCATGCTTGAGGGTGACCACATCGCCCTGGTCCGTGAAATTGAGATTCAGGGAGATGATCGCGTTGCGGCGCAAACTTTGCTCGACCAGCGCAAACGGCTCAAGATCGAGGGTAGCGTTGTCAAGACGATCGGTGATCAGGTCACGACCGTCAACGGCGTTGTCCGGCAAGCAGGCGACTGTATCAGGATCACACTGCGTTGCGCGAAACCCGTAGTTCTCATACCGATATATCTTGTCATCCACCACGCAGAAACTGACAGGGTTGGACGCCAGGTACATACGCTGCACGGGCGAGCGGCGCGCGAAACGGAACTCAGAGTCACTGTCCAGGTCGTCTGCACCATCCAGCAGACAAACGGTCGCGCGCCCCTCTTCATCCGGGTCCATTCCGGCCAGCGCATCGGTGCAGACATCCGTCGGCGGCGTTAAATCGTTGTCATAAGTATCGCGCAGTTTGCCTACTTCCACGATCGGGCCCACGCCTGCGGTGGACATGCCGGCATACAGCTCGGCGGTGTCAATCGGGTAGATCACCGCATAAACATTATCTTCGCCCAGGTCCGAGGCGTCTTCCATCTGCAACGACGGATTGAAATCGATGACCTCGAATCGCGAGCTGCCAACGTCAGTGAACGATGGATTCAGATACGTGGTAACCCCAAGGAATGGCACCATCTCCAGACACTGGTTACCATCCACTGCCGCAGTCACACGCACGCTGTTGGGTACGGCGTTGTGCAGCTCCAGCGCCAGCCTGTCGATCACCGTGCGGCCGGAACTCGCGAGTCGATTGCGATTCGCGCTGGAAGCAAACCCTTCGACAGAGTCTCCGATGAACGAGACTATCCCCATCGCCATGATTGCCGCCAAGACAATGGTCACCACCATCTCGATGATGGTAAACCCTCTGTGGGAGCGAGCCCTGCTCGCGATTCCTCCGCGCTCCTGTGTACCCATCAGAAATTCGCCTTGTAGACACTGAACGGCCACCCGCTTTCATTCGTCGGATGCCGAATCGTCACGGTAATCAACTTGGCGTCCTCGGCATTATCCAGATCCGTCTGATCCGCCTCGACCGGTTCGTCACTGTCCACGCCGAGAAATTCCTCCTCTCCCGCTGCGCCTACTTCCAGATAACGCACCGAAATCTCGACGCTGAAATTCTCGTAACCCTCGCGCTCCTGACCTTCTGCATCTCGCAACACATTGAAAGGCGCCAGTTGCCCCCACCCTTCGTACAGTTCGTGATAGTCATCGACATCGTCGAAATCGACGCGATCATCCTCGTCACTGTCAGGCCGCCCGCCAAGTCCATCTTCCGGCCCGAACAGTATCTCGTCGGTACAGTTTGTACGGCACGGTGGAATACCGCGAGGGTTGGATGCATCGTCGAAACGCTTGCCAAAAATTTCATCCAGATAACTCTGTGCAAGTGCCACTGCACGCGTTTCCGTCAGCGTATTCGCACTGCTGCGCAACCCATTGGAAATCATTTGCGTAATGCCGACCAGCGCTATGCCCAGAATGACGATTGTGATGACCATTTCAATGATGGTGATACCACGCTGCCTTACTCTCGATTGTACGCTCTGTGGGAGCGAGCCTGTCCGCGAAAAATCGCTTGCAAGGCAAGCTCCCACAGGACGGAAATTCTTTCTACGCATCGCAGTTCCCCGTATAGGCAAAACCTGCCGCAGAAATGCAGATCGACATGACCGGATCGTTGTTCAGACAAATGCGCATACCAGTGGTGACATCGACCGGATAGGCCGGAGTCCCATCGACAACTCCGCCAATCATGAGATCACCGAGTGCGTCGAATTCAACATGCAGGGGTTTGTCGTCAGTGGCCACGTTGTCGGAATCCGGTGGAGTGCTGCAACTGGCAAGGACATCAACATCGGCACTCAGGAGGCCCGCTGGGAGTGCCGTTGTCACCGGGCTGATCAAATTGCCGGCGCTGTCTTCGAGGCTGATCACAAGGTCGTCGCCACTCGGCTGCAGTGTTACCACAACATCCT
>Ga0155965_1025_pt2 | contig 31786 bp, 28 predicted proteins | sample RifCSPlowO2_02_FD_107619 | JGI IMG/M metagenome (GOLD analysis project Ga0155965, IMG submission 107619) | Gammaproteobacteria bacterium RIFCSPLOWO2_02_FULL_57_10
ATTCTGACGCTCTCTCAGAGCATTGCGTTCCTGCTCGGCACGGCGCTCTGCCTCTGCCTGACGCTGCTCTTCCTGCTGCCTCGCTTCGGCCTGCCTCTGTTCTTCCTGGCGGCGCTGTTCAGCGCGCTGCTCCTCTACCCGGCGCTGCTGCTGTTGCTGCTGCACCAATGCATTCTTCACCTGAGGATTTTCGCCGACAAGATTCGCTCGGACTGAGGGCGGGCGAATAACGTCAAGCACTTCGGTATTCGCCTGCTGAAAGTAAAAAAGCGCAGCAAGAACCGAGCCATGCAACAGCACAGCCAACAGGATCGAGATTGGATAACCGTTAAACGAGGTCACAGCACCAGCCAACTATTCCAGTGGTTTCGTAATCAAATTGGGACTCGCCACGCCAGCCGTCTGCAGTACCGTCATCAGACTGATGAAAGTGCTGTAACTGCTTTGCGCATCCCCCTCGACGTACACCTGAATCTGCGGATTCGCCGCTACTATCCTGCTGACCTGATCTCCGATCGCCTCCAGGGCTACCGGTTCCTGCTCTTCCTCCTGGGTGCTGCCCAGGCTGATGTAAAATTCTTCGTCCGCAGTAATGGAAACCACCAGGGTTTCGGCATTCTCATCAACTTCCATTGGCTCGGAGTTGGCCTCGGGAAGATCAACCTTCAATCCCTGCGTCAGCAAGGGTGCCGTCACCATGAAAACAATAAGCAGCACCAGCATGACATCAATGTAGGGAACCACGTTGATCTCTGCCATGGGCCTGCGGCGCTTTCTGACGGTTTCCATATTTCCCGAGCTCACTGTTTACCGGGGTTGCTGTACAGCTGTCTGTGCAGAATGCTGGCAAACTCTTCTGTAAACGTCAGATAGTTATTGGTGATCGACTCGACTCTTGATGAGTAGCGGTTGTACGCCACCACAGCAGGAATCGCCGCAAACAGTCCCATCGCCGTGGCGATCAGGGCCTCTGCAATACCGGGCGCCACGACCTGCAAACTGGCCTGGTTCTGGCTGGCCAGATCAATGAACGAATTCATGATGCCGATAACCGTGCCGAACAGACCTATGTATGGTGTGACAGACCCCACTGTTGCCAGGAAAGTCAGATTCTTTTCGAGCTTCTCCTCTTCCCTGGAGTACGCCACTCGCATCGCGCGCTGCGCGCCTCCCATGACGGCATCAGATTCGATGTTGCCCTGCTGCCTCAGACGCATGAACTCCTTGAATCCGGCCCGGAAGATATTCTCCATTCCACCTGTCGGCTTGTTATCCTTTTGCTGGTTGCTGCCTTCACGGAACAATTGACTCAGGTCCATGCCGGACCAGAAACGCTTCTCGAAGCTGAACAATCCATTCTCGGCAGCACTCAGAACCAGCCAGCGCTGAATGATCATCACCCACGAAGTCACTGAAGCAGCGAGCAGAGTCAACATCACCAGTTGTACGGGCAGGGTCGCTTCAAGAATAAGACCCCATACATTCAACGACTCGCTCACTAACACATCTCCCTGGAAGAAAAACCCGGCATGGAAAAACTGGCGGCATTATAAGCCATGTTTCCTGCTTCTCATACATAATCCGGTGTTTTTCAACGAGTTTTCGTCCAAAAGTGTCGCCAAATTCACAAGCAGGGATTAAACAATCTCAATCTAGCTTTGGACCGGGTCATTAGTGACGAATTCGTGATGAAATATGTCACAAAAAAGACCGATGGGAGTTGCCTGGAAGGGAGTATCAGGGTTTGAAAAGATCGGTCGGAACCGTGTTTGGCGTGAGACCAAAGTGCAGGTAGGCATTCTGGGTGACTACCCTGCCTCGAGGGGTTCTCATGATGAACCCCTGCTGTATGAGGAAAGGCTCCAGCACGTCCTCGATGGTGTCTCTCTCCTCACTGATCGCGGCGGCAAGACTGTCCACCCCTACCGGACCACCGCCAAATTTCTCGATCATGGTGATCAACAGTCGACGATCCATGTGATCAAAACCATTACTGTCGATGCTCAGCATGTCCAGCGCCAGACTGGCGGAAGCCTTGTCCACTGTGCCATTGCCTTTCATCTGGGCATAATCTCTGACACGTCTGAGAAGACGATTGGCAATGCGCGGAGTTCCACGCGAGCGCCGTGCGATCTCCAGCGCCCCCTCGCTGTCCATCTGACAACCAAGAATCGCTGCCGAGCGCGACACAATGCTGCACAGTTCGGCACAGGTATAGAATTCAAGACGCTGGATGATGCCGAAGCGATCACGCAGTGGTGAGGTCAACAAGCCTGCACGTGTCGTTGCACCAACCAGAGTGAACGGCGGCAAATCCAACTTGATGGAACGCGCTGACGGACCTTCGCCGATCATGATGTCGAGTTGATAGTCCTCCATTGCGGGATAGAGAATCTCCTCTATGGCCGGACTCAGCCGGTGAATCTCGTCAATGAAGAGAACATCGCCAGATTCGAGATTGGTCAGCATGGCGGCCAGGTCGCCAGCTTTTTCCAGGACCGGCCCGGAGGTGGTCTTGATGGAGACATTGAGCTCATTGGCGATGATGTTGGCAAGTGTTGTCTTGCCCAGACCAGGCGGACCAAAGATCAGCGTGTGATCCATCGCTTCGCCACGATTGCGAGCGGCGCCGATGAATATCTCCATCTGCTTCTTGACCTCGGTCTGACCGATGTAGTCCTGCAGAGTGAGCGGACGAATCGCGCGATCCAGAGACTGATCGTTGGGGATAATGCTGGAGGAGATCAATCTGTCTTCTTCGTTGATCATGATTGCGCCACGCTTCTCAGAGCAAGCCTGATAAGGTCTTCACTGCGAACCGGTTTGTCACTGCCCTTGAGCACCTGAGCAATGATTCTGGTCGCTTCCTGAGGCTTGTAGCCGAGCGCCACGAGTGCGGTCTCGGCATCCTGGGTCATCTGTCTGTCGGAAGGAGCTGCGGGCGCTGAATTGATCACTGGCGCCATCGCCGTCTCAGTGACACTCCATTCTGCCAGGCGATCCTTCATTTCCACCACCAATCTCTCAGCTGTCTTTCTGCCGACTCCGGGCATGCGCGTGAGTGCGGCCAGATCGTTCGTCCTGACAGTGCGAACGAACTCATCGACTGCCATGCCGGACAGGATGGCCAGCGCCATCTTCGGCCCCACTCCACTGACCTTGATCAGGCTGCGAAACATGTGCCGTTCCTGCAAGCTGAAAAAACCGTAGAGCAGGTGGGCATCCTCGCGCACTACCAGATGGGTGTGCAGCTCCACTCCCTGCCCGAGCGGCGGCAATTGATAGACGGTACTCATCGGCACCTGTATCTCATAGCAGACGCCCTGCACATCAACGAGAATGTCCGGCGCCTGTTTGTCCAGCAATACGCCACGAATCCGGCCAATCAAATGACTTCCCCTTAGAGCTGCAGCCTGCTGTTGCGAAATGACCTCGCGCCAGCCACTTTAAGTAAACTTGCCTTGGTATTGGCATGACAGATGGCAATCGCCAGCGCATCCGCTGCGTCCTCCTGAACATCTCCAGAGACGCTCAACAACACCTTGACCATATGCTGAACCTGGACCTTGTCGGCGTTGCCATTGCCTACCAATGCCTGTTTGACCTTTCTTGGCGAGTATTCAGCCACAGCAAGATCGTGATGCAGACAGGCCACCATCGCGGCACCACGAGCCTGCCCAAGCTTGAGGGCAGACGAGACACTCTTGCCGAGAAACACCTCCTCGATCGCGCACTCCTGAGGAGAAAACTGCTCAATGATGCTGCAGAGGCTGGTGAAAATCTGTTTGAGTCTTTGCGGGTGATCGATGTCGGGCAGACGAATACTCCCGCATGTCACGTATTCCAACCGATTGCCCACTGCGTTCACAATACCGTAACCGGTCAGTCGCGAGCCAGGGTCTATGCCCAGAATCAATGCCATATCATTCTTTCCAGGATCGCAGTTGCTTCTGTGGGAGCGGGCCTGCCCGCGATAATTCTCAAGTCAGACAAGGCAATCGCGAGCAGGCTCGCTCCCACATTTATAGGCGGTTCATGACGTCGTCGGAAATGCTGGCGTTACTGTAGACGTTCTGGACATCGTCGAGATCTTCGAGATGCTCGATCAGGCGCAACAATTTCTCCGCCGCTTCGAAATCAAGCTCAGCCTCCGTTGCCGCGACCATCGCGACTTCAGAACTTGCCGGAGTGAGAGCGGCCTTGATCAATGCATCCTTGACGACACCAAAACTCTCCGGTGTCATGACCACTTCGATACTGCCATCGCCCTGGACATTGACGTCATCCGCCCCGGCCTCCAGAGCCACTTCAAGAATCCTTTCCTCGTCACTGCCGGGCGCAAAACTGATGGACCCCTTCTTCTCGAATAAATAGGACACCGAGCCGCTTGTTCCAAGATTGCCACCGAACTTGGAAAAGCCGTGACGCACATCGGCTACCGTTCGGTTCCTGTTGTCAGTCAGCGTCTCGATCAGAATTGCCACTCCCCCCGGGCCATAGCCTTCGTAGACCAGCTCCTCCAGATTGTCACTCTCGGCGGTACCGGCGCCGCGAGCAATGGCGCGATCGATCGTGTCCCGCGTCATGTTCGCGCCCAGCGCCTTGTCCACTGCCGCCCTCAACCGGGGGTTGTCGGCTACATGCTCACCCCCAAGCCGGGCCGCAACTGTCAGCTCGCGGATGATCTTCGTGAATATCTTGCCGCGTTTGGCATCCTGCCCGGCCTTCCTGTGCTTGATATTGGACCATTTACTATGCCCAGCCATCGACAGCCTTACTCCTTCGCACTTTCCCTGATGCGGATGTTCAGTTCACGCAACTGCTTCGCGGAGACAATCCCGGGAGCATTGGTCAACGGACAGGCCGCCGACTGGGTTTTCGGGAACGCGATCACTTCCCGTATCGACGATGCACCGGTCATCAGCATCATCAGGCGATCAAGACCGAAGGCGAGACCACCATGGGGAGGCGCTCCATAAGAGAGGGCTGAAAGCAGGAAACCGAATTTCTCCTCCGCTTCTTCTTCATTTATACCCAGTATGTTGAAAACTGTCTGCTGCATGTCGGGTTGGTTGATACGGATGGAACCACCACCCAGCTCTGTGCCGTTGAGCACCATGTCGTAGGCGCGTGACAGTGCATTGAGAGGATCACGCTGCAACTCTTCCGGACTGCAGGACGGCGCAGTGAACGGGTGATGCAGTGCCGTGAGACTGCCATCACTGGCCTCCTCGAACATCGGGAAGTCAATGACCCAAAGCGGCGCCCAGTCCCCTTTGACCATGCCCATGTCGGCGCCGACCTTCAAGCGCAATGCACCAATGGACTCGTTGACGATCTTCGTCTTGTCCGCACCAAAGAACACCAGATCGCCATTCTCAACACCCAGGCGCGCAAGCACGTCATGCACCACCTGCTCCGGCATGAATTTCAGAATCGGGGACTGCAAACCTTCCACTCCAGCCGCCAGATCGTTGATCTTGATCCAGGCCAAACCTTTGGCGCCATAGATCGAGACGAATTTCGTGTAATCGTCGATTTCCTTGCGACTCAGGCGACCACCATCGGGAACGCGCAACGCCACAACGCGGGAACCCGGGTCGTTGGCAGGTCCGTTGAAGACCTTGAAATCCACTGACTTCATCAGATCGGCAATGTCCACCAGCTCCATGGCAATGCGCAGATCCGGCTTGTCGGAACCGAAGCGACGCATGGCCTCGGCAAAAGTCATGCGGGGAAATGTGCCGAACTCGACATTCAGATGCTTCTTGAATATCTGTCGGATCATCTCCTCGGTGATCGTCATGATCTGCTCTTCGTTCATGAACGAAGTTTCAATATCGATCTGAGTGAATTCCGGCTGCCTGTCTGCTCGCAGATCCTCGTCACGGAAGCACTTGGCAATCTGATAATAGCGGTCCATGCCCGCCACCATCAGCAATTGCTTGAACAGTTGCGGGGACTGGGGCAAGGCGAAGAAGTTGCCGTGATGAGTGCGACTGGGCACCAGATAGTCACGGGCGCCTTCCGGGGTGGCTCTTGTCAGGATAGGTGTCTCGATATCGAGGAAGCCATTCTCGTCCAGATAGTTGCGGATCGAGTTGCTGACCTTGGAGCGAAAACGCAAACGATCCGCCATCTCGGGACGGCGCAGATCGATATAACGATGGCGCAACCGGATGTCCTCACCCACGTCGGCATGCTCATCCAGCAGGAAGGGAGGAGTTTTCGCAACGCTGAGAATGACCAGATCCTTGGCAAGGACCTCGATTCTGCCGGTGCCCATCTCGGCATTGCTGGTACCAGCCGGACGCAACCTGACCAAACCCTTCACCTGCAGCACAAATTCGCTGCGCACGCTCTCGGCAAGGGAGAAACTGTCCGCTCTGTCCGGATCGAAAACGACCTGAACGATGCCATCCCGATCACGAAGATCGACGAATATCACTCCTCCGTGGTCACGGCGCCGATGCGCCCATCCACACAAGCTGACTTCCTGCCCGGCGTGCTGTTCGTTCAATTCTCCGCAATAATGACTGCGCATACGCTATTCCTGTAATTTCTCTGTAGGTAATTCTTTGTAAATAACTCTCCGAAGCGCCTGTTCAACCCATCAAACCGGGCCAGGAGCACTGCCAGTAACAGGCGCCTTGGCGCTCTCAGTTACACCGCTCTTTACCGTGTCGGGCTTGGTGGCAGCTGACCCAGAGGAGCCGTCAGCCGAAGCCTCCTGAGTACCGTGTCGCTTGGCGCCGGTCTTGAAGTCGGTCTCGTACCAGCCTCCACCCTTGAGCCTGAAACTGCTTGCCGACACCAGTTTCACCAACCCGGAGGAATGACAACCGGGGCACACCTGCAACGGCGCGTCACTGATTTTCTGCAAAGCCTCCATGCGATGACCACAATCCCGACACTGATACTCATAAATAGGCATAAGCTCGATCCACTCCCAATCAGCCCGGACGCGAAAGTCGGACTTTTCAAAAAACCGGGCATTGTACCTTAGTTGAAATTCAACTGGCATCCTTTCCCCCGCCGAAACAGACAATTGTTCCCGCGGCCGGGCTTCCCGGGTACGACACTGTCGACATGCTTTTCCGCAACACTAGACACCAATCGGCGATCGCTCAGATCATGAGAACAGAGTCACGTTTGCGAGACCAAATAATACCTGAATTGAGATTGACAATTGAAAAAAAACTGCACGATTTCCGCGTCGAAATCTTCTCTGAAACCTGCGCCACACCTTGTTCGCAAATCCACTGTCATTCCCGAGAGAAATTTAAGATTAATGCTTGCGGCCCCCAGGTCAATACTATATAAATAGAGCCCCACAGAGGCGTGAAGGGAATGCAAAACGCCTGTCCACAAAAGTGCTGGATCACATCCTGGGGTTCTCCCTCTTTGCGGGAGCAACATAAGAAACAACCTTAAATAAAAGAGAATGGGCATGGCTGTAGCAAAAACTGTAACTCGAACCGTAAAGAAAGCGCCGGCTTCCGTAACCAAGACCTCAGCTATTCAAGAGAAGTACACCAAGACTGCAATTCTCAATGAAATCTCCGGGAATACCGATCTCACCAAGAGACAGGTATCTGCGGTACTTGATGAACTGACCAGCATTATTGAGCGCCATATGAAAAAACGCGGAGTTGGTGAATTCACCCTCCCGGGGCTGCTCAAGATCAAGACTGTGAAACGCCCTGCTCGCCCAGCTCGCAAGAACGTTCCGAATCCGTTCAAGCCAGGCGAAGTCATGGACATACCAAAGAAGCCAGCGACGACTCGAGTCAAGATTCTTCCCCTGAAGAAGCTCAAAGAATTCGTGCTGTGATTTGAAGACGTCCTCGGTTGCATCACAACTGCAGAACGGGCCTCGTCCATCAGTTCAACAGAAAGGCAGCCCTTGGGCTGCTTTTCTCATTTAAGGTTCCTGTAAATCATGCGTGCCAGTCAGTATCTCATCGCAACACTCAAGGAAACACCCGCCGACGCAGAAGTGGTCAGCCATCAACTGATGGTGCGGGCAGGTCTCATACGCAAACTTGCCACTGGTATGTACACCTGGCTTCCTGCAGGACTCAGAGTGCTGCACAAAGTCTCCGCAATTGTCAGAGATGAGATGAATCGTGCCGGGGCCATGGAGGTCTCGATGCCGGTCGTGCAGTCAGCCGATCTGTGGCTGGAGTCAGGGCGGTGGGACAAGATGGGAGCGGAGCTCCTGCGCTTCGTCGACAGACACGACCGGGACTTCTGTCTCGGACCTACCCACGAAGAAGTCATTACTGATCTCATTCGCAACGAGTTCAACAGCTACCGTCAACTGCCTGCGAACTTCTACCAGATCCAGACCAAGTTCAGAGACGAGCGACGCCCCCGCTTCGGCGTCATGCGCGCCCGCGAATTCCTGATGAAGGATGCCTACTCGTTTCACATGACCGAGGCCTCATTGCAGGAGACTTATGACGTCATGCACCGCACTTATTGCCGGATATTCGAACGCCTGGGACTCGACTTCCGCCCGGTAATGGCGGACTCCGGCAACATCGGCGGCAGTATGTCGCACGAGTTCCATGTCCTCGCCGACTCAGGGGAGGATGAAATCGTCTTCAGTTCCGACAGCAGCTATGCCGCCAATATCGAACTGGCAACGGGCAGCCTTGCCGATGCCGACTATGCGGCTGCGGAAAGCAGATCCCCGGCCGCAATCACCGTGGATACTCCCGGTGCACACAGTATTGATGACGTGGCTGCACTGCTTGGGGTGGAGGCACGGCGCTTGATCAAGACCCTCGTGGTCAAGTCTGCAGCGGACGAGAACAATCCGAGTGGATTGGTTGCTCTGCTCGTGCGTGGCGATCAGGATATCAATCCTGTAAAGGCAGAAAAGCTTCAGCAGGTCGCGTCTCCGTTCACGCTGGCTGAAGACAGTGAAATCGAGAAGGTGCTGGGCTGTCGCCCCGGCAGCCTCGGTCCAACGCAGTTGAAGATTCCCGTCATCGCCGACTTCAGCGTTGTGCAAATGGTCAACTTCGTGTGCGGGGCGAACAGCACCGGCAAACATCTCACCAACGCCAACTGGGGCATTGATTGCCATTTTGACCTCACAGCCGACATCCGCAAGGTCCGCGAGGGCGATCTGAGTCCGGACGGCAAGGGCACCCTGTCGATCAAGCGCGGCATTGAGGTTGGGCACATTTTCCAACTCGGCACCAAATACAGTGAGGCGATGAAGGCAACCGTACTCGACGAGAATGGCAAGACAACAACGATGATCATGGGATGCTATGGCATCGGTGTCAGCCGTATCGTGGCGGCCTGCATCGAGCAGAGTCACGACGCTCAGGGCATCATCTGGCCGGACAACATTGCCCCCTTCCAGATCGTGATCATTCCGCTGAATGCACACAAATCTGATGCAGTTCTCGCCTTGAGCGAATCACTCTACCAACAGCTCACCGATTCGGGCTATGAAGTACTGATTGACGATCGTGACAAGAAGACCAGCACCGGTGTGAAATTTGCCGACATGGAGTTGATGGGTATTCCGCATCGGATCGTGGTATCCGAGCGCGGCATTGAACAGGGAGTGCTGGAATACAAGTCGCGACGCGCGGCAGACAACGAATCTGTTCCTGCCCAGGAGATTCTCGGCTTCCTGAAAGAGAGAATCCGCCTGAGCTGAACGGGTCACTCACTACAGGCATATAGTTATGGCAAGCGGATCTGCCCGAATTTCCGCACTGACGCAGCAGTGGAAGAGCTGGCTGCACGACTTCATGTGGGACACCAATCTCGCAGTGCAGCCGCTGTGGCGGCGCACTGCGATTCGCTCGCTGCAGATAGCCTATGCAGTGGGGCGCGATCTGGCAGAAGGACAACTCAGCCTTCGTGCCATGAGTCTCGTTTACTACACCGTCATCGCCATCATTCCCCTGCTCGCTCTAACGTTCTCTGTTCTCAAAGGCCTCGGTGTCCACAATGCCATGGAGCCGGCGCTCCTCAACGTCCTGCAGCCGCTTGGCGAACGCAGTCTCGAAGTCACACGCAATATCATCAATTTTGTCGAGAATGTGCGAGTCGACGTATTGAGCATAGTGAGTCTTGGCGTCCTGCTTTACACCGTGTTGAACATGATGCAGAAAATTGAAATGTCGTTCAATTTCATCTGGTCGGTCAGTGTCGGTCGCAAATTTGCCAATCGCGTCAGTGAATACCTGTTCGCCGTCATCGTCAGCCCGCTGCTGATATTCATCTCCATCGGCATCAGCTCCTACATCAGTACGAATCTGTTCGAACGCTATCTCGGAGGCTACACTGTCGGTGGATTCATTCTGCAGGTGATCGCGTTCACCACAGCGTTTGTCTTCATGTCACTGGCGTTCGCATTCACCTACAAGTTCATTCCCAACACCAGAGTGAAATTCAAGTCCGCTCTTGTCGGCGGTGTCCTGACGACAGTGATCTGGAAAATCATGGGAGGCATCTTTCAGGGCTTCTTCATCAACTCCACAAACAATGAAGTCATCTATCTCGCCTTCTTTTCTGTCATTCTTGTCATGATCTTCGTGTACCTGGGCTGGCTGGTTCTGTTGACCGGCTCCAGTATCGCGTACTACCACCAATATCCCGCCAAGACCCGCACCGGACGCAGAAGAACCTGGCTCAGCATCGCCGAACAGGAAGGCTATGCCCTGTGCGTGGCTTATCTGATCATCAAGCGGTTTCACCTGAAGGAAGAACCCTGGAGCGCCGGCGCACTGGCAGACCATCTGCGCCTGAACCCTGGCACCATCGACGAAATCATTGAGCTGCTGCAGAGTATCGACTTCATCCGCCCTACCAACGAGGAGCCGCAGAAGTATCTGCCTTCAGGGTCTGTGGAGGACTGCACCGTCGCCGCACTGCGAATGAAGATTCGCAATTACTCACCGGAGTTTTCTGCTGCGGGCTCGACCGTGGCCGCTCGTGTCAGGATCAAGGAATTCATCAGCGAGACAGACCAGATCATTGACGACAGGATGGGCAGCATCCGTTTTCTGGATCTGACAGAGAGGGTTAGCGAACCAGAGAACAAGCCCGATGCAGAATCTGGCTGAATGACGACGTCGTAGCGGTTACAATGCCGACCCGGGTGCAGCATCGAGATTCGAGACCGTTGCCACAATTTCTGTCAGGACTGCGAGAGATCCCATGACTCAATCCACTACAAGGCCCTACGTGCTGGTACTTTATTACAGCCGCAGTGGTGCCACAGCAAAAATGGCGCAATTGATCGGGCGCGGAATAGAGCAGGCCGGGAACGCAATTGAAGCAAGGTTGCGCACAGTTCCACCCGTATCCACCGTGTGCGAGTCCACGGCGCCGGATGTCCCCGAAAGTGGTGCCATCTATTGCAGCGAAGATGACTTGCGTCACTGCGCCGGGTTGATCCTGGGCAGCCCCACGCGATTCGGCAACATGGCCGCTCCACTCAAGTATTTCATCGACAATACCGGTGCACTCTGGTTATCGGGTGCGCTCTTGAACAAACCGGCAGCCGTCTTCACCTCGACATCCAGCCTGCATGGTGGCCAGGAAAGTACGTTGCTGAGCATGATGAACCCGCTGCTGCATCACGGCATGGTGATATGCGGATTACCTTACAGCGAACCTCTGCTGATGGATACGCAGAGTGGTGGTACGCCCTATGGTGCAAGCCATCTTGCAGGCAGAAGCAGTGATCGCAAGATCGACGAAGACGAAAGCGCGCTGTGCATCGCACTGGGCAAGCGTGTTGCCACCCTGGCACTGAAACTCATGGCGTGAGGCCTGGCGCCACGCCAGCACTGAAAGGTAGAACGATGTCCGAACAAGAAACAGCTCCCGCTCTGATCGAGCAGTCGCGCAATGCGGTGATAGCGATCTATTGTGTCCTGCTACTGACGTACACGCTGCACAGCGTTTGGCAGATTCCCGGCGGTAATATTCCTGCCATTGTGTTTCTTTGGCTTCTGAAGGTAGTGCCACTGTTGATCTTCATGCCGGGACTGCGCAAGCGTCACCTGCGCACACACGCATGGCTGTCATTCGTGGTGTTGTTGTATTTCATAGTGGGGGTTCAGACGGCATTCGTCGCGGAGACACGAATCTACGGTATTGCAATCACCTTGCTTCTATCGGGATTGTTCTGTGCACTTGTCGTGTACATTCGTGCGTTTCGCGGATTCTACAAGACATCACTCTGACACTGACGTGCGCCATCCCATCAATTCACGCACCAGTGGAATCGTGATCCTGCGTTGCTTTTCCAGCGAATGCTGATCAAGCTGATCGAGAAAATCAAAAAGACAGCTCATGCGTCTGTCATTACGCTGCAGCACGTAGGCAGCCACTTCATCCGGTAATTCGAATCCACGCTGTCTCGCACGCAGTTGCAGAGCGAGCAGTTTGTCGCTGTCGTCAAGGCCGTGGACTTGAAAGACAACTCCCGACTGCAGTCGTGATTGCAGATCCGGCAGATGTATCGGCATCTGCCTTGGGCTTGCATTCGCTGCTATCACCAGCTGTGTTCCATTCTCGCGCAGACGATTGAATAGGGAGAACAGCGCCAATTCCCACTCTGCATTGCCTGCCATGCCTTGAACATCATCAAGACACACGAGAGAGAATCCCTCCAGCCCCTCGAATATCTCAGGGCTGTACTCGTGAAGATTCTGCAATGGAAAATAGAATGCGCTACCCGACTGCGCATCAACCTGATGACAGATTGCCTGCAGTAAATGAGTACATCCAGCCCCTTCACTGCCCCAGAGACAGGTGTACTGCTGACGCAACGATCCATCGTTCGCGGTCAGATAATCGACAAGCTGGCGATTGGCGTCAGACACAAAGAAGTTGTCGAAGGTCGAATGATCATCGAGCGTCACTTCGAGGGGCAACTGGCGCGGTAGCACGGACGACATGCCTATCGCACCCAGCGATAATGCAGAACGTTGCCCTGCGCTTCCTGGGGCACGGTCGGCTCACCGGGAACCAGATCGCGCCCGAGAGTAAGGAACTCCGTAAAGAGATAGGTGCTGCCCGACAGAGACACACTGAGCTCGATGTTGCTGCCATCGAGCAGCGAGGTAGACATGTTATCCACCACCGCCAGACTTCCGATATAGGAAAGCAGGTTCACATAGGCCGTAATATCATCAACCCCTTCCACTCGTAACGTCACTTGTTCCGGCACAGGCTGTGCCGCAACGTTGATGGCGAAATGCGTTGCCAACTGGGCCGTTACGCGAGTCAATGCGCTCTGCATGTAGGCAGCGAGATCCGTTTCCAGACTGTCAAATGTCTCAACGCGATCCCTGAACAGGAACTGCCACAAACCCACCAGATCCCCACCGGGCGAAGACAGAACCCGCCCACTCAGAATACTGTCAGCCCCGTAGCGAGCACTGGCCTGACGAATGGCGGCCTCATCAAGGCTCCACGCCACATCGGCTGGCAGACTGCGGCGATCCTCGAAGTCCATCACCGGAATCAGGATCGGCACGCCGCGCACCCGGGAAAACTCCCGAATGAGTTCCAGTGCCGGATGTTCCGAGTCAGAACCCAGGACCTCTCGCTGACCATCCGGCCCCTGCACGGTCAACCACAACAGGATCGACGGTCGATTGCGATCCCACACGGGAATCCCTGCCGTACCGAGCATGTTGTCCACCAACTCCTGATCAAAGCGAATACGGATGAACGTCTGGGAAAGTGCTCCCCCGCCGCTGGAGCGATAACTGACTTCCTGCACGAAACTCTGCGCATCGCGCACAGCCCGCTCCACCGATCCATCACGCAGCCAGCGCTCCTCACCGGTCACTTTCAGAATGACAGCAGTGAGGGCTTCACGATACGCACGCAGACGCTCGGCGTCGCCCTGACCCTGCACGGGTAACTCCTGGAAATAGAGTTCATCAACCACGAGCGCATGAGACGACGGCGCTGAGCAAAGCGCCAACGCCAGCATCAGAGAGAGGGAGAGATTGGTGATGGCAGGGGAAAATTTCATGGCGCGGATGATACCTGATCCCTCCCCCGTTGACACGCTGTGGCAGTGAGCACTGCCACAAACAATCGCGAGCAGGGCTCGCTCCCACGGGTGCGCAGCTGTTAGAATTGACAGCCTTCAGGCCATGCCTATGGACCCTCCCAGGAATCAAGACCTCAGGAATCGAACCCTCATGACCCAGAACACCAGCCCCAGCAGCACCCCTTCACTCAGCTACAAGGACGCCGGAGTCGACATCGACGCAGGCGATGCCCTGGTCGAGAAAATCAAGGCTGTCACGCAGAGAACCCGTCGCCCGGAAGTGCTCTCGGGACTGGGTGGTTTCGGCGCCCTGTGCGAAATTCCAGAGGGCTACAGAAAGCCGGTGCTGGTCTCTGCCACCGACGGCGTCGGGACCAAACTGAAGCTGGCGATAGAAATGGGCAAGCACGACACGATCGGCATCGACCTGGTGGCCATGTGCGTGAACGACCTGATCGTCTGCGGTGCCGAACCCCTGTTCTTCCTCGACTACTATGCGACTGGCGGTTTGAACGTGGATCAGGCGGCTCAGGTGGTGGAAGGCATAGGTGCGGGCTGCGTGCAGGCGGGTTGCTCCTTGATCGGCGGCGAAACTGCTGAAATGCCGGGCATGTATCAGAAGGGTGACTACGATCTGGCCGGTTTCGCAGTCGGCATCGTGGAAAAGGACAAGATTATCGAGAACGACCTGGTCAAGCCCGGCGACAAGCTGATCGGCATGGCCTCATCCGGCCCCCATTCCAATGGCTACTCACTGATTCGCAAGGTGCTGGAAGTCAGCGGCAAGTCACTCGATATGCCTTTCGGCGGCAAGACTCTCGGCGAAGTGCTGCTTGCGCCAACTGAAATCTACGTCAAGGCAGTGCAGGCGCTCTCCGGCCACGCGCAAGTCCATGCACTGGCGCACATCACCGGCGGCGGCATCGTCGAGAACCTGCCCCGCGTCCTGCCCGACCAGAGTCAGGCCGTCATCAATCTGGACGCCTGGCAGCGCCCGGAAATCTTCCACTGGCTGCAGCAGCAGGGGAACATCGTCGAGTCGGAGATGGTGCGCACGTTCAATTGCGGCGTGGGCATGATCGTTTGTGTCCCGGCAGAAGATTGTGCAAAAGCGGTCGCGATTCTGAACAAGCACAACAAGGGAGCATTCGAGATAGGCTACATCCGCAGTTCAGCGGTCGGTGCCCCGCCCGTGGTATTGGAAGGAAACGTTCGATGACGACAGGCCAGTGCGCCATCGTGGTCCTGATCTCCGGCAATGGCAGCAATCTGCAGGCACTGATTGATGCACGGGCCAGCGGAGGTTTCACCATCAGCGCCGTGATCAGCAACAAGGCGGACGCCTATGGACTGCAGCGAGCGGCGCAGGCAGGCATCCCCACCCGCATTCTCGACCACAAGCAATTCCCCGACAGAGAGTCCTTCGATCAACAGCTGGCCCGGGAGATCGACGCCTTCTCGCCACAGCTTGTGGTGCTTGCCGGTTTCATGCGCATTCTCAGCCCATCATTCGTGCAACACTTCTCGGGCAGGATGCTCAACATTCATCCGTCGCTTCTGCCGGACTATCGTGGCACTCATACTCACGAACGCGTGCTGGAAGCTGGCGAGACCGAGCATGGTGTCAGCGTGCACTTTGTGACCGAAGAGCTCGACGGTGGGCCGGTCGTGCTGCAGGCCGTGGTCCCGGTGCTGGCCGATGATACCCGCGACACCCTGGCGGCCAGAGTTGCCCGCCAGGAACATCTGATCTACCCTAAGGCCGTCAGCTGGTATGCGGCAGGGCGCCTGCGCATGAAAGATCACGCTGCCTGGCTCGATGGTCAGAGTCTCGGCAGTACCGGCGTCAGGGAATATTCACAATGAAGTCTCTCGCTTTGCTGACAGCCTTCGGGCTGTACGCTGTCACCCTTGTGGCCCATGGCGACGAACTCAAGACCTACGAAGCTCAATACACGGCCACCGCCATGGGACTGAGCACAACCGCTTACCGGAACATGACATTTCATGAGGACAACACCTATCTCCTCGAAAACCGTCTGACTCTTTCTGTCCTTGGCGCGACGGTAGGCAGCGTCACGGAATCCAGCCGGTTCCGCTGGCAGGACGGCGACCTGACCCCCCTGCAGTATGAATATCTGCAGACCGGTATCAGTGGCACCACCGAGCAGATTGCTTTCGACTGGCAAACCAATGTCGCGCACAGCACGGTCGACTCCGAGTCCTGGGACCTCACTCTGGAGAAGGGCTACCTGGACAAACTGAGCTACAGCACCCGTCTCGGGCAGGACATTGCGGCCAGCGATCAGCAGGAGTTCAGTTACCAGATCATCGACGGCGACGAGGTGGAGCCTCATCTCTACAGGATCACCGCGCAGGAGGTGATCAGTACGCCCGTGGGTAACCTGAATACTGTGCGCATCGAACGCATACGCGACCCCGGTAGCAGCAGAAGAACAACCGTCTGGCTGGCAAAGGATTGGGACTATCTGTTGGTCCGACTGGAACAGGTCAACAGCTCAGGAAGGAAAACAGAGCTCAGTCTGGAGTCCGCTGTGGTAGACGGCATCCCACTTACGGGTCTGTGATACCGTCAGTTCACTGACGTTGCAATCTGCGGCCCTATTGCCGATTCCAACAATCTGGTTAAATAGCCCATGCCTTCAAATACAGAACCCCACGGTACTGGAGAGATCATGAACAAACCCATACGCGTAGTCCTCGCTGCATCTGCTGCGCTTGCTGTCGCGGTAGCGACCCTGTCGGTGCAGACTCTGGCACAGAGCGAATATCAGGTGCCACGTCTACCCGACGGTACTCCCGATCTGCAGGGTGTCTGGAAGAACGCCACGGTCACCCCGCTGACGCGGCCGCGTGAGCTCGGCACACGCCAGGCCTACACCCCGGAAGAGGCTTATGCGCTCGAGCGGGAAGCACAGATGGAAGTGGAGGAAAACAACCAGCCACTTGATCCCAACCGCCCTCCTCCCCCAGCGACAGCCCTGCCTCCAGTCGGCAACTATGACCTGTTCTGGACGGATCGTGGCATGACCATTCCGGACATCTACGGTGAATTGCGGACCTCGATCGTGATCGATCCGCCGGATGGCCAGATCCCCTCCTATACCGAAGAGTTTCTGCAAGCTCGCGCGGCGGCACGACTCACGGAACCAGGCCCATCGGATGGCCCGGAAGGACGGGGTGTAGGCGAACGCTGTCTGCTCTCCTTTGGCTCCAGCTCCGGCCCACCCATGTTGCCGGTGATGTACAACAGCCATTACCAGATCGTGCAATCTCCAGGCTACGTGGTGATCCTGGTGGAGATGGTTCACGATGCCCGCATCATCAAGCTGGCTGACAAACACGACGAGGTGGCGCCCACTCTGCAGAAATGGATGGGAGACTCCATAGGTCGCTGGGAGGGAGACACCCTTGTCGTCGAGACCCGGCACTTCAATCCGCAGCAGAATTTTCGCGGCGCATCGGAGAATCTGACTGTTACGGAACATTTCACACGGGTCAGTGAAGACAAGATCATCTACCGCTTCACCGTCGATGATCCCACCACCTTCACTTCGTCATGGACAGGTGAGCTGCCACTGAGTGGCGCTGATGACATGATCTACGAGTACGCCTGCCACGAGGGCAATTATGCCTTGCCAGGTACGCTGGCCGGAGCACGGGTAGCCGAGCGCGACGCCGCAGAAGCGGCCGCAGCAGGTAACTGATCAGGACAAGGAAACTTTCGACAGAGGCTGGCCTTCACTTCCCGACTGGAATGACGAAGGGCGGAGAAAGCGTGGCCAGCCTCTGCAAGTCTTCTGGTCTGTCGACATCCCAACGTGCGTCCAGCTCCACCCAACGGGCGTTATGACATCGCAGATTATTGCGCGTCACCTCCAACACCTTCTCGCTGCCCCATGGCATATCGTTGAACAGGAACGCGGGCACTGTGTCGCGTAATCCGAGCAGCACATAACCACCATCATCTGCCGGGCCGATCACGATCGGCTCACCACTCTGCAAAAGCATCAATGCCTCGCGCAGGTATGTCGCATCCACCGCGGGACAGTCAGCACCGACCAATATCACGTATTTCGCCCGCGCCAGCACATGCACAGCGGCGTGCTGCATTCGCGCGCCAAGATCATTCCCGGCCTGATCATGAATATCTTTTATATTACAAATAGATAAGAACAGCTCATGATGTTTTGGCTGACATTTCTCTGCGGCCTTTGCCGTACCCGCTACCCAGAGCTCAAAAGGACACAGGTCAGCCTGCTGCAAGGTTCTGGTCACGTAGCGAATCAGCTCCTGATGCAACGCCAGCGCGCCAGCCTCGCCCAGCAATGGCTGCAGACGCGTCTTGACCTGCCCCAGCTGCGGCTCCTTCGCGAAGACTGCGACTACCGCATCGGCAAATTCAAAAGATTTTTTTCTATTAATATTCAAAGAGGTATCACTTTTTCTTCACGTACATTTCATGCAGCCTGGCTGGCGCGATACCAAGGAAATACAGCAATCTCAACCACCACATGAGCAGTACGGTACGCAGCACACCCTGTTTTTCCCAGCGCCGACTGGAGGTAGTGACACGTTCACGCAAACAGACAGGAGAGGCAAGTCGCCGCAACGTCTTGCTGAGGGCCACGTCCTCCATGAGCGGCATATCAGGAAAGCCGCCAATGCGCCGGAAGATGCTGGCGCGTACGAAGATGGCCTGATCACCGGTGGCCACTCCGGAAACACGCGAACGCAGATTGATCATGAATTCGATCAGGCGAAAAGCCGGGCGAGCCCCACTGAGACGAACATCGAAGCGCCCCCACATCGCAGACAGCTTCGCCATTGCTGACTGTACCTGCGCAAGTCCATCCTCGGGCAGCTCCGTGTCGACGTGCAGGAACAACAACAGCTCGTGACGCGCCACTTCGGCTCCCGCGTTCATCTGTCGCGCCCTGCCAGGCGGGCTTGCGACAACGACATCCACGAACGATGCTGCCGACGCGATGCCGCCATCACTGCTGCCTCCGTCCACCAGAACAAGCTCATGCCCCGCCGCACGTGCCTTCTGCAGTAACGGCAGATGCTGTCGCAACGCTTCCGACTCGTTGAGCACGGGAATGATGATACTGATGCGCTTCATGGTGACCTCTGGTTCGCCTTCATACCTGAATGTGGCATTTATGCAACGGTTTTCACGCATTAGGGCTGTTTCTTCCCCATTGGGGGCTATCAAGATCCAAGCGAAAGCAGGATAATGCCACCACTGTCAAGAGGATTATTCGACCTGCCTGATGACGTTTCCTTCAGCTTGAGTTAAGGCTTCGTGGGAGATCATCAAGTCACGGTTTCAACCCGTCGTTCGAATATCCTGACAACCGGTTATGCATTCAGACGGGTAAGAAAACAGGCACTGTCCCGTTCTCATTTTTCGAAGGAGTAAAAATCTGATCCGTGAGCTTTCCCATAGAGAGCCCAGGAACGACCGCACAAGCCCTGCACGGTCGAGACGATCAGAACAGTACAAGCAATGAACGTTGAAAATTTCTATATTATTGCGACAGCGCCCAATGAACCCACGTTACAGGTCAATATTTCCGGCCCCTATCTGACCCGACAGGCTGCAGAGGCAGATCTCAGCGCAGCCATAGGTGAAGCGGTAGGCCTGGACCCTGCAGCAAAGGACTACGAATACAAGATTTCGAAGATTGCCTGCCAGAAGCCAGGGGTGATTCAACACATGGCCTGCCATATGGGGCAGCGCCTGTAACTGCAGTGAAGTGATCACGAAATTGAAGTCGATACTCGGGCGTAAAAGTCAGCAACCGCAGGGAGCAAGCATTTGCAAAAGTGCAGTAACGCACATTTCAAACCCAGCATATAGCCGATAATGAGGTCTTTGAATCCAAGGAGAGAGTTCTGTGAAAAGACTGGATCCGCTTCATCACATCAGCATTATTGAATCCCGCGGCACCAACTGCGCGTGGGTGCGTATCAAGTACGACAACAAGAGCTTCCAGGAGTCCTTCCCCTTCAAGAAATACGGAGGCAAGGACAAGGCCATCAAAGCCGCGATGAAGAAGCGCGATGAAGAAGGCCGGAAGATCTACGGCGAAAACTGGCCCTTCACCAAGTTCAGCCCCCGCAAGGTTTCCCCACTGAACTCATCCGGTGAAATTGGTGTCAGCTACTCCGAGAGTGATCACGCCTGGGTCGCTACCTGGCAGGAAAACATCGACGGCAACCGCCGCCAGCGCAACGCGTATTTCTCCATCAACAAGTACGGTGACAAGAAGGCCCGCACCATGGCCATCCAGCGTCGCCGTGCCGAGGTGGAAAAGAACAAGATTGCCAGTTGATTGCCCTCCGTGGGAGCGAGCCTGCTCGCGATTGATTCTGAACCCGCACAATCGCGAGCAGGGCTCGCTCCCACACGTCAGAGCGAGTATCTGATACTGAGCACTGAGTTGCCCTGCTGGGCCTTGAAGCTGGTGAGAAACGAACTGGTGGGCTCCTGCGCAAACACATTGGTCGTGAGAAGCAACTCGAAGTGTGAACTCATTTGCCAGGCCAGCTCCACATCCAATTCGTATCTGTCGATCACCACGGGTGTATTCTCCAACTCGGTCCTGCTGAAGCTGGGGCCTGCTCTCAGATAAAGGTTTGGTGTCAGTGACCACGCCCCCCCGAAGAAAATGTTCTCCATGAAAATACCGCCGGAGTTCGGAATATTGGTTTCATGGAATCTCCTGTCCGCAGAAAGCACCAGCGTGAAGTTGTCACTTGCCGCGTAGTTCAACCGGCCACTGCCCACCCAGGCATTCTTGATGTCGGGTATCGTCGCACTCTTGAAACGCTGCGTGAAACGGAAGATATCCAGATCACCCGAAAACTTGCCAACCTCGTATTCAGCGCCGATGCCGTAACGGTTTTCGTTGGAGTTGCGCTGCGCCAATGTCGGATCGGACCTTGATTCGTATTTCAGGGTCTGGGTACCCCCAAAAAGGAATGCCCTACCCCAGCTGAAGTAGCGGCCCCCGAGAGCAATGTAGTCCCTCTCGGATCTGTTCAATGCATCGCTCTGGAACCCGCTTTCAGTTTCAGAGTCCACCTTGTCATTACGCCCCATCACATTGGCGAAATAGCGGGAATTGTCTATTTCAAATATCACTTCGACACGCTGATTGGTTTCCACACCACTGGTGAAACTGTTGAGCTGCTCCGATTGGGTCTTGCCCAATATGTCCTCTTCATTGATGAGCAGCACGCGCAGATTGGTCAGCTCCGAGGTCACGAAACGACCGAAAACGGTACCTGTGGTCGCATCCAGATCCATGTCCTGGTAGGCGCTGTCCTGGAAATCCTGAGAGTAGTGTTCCAAGGTGCCTATGAGCAGGTGGCGCTCACCACTCGATGTCAATGTGCTCGACAACGCCAACTGAGTCGCGTCGGAGTCCAGATGACTTGCATCACGGTAGACATTGTTCGTCTTCATCAACCCTGCCATCACATCAGCATTCAGTTGCAAGGAGCCCAGGGACATACCCTCGGGTTCCGGGAAGCTGCCCGGCACGGGAAGGTCTTCAAACAGAATGCTCTGTGCGGACACAGACTGAGCAAGACAGACCAAAAGCGGCGCGCATATGACTTTCAAGGTTGTTTTCATGGGGTACACGACCTCTCGGGGCGAACAGATACCAGGGGAAGGATTCCAGCGAACGAAATGTCGGAAGAGCGCAAGATCAGGTGCTTTTGGAGGAAGTGACAGGCGCTGTCACCAGCAGCACCAAGGCTACGATAACAGGAGAAACGATCAGCGAAAAAGTGAATATACCGGCAAAACCCACCGAACGATTTCGCCCCAAAAAACCAACGATGGCGCTCACGGCGACATAGATGATCAGCAAAAGCGGGTCAAACAGCATCATCCGCACTCCACGTAAACTGACAACACCAATCGGAAACTGCCCGGCACGATGTGCAGGGCAGTTTCCATCAGACAAATTCCATCAGACAAGCGCCGCCACGATTTTCAGTACCCGGCGTGAACCGGATCAAGCCTTCTTGGCGGTCTTGGACGTGAACGCACTCTTCAGGTCGTCCTTGATCTTGTCGACATCAAAGTTTCCCAGAGTGCCACCACCTTCGAAATGATTGACGAATACCTTGCCAACCGCGTAAGTGGCCGCAGCACCTACTGCACCCATGCCGACACCACCGGCAAGGGAACCCAGACCGGGGATAATCTTCACGGTAGAAAACGCAACCGGTGCCGCGAGGCCCGCAGTTGTCAATACACCCAACAGGGTGGCAACAGTGGTCTTGAGAGCCTCCTGCTGTACTGTCTTGCCGTAAAGCTCTGACAGCTCACTGACCATCTTTACCTGAACGGCCGCAAGACCAGCCAGATCAAGGTAGGGAACGGGAATGAAGCCCGCAGCGGCACTCCACTTGCACTTGTTGGAAATAATTGCCGAAGCGTTGTCCAGACGTTGCGCCTTTTCCGCATCCTGGGTTCCGATATCAGCTCCGATCTCAGTTTCGTTCTGGGTTTCGGTCTTGGTAGTCACGTGACACTCCTTGCAAGATAAGCTGCTTTGATTAGCTGGATTGAGCAATCGTAAATTGCTTTACGGACGCATTGATGAGAAATAGTGTGGACCTGAACGGTGATTCAGCATGTAATTCTTTTTGCACCGAGGCCTTGGCAAATATCCCAAATTCAGCCCCGAGATTCAAGCTCTTTCTCCTCCAACAGCAGGCCGTCACAACCGTCTGCAAGATGAGTGAGCTTCGCGATGAAACTGACAATCAAATCACTGCTGGCAAGCGGATTGTCCAGCATGACAGCGTGCCCCGCCCTGGGCACAACGGAGAGCACACCGCGATCACCAAGCGCTTTCACCATCTTCAATGCAAGTGACTGTTCAAGAATCGAAGAGGCCTGACCTCGCACAATATGCACAGGCAGATCGAGCGAGCGAAGCGCATGCCAGATCTGCTCACTCAACTCCCCTTTGTCCTTGCGCAAATTGCGGAACTCAGGGTTCTTGTGCCATATGCCGGGTGTGAAGGCCGGATCAGTCTTGACGCTGAGTCTGCCCTGCCTGACTCGCAGAGCAAACCGTGCAACATGCGCCAATGCTTCGGCATCCGCCATCACGTAGATCCGCGACAGACTGTCGGAATACGCCTTCGCATCAGCGTAGTGCGTGGGCATCTGCATGACATCATGTACCAGACGTTCACCCGCTTCCGGGCTGACCTCCGGTCCGGCATCGACAATTGTCAGCGATGCAAAGGGACGGCACAGTGATTCAAGGGCCAGTATTGCCACTCTGGCACCGAGCGAATGCCCCACAATATGCACTTCTGCATCGCCGAACTCCTGCAGAAAATCCTGCAAATCTTCGGCGAGTTGCCAATGCGAATACTTGCACTCCGGATCCCAGTCCGAGTCTCCATGCCCACGCTGATCCAGCGCTATCACATGATGCGAGCGTTGCAGCTCCGCAGCCAATGTATCCCAGACATGCGCATCATTGGTGAACCCGTGCAGCAAGATGCAATAACTGGCGCTATTCACATGAGCACGAAGATTCGTCACACGAGGGTGATAAAGATAGTGCAGCCGCAGACCATCCCTGGTCCGGAAGAATCGACTTTCCATTAACTACTCGCCATAGAGAATATCGAGAATGCCTTCGAGCATCACTTCGTTGACATCGGAAATGTGGAAGTCGCCTTGAGGCGTGAATTCCGTCAACAGGGTTCTGTTCAACAGCACGGCCATCGCCGTTCCGGTGCCGATGACATTGTTGGCATCTCTGTAATGATATTGCCACGAAGCATCGTAACCCACGATCTGTCCCCGGTGACCGAAGACCTGCAGCCCTAGATCCTGCACAACGCCCTGCAGCATGTTGATGTCTTCGCCAAAGGCACTTCTTACCTCGAAGGGTTCACGCATCAAGGCTTGCGTGGCGGGGCTCAAGAGCTGCCCTTCCATCACGGCATTGGCCCACTTCACCAGATCAGCCGCCGTCGAAATCATTGCACCTGACCCCATGGTGTAGGAAGGATCGGTGTTTGATCTTTCCACATCGGTATGCGGGAAGCCGAACAAATCCGCCACATAGTCTCCCTGGTTGTCGGCCCAGTTGACGTAACCACGTGCGTAGGTGCCTGTGAGCGCAAGCTGGCCCGGTGAAGGGACAATGGTGTTGGTCAGCCCCAGAGGCTGCACGAAGCGGGTACGGATCTCGTGCTCCCAGGAATTCTGTGTAATCTGTTCGGCAATTTCCTGCAGCAGCACATAGTGTGTATTCGAGTAGTTCCACTCCTTGCCCGGCTCGTTCACCAGATACGGACGATCGGCAGTCGCATTGTTCCTCGCAAAAGACCAATTGACGGCAGCCCCGATGTCAATCAGTTCGCCAGGTCCGTAGACATACCCGGGCAGGCCGATATAGCGCACGAACCACAGGTCCGTCATCCCGGGCTGGTCATCCATGGTGACCCCGAAGGCACTTTCGAAGTCTGGAAACTCATTGGTGAAGCTGAAAATGCCAGCAGTGTGGTTCAATAGCATCTTGATGGTGATCATGTTGCCGTTGGGAAATTTGCCGGGGAAGAATTCATCCAGCTTCTTATCCAGTGTCAGTTTGCCCTCATCCACCAGTTGCATGATCAGCATGGCCGTGAAGGATTTCGTGGCGCTGCCGATTCTGAACTGATGCAGCGGCGTCATGGCTTCCCCTGTCTTGGTATCAGCCACACCGGCGGCGGTGTGCCAGATCTCACCATTGGGCAACTCGATCGAGAGGGAGACACCTGGAATGGATTTCTCCTCCAGCCGCGTAATCATGTAGCTCTGGATTTCCAGTTTCTGGAAATTGATCTCCGCTGCGTCCGCACTGTAGGAAACCGCTCCGGCATTCACGCTTCTTGCCGCGGTAGTCAGCGTGACGTACTGACTCTCAAAACTACCGCTTGTCAGACTCGCGCCTGCCAGGGCCGAGGCAGCTGACTGTTTCATCACAGATGTCACCTGGATGCCGTTGACGCTGTTGTTGTCGGCATCCAGCAGTCCCAGCACCCGCAATGATCGCGCGTAGGCCGGATCGTTCTCACCCTGTGAGTACAGCGATGCATAAGGGGTAGCATTCGATGAATTGATGGTCACCGCATTGCCCAGTCCAAGCGCGCCGATACTGAAAGCAACAGGACTGCCATCAACGGCATAGAATCTGCCTTGGGAATCGGTCACCCCAGTCTTCGTCCCTGATACGTAATCCAGGCCGGCCAGCGGCACAGACAGCTTACCGGGCTTCACCGGCCACAGGTTCTTCACCTGAAACTTCAGGGTCGACTCAGTAAGTGAAAGCAATGGCTCCAGTTCCACTGCGTAGTAAGCACCGGAGGACTCCAGAATCGGAATACTCAGGATGTTGTTCACGAAACGGGCCGCATGATCATGGTAGCTGTCCGGTGATCCGGCCGTACCGACCAGGCGGGAGCTGGCCACTCGCATGACAGCCGGCGCAGCGGAGGACACCAGTGCGAGTTCCACGCTGTACAATCCGCCCCCGAAAGCCACTTCCGGCAGCAGTATCGTGCCGTCGGTCAACACGGGTATTTCCCTCCCGTCGACGTTGGCAGCATTGGCGCTTGTCCCCGCCAGAGCTGCCCACGACAAGACGAGTACGAAAAACAGCGAACTGGCGCCAATCCGGCGCAGTGGCAGCCAACGGTTTCCAGTGAGCAAACGAGTTTTCATGGGCATTCCTTCCTGAAACGGTTTTGAATTATGGTTATCAAGCATAGCGTTGTTTGATCAATCATGAGCATGTGAACTGCCGCCGCACTCTCTCCCAGCAAGCCCGCATGGTTTCCGACGCAAATATTCCCGGCGACCATGCTACCTGTACTTCAAGGACAGAATCTACAACATAACACTCCATATGCAGAGGAACATCGACGGGAGATGTCGGTGCCATCGCATTATCGAACACTTTGCCAGTCAGCACGAACGGATCATCCGCGTGCTGACTATTGGCGAATTCGCCGAGATAATTGAAACTCATCAGTGCTGGCAGTGTGCGAGGCATGAAAGGCTCAGCAGCCACGCAGGCGAACACATCCGGCTGCGTTGTGACATCTGTCTGCAACATCCGATGAGCTTGCGTGAGCGCGTCAGGGCCCGTACGCGGGTCAAGACTGCACAGTCTGGCACGGGTGAGCCATGCAACCTGGCGTGCCAGATCCTGCTCACCATCACGGCCATGGCTCTCCACCAGCAGCGGGACTTCCTCGGTGGGCAGCAGTTCAGTCAGTTCTCTGAGTGCTGTCGCCAGCAACAGATCCTGCAATCTGAATTCAATTTTCTGCGCTGCTGACTCACGACGCAGGGACTCGCGTAACGCCGACAGATCCGAGGCGCCGATCTGCAGATGCAATGTATGCAATTCGCTGTGAATTCCGCAGTCTGGAGCCAATTCGGCGATCGTACTCATGGCCCTGAAGTATACGTCGGAAGATGAGGATGACATCTCTTCCGCAGCACGCACCTCTGTGACATCTCTCAGCATGTGTGGTGGCCGCAGGCGCTCGATGTTGCCATCTCCACTCAGCAACGAGCGTGTCAGTGCATTGAGATCAGCAATCAGCACCCGCAGCGAAACCCAGTCTGCGACGAGGTGATGCAATGCCAGCACCAGGGATTCGCTGGCACCATCAGGCCCCTGTACCAGAATGCAGCGCAACAACGGACCCGTCGCCAACGCAAAAGGACGACAGGCCAACGCTTCGATTGCCGATTGCTCTGCCTGCGTCGCAGTGGCTCCAGAGTGCCGATAGCAGCACAGCACTTCATCCATGTCCAACACCGGCTGAATGTCCTGCACCCAGTGGCCATCGCGCTGATAAAAGCGCGCACGCAGGGAATCGTGGTTCTGGATCAGTGCGGACATGACCTCCGACAGCAGATTCTCCGATATCCTTGCAGACCAGTTGGCCGGTATCTTCAATTCGGTCACGATGTGAAAGTGTCCGGCTGCCTCAGCGTCTCTGGAGCGCAGGAACCAGTTCTGCACCGGCAATGGCGCGATATTACCGATCAGGGGCTCACTGCGATGCCTTGCATTGCTCCAGGGCGTCAGACGACCAGACATTTCCGTCAACAGCGGAGCGGCGAAGAAATCCTTCAACTCACAAGTGAAACCAAGCGCTCTGAGAGCATTGATCACCTCCAGCGCCTTGATCGAGTCACCGCCGAGCGCAAAGAAATCGTCATGGCACCCGACACGCTCGGATTTCAGTACGCGACGCCAGATCTGTGCCAGCATCCGCTCCACCGGAGTCGTCGGAGGTACGAAAACAGTCTCCCTGGCAGAGGCCATTGCAAGCAGTGCGGCGCGTTCGATCTTGCCAGCGGGGGATAGTGGAAACGCGTCCAGGAGCAGAACGTCACTCGGGACCATGTGGCGTGGCAATGTTCTGCCAAGCGCGGCGACGATCGTCGACCGAAATGCGTCGCGGGAATCCTGTGCCAGACTCGTCACGCAATACAACAACAGACCCAGCTGAGGATGCACGAGCGCAAGCGCATCGGTGACGCCGTCGACCAGGCGTGCCGCATGCTCGATCTCGCCAGGCTCGATGCGGTAGCCGCGGACCTTGATCTGGCCATCAATGCGCCCTGCAAATTCGAGCAGACCGTCTTCGCGCCAACGCACGAGATCGCCCGTGCGGTACCAGCGATTCTCGGGCTCGTCAAACGTCCGGCCATCAGAAGCAAACTTCATGAACTTCTGTGCGGTTAGCTCGGGAGCACCGAAATAACCCTGGCCCAGCGTTGTTCCACCAATGTACAACTCACCGGTCACGCCAACCGGCACGCGCGCGCCCGCAGCATCGCGCACAGTCAGCAGCACTCCGGGCAGAGGCCTGCCGATTGGCACGCCGAAAGGCCACGCATCTCCCTCGTTCACCCGATAGACAGTGGCACAAACGGATGTTTCGGTCGGACCATACGCATTCAACACGCGCAGTGACCTTGCATAGTGTCGCATGTCAGCGTCAATTGCCGCTTCGCCCGCTGTCACCAGGACACGCAGACTGCCCAGAGAACGCTTGTCGAGTGCCCGCAGGAATACCGGCGGCAGCGTGATCACCGTGATCGCGTTGGCCTCCAGCCAGTGCATGAACGCATCGATATCGCCACGCGCGGCGTCTGGGGTTATCGCCAGTGATGCGCCAGTGGCGAGTGCAAGAAAGATCTCGGAGAGTGACGCATCGAAGGACAACGCGGCAAATTGCGCACACACATCATCGCTCTGTATATCGAACGCTGGAATCTGCTGCCTTATCATCCGGGCAAATGCCCCATGGGATATCTGCACGCCCTTGGGCTTGCCCGTCGAACCGGACGTGAAGATCATGTAGGCGATTGCATCGCTGTCGATGCGTGTCGCATTCAGTGGTAACTGGCCAGGTTTTCCCTCTGCATCCGCATAGCAAACATGACGAAGACCCGGCTGACGCTGCTGCAGTTCGGCAGCCAATACCTCCCCTTCCTGATCTGTGCTCACCAGTAGATTGATGGCGCCCTCGTCGATGACCAGCAGGAGTCGTTCCAGCGGATTGGTAAGATCCAGGGGAATGTAGACAGCACCCGCCTCCATCGCACCGAGCATGGCAGCAATGCTGCGCACGCTGCGCTTGCCGATGACGCCGACATGCATCTGTCTGCGCGAGAGCGCTGGGTCGGATTTCTCTCCGGACACTGTACCGCGCAGCAGATCAGCAATGCGCCGCATTTCACTTTCCAGTTCGGCGTACGACCAGTCGTTGTCCGTATCGCTGATCCTGCCATGAGCCGCCGCAACGACGCGTCTGAAAATATTCGGCAGCAGGTTCTGTTCGTCGAGTGAATTGTCGTCAGATGAACCGCTATCGACAGACCTTCCCTCGAACGCCTTGACGCGCGCAACATCATCCTCATGCAGCCACGGGATGCTCGCCAGCGTTTCACTCTGACAGTCCGTCAGGCTCTGCAGTGTTCGCGCCACGCAACGCAGGATCAGTTCGATGTTGGCCGCCGAATAAATGACGTTGTCATATTCGGCCAGCAGTTTCAGCGTGCCATCCGACGCCGGGAAGGCACTGAGGGTCAGGTCATACTGACTGGTCGTGGACGCCACCGGATGCACCTCGGCAACATGCTCGCCGAATCTGAGGTCTGCCACTTCCGTGTTCTGAAGTACCAGTAACACATCAAAGAGCGGTGTCCTGCCAGGATCTCTGGCGAGATCCAGACTGGCCACTATGCTGTCGAAGGGCATGCTCTGATGTGAGAGACAGGCATTCACCTCTCCTGTCACCGCGCGCATGAAGGCATCAAACGAGTCGTCGAATTTCAGCGTGGCTCTGAGCGGCAATATATTCACAAAGAAGCCGATCACGGATTCCAGTTGTTGGTGCGACCGGCCAGCCACCGCCGTGCCGATACAGAAATTCTGCTGACCGGAGAGCCGGGCGAGCACGAGTTGCAGGGCAGCGAACAGGCCGGTGAAAGCGCTTGCTCCCGAAGCGGACAGGCGACGAGTGAAACCGCTCCAGACTGCCGCCTCAATGTCGATCTGGACCGAAGCGCCAGCGCTCTGCATCAGGGCTGGGCGCGGCGCGGCGGATGGCAATTGCAGCGCCTCGACGGGCTCGGCGAAATGTTCGCACCAGAAACGCTTGGCATTCATGCCCGCCTCGGACGCAAGCCATTGCAATTGCCAGTGCGCGAAGTCGCGGAACTGGATTGCCTCTGCTTGCAACAGATGTGAACTCTGCTTTGAGTGTTCACCGCGACAGTATTGCCCATACAGCTCAGTGAGCTCTCTGGAAAAAATTCCTGTCGACCAGCCATCACTGATGATGTGATGCATGGTGATGAGGAGTGCCGTGCGGCCAGACGCCAATTCAGCCGCAGCGATGCGGATCAGCGGCACACTGCGCAGATCGAAGGCCAGTTCGTTCTGTTCTTGTGCCCGCACGCTCAGTTCCGCATCATCCAGCACACTATCGAACCAGCGGACAGAGGCATCGAACTCGGAGATGGGAACGACCACCTGCCTGAGCGTACCTTCGGCATTTTCACGGAAACAGGTACGCAGGGATTCGTGACGCAGCAGCAAGGCCTGCAGCGCCAGATCCAGCGCCTGTCGATTCAGGCGCCCCGCCACTGTCAGCGTGGCGTGCATGTGCAACGGTGAAGGTCCGGCAGCGCGAATGTGTTCCACCATCCACAACCGTGACTGTCCGGGAGAGACGGGGTAGCTGTCGGCCTGAGGCTGAGCCTCCAGTACTGGCCCCGGCATGTGACTGCCATCTGTGCTGACCACTGAGTCAATTTTCGCAGCCAGATTGGCAAGCGTCGGATGAATCTGCAGGTCGCGAAAATCCAGCATGACGCCATAGCGTGAAGCGACGCGCGAGAACAGCATCATGGCCTTGAGGCTGTGCCCGCCCAGATCATGGAAAGAGTCTTCGCGGAAAATTTCCGCTTGCCCCAGCAGCTCAGTGAAGAAGCCGGCCAGCACCAGTTCAGTAGGCGAACCGGGCGATGTCATTGTTGCTGCATTGCGTGTTGTGGTGCCCGTCTTCTGGATCACACCTTGATACAGCGCGTGCAGGATAGCAGCGCCGGAATTCGGTGTACTGGCAAGATGACGATAGTAACCTGATGTCCGCCCAGCCAACTCCACCGCGTCACCTGTGACAACCAGTGTCTTGTCTTCAAGCGGCATATCGCTGCCAACGTTGTTCTGCTCCGCTGTTGTTGTACCACTGTCGTCCACACCGGGTTGCCAATGCTCTGCTTCATTCACTGACAGACGGAATTGCTGAGACGTGACGCCTTTCCGCTCTACAGTGGATGCGTCAGCGAGACTTTGCAGGAATTGCAGCGCCGGAGCGTTGCGCGGCAGCTTGACGAAATCCACATGGAGAGCGTCGACTCCAAGGGCTGCGGCTTCCTGCGCGATCTGTCGCAGTATCCGATGTTCAACGCCCCGTCCCAGCACACGGCAACTGAGCATGAATCCGAATACGTTCCATGCATCGGGGCCGCGCCGGATGAATACAGTGCCGGTCAAGCCGTAATCGCCATACTTGTCCGTCACGCTGATGCAGCGAACTTCTGTATCCGGTTCCTGCAGAAGACTTGCCAGCTCCGCTTCGCTGTAACGGATGCCCGTCGTATTGAACTGGTTGGTGCGCTGTGACAACTGCGCCGTGCGCGACAGATCGTCCGGACCCAACTTGCGCATGTCGACGCGGATATCCAGCGCTGCGAGAAATTCCGCATAACTGCCAGTCGCCTTTTGTGCGCTGGTACGCTGCAGTTCCTCGGCATACATCTGAGCGCGTGCAGTATCTTCCCGAGTGGCAGCGCGGGCATCAAGAAGCCAGAGATGTTGCAGGAAAGTCTCACGTTCATTCTCTGGCGGCAACTGTATCGCCAGCACACCAGGACAGGCGGCGAGTACCTGTTCACACTCCAGCGGACTGTCATCGATGAACACGAAGCTATCGAGTCCCAGCGAGAGGTCTTCCGCCAGCGCGAGTATGCTCTCGGACTTGGGTCGCCAGCCTGCACACACCCGCGTCAGGTGCGTCCAGCGCAATGGCATCTCGCGCTGCTCGAACACCGCACGCACATCCTCCTCGTTGTTCTTT
>Ga0155965_1097_pt9 | contig 30534 bp, 26 predicted proteins | sample RifCSPlowO2_02_FD_107619 | JGI IMG/M metagenome (GOLD analysis project Ga0155965, IMG submission 107619) | Gammaproteobacteria bacterium RIFCSPLOWO2_02_FULL_57_10
ATAGCGCGTTCTTGATCAGATTGAAAAGGACATAGATCATCATCGCGGGAATGCCCTGAAACACGAAATCCTTCTCGACAGAATAACTGACCTTCTGACGTTCATTGCGTTTGAAGGGATAAGTCTGCACGGCTTCCACCACACAGATCGCCATCGAACATTCCGTGAAACTTGCACGATCGAGCTTGCGATTGCGCAGATTGACGAGCAGAAGATCGATGACGGTATTGGCCTGATCCACCATCGCCTTGATGCGGGCCGGTGTGTTCTCCAGCATCTCCAGATGCTCTGGACGAATCTGTGCAAATCGCCCGGGTTCGAGTGCGCTCGCGCAGCGATAGCCTTCCAGAAGATCGGGAAGATAGGATTCGACACCGCTGATGCTGGCACGCACTCCAGACAGCGGTGTACGCATTTCGTGCGCGATATTGGCACTGAGATTGGCGAGCAGATCCATCTTCTCCGCGTACGCAGCTTCCTTTCTCAGTTGCTGCCTGCGCAACGCATCAATGCGATCGATGGCGATATTCAACTGTCTGCTGAAGAACTGCAGAAGGTGCAGATCTTCTTTTTCATGAGCGCTGTTGGGCAGTTGTGGCCCAGGGAGAAACAGGCAGAGCAATCGCTGTTCGCTGTGCGCAGAGACCGCCAGCTCGCCACCGTACTCGCGCATCTCCTGCGCAACTGCAAGGGGACTGCGTGCCGCAAGCAACACGCCCCTGTGCTGTCGCGCGAAACCTTGCAGCGCACTGCGCTCATCAAGAATCACAGGATCTGCGGCACCCGATGTGTCGTCACTGTCCGTCGTCACCGCGCCACCATGACGCCACTGAATCATCTGTTTTTGTGGGGCATCCGGCATTCCGGCAAGAATGTCGCACACAAATATCGTGGTACTTTCAACGTTGAGCAGATCTGTCAGCGCCTTTGATGCATGACCCAGAAGCGAGTCGAGATCCGTGTGCTCATGCATGGCATCCATGGTTGCGACGAAGGAGCCAAGTCGATTTATCGGCAGACTGCCACGCGTGGACTTGAAACCCATCAGCATATAGGGGTAAAACAGATCGTAGGTCAGGCAAATGAAGGTGATGTACGCGATCTGAAATAAAGCGTGGAACAACGGGTCATTAACAGTACCGGCAAGCATCCAGATCATCAGCCCATACAGCGCCGAGTACGCGACTCCCAGCAGAGCCTTTACGAGTGTATTGGTTGTCATGCACTAGTCTCTGTGACGCGACGCCGTTTTTCCGGTGAAAAAAAGGGACAATAACGCCGATTTCCTGATTTCAATGGTTGCGGTTTGGGGCAAGCAGGCGTTAGTGTATATCAGTGCCGGGACAAAGCAGAAACACTGAGATGACAAACGCCAATATGGATCACGCCAACACGGACATGGAGTTTCATCATGCTTAACGGATTATTGACCATCGTGCTCTTTCCCCTGATTATCGTCTGGAGTGTATGTTACGGAGTTCTGGGCGGAATTTTCTTCAAGTTGCTCGCAGTGTATGAAAACTGGATAAATCTCAACCGATTGCAGATCATTCAATGGAAGCGTTATCCGCTGCGCAGTTACAACAAATTCACTTCTGCCATTCTCGCCCATCGCATGAAGTCGAAGCCAATCGAACTGATCGCATTGACCAACAGTCAGATCCAGACAGAATTCAAACGCGAACCCTTTCCATTTCTCGTGATTGTGGTCAACACACTGATCGCTCTGGTGCTGTTACCCTTCGCATTGTTGATGGGGGCTTTCCAGGGACCGGTGTTCGTGTTCAGAAAGACCTGGGGCGCCTGGCAGAATATTCTGCAAACAGGTTCGTGACCATGAAATCCAAACCCATTGTGCTGGTCGTGGAAGATGACCGGGATCAATCCGATCTCGTCGTGGATATCATCAACGAAACCGGGCTCTACCAGGCGATCCCTGCCTACGATGGCGAACACGCCTTCAGCATTCTCAAGGGTCATGAACGCGGCTTCAACTTTCTCAGCAATGGCATCGCGTGCATTCTGCTCGACTGGCAAATGCCAAAGATGAATGGTGAGGTCTTCATCAAGAGGCTGCGCGCCGAGGAAGGAGGCAGCCCGTTCAAGCGCCACATCCCCATCGTCATCTTCTCTGCCTACAGTGACAAGGAGCGGTTGCAACTGGCCAAGGACCCCACGCTGGGGCTCGCCTCCGGCTACATTGTCAAACCGTTCGAGGAAGAGGAACTGCTCACGCTGCTCAAACGTATCATCATCCACAGGGAAGCAGAGATACTACGCGAGATCCTGATCGAGCGTGAGGCACGCTGGGTCAAGGAACTACGTAAATAGTACGCAAATAGAAAGAGATCAGGCTGGCAGATCGACAGGCAGGCGTACGGTGAACGTGGTGCCCTTGCCCACCTCGCTCGTCAACTGAATTGTCCCCTTGTGTTCGGTCACAATCCTGTTGCAGATAGTCAGCCCCCACCCCCGCCCTGCCGTAAGGTTGCCCGCAGCGGTGACCTTGCCGCTGAAGTAGGGCTCCCAGATCTTCTCCCGCAGCTCCGGCGCAACGCCGTTGCCCGTGTCACTGATCGTCACCACGACTTCGCCTCTGACCTCGAAGGTACGCACGCTGAGCAGGCCTCGCTCCGGCATCGCCTCCAGCGCATTCTTCAGTAGATTCGAGAACAGCACCTGCATCTCGCTGGGAATTCCCTGCACGGCGGGCAGGCCCTCCTGAAACTCCAGCTGCCGTTCGTGCATTGACTCTGGAAGAAGCCGCAGGCAGCGCGCCACCACGTGATTGATATCGACGGCCTGAAAGCGCTCCTCGTCGCCAGTCCCGGCATCCGTGATTGCCAGCGTCTCCTCGACGATCTCCATTGCGCGCTCGATCTGTGCTTCGATGATCTCCTTGTACTTTGCCGCCGACTCCATGTCCTTGATGCGTCGCGCACTCAAGCGGATGATGTTCAGTGGCGTTCTGATTTCGTGATGCGCCTGGCGTGTCGCGTGGGCAATCGCCCGGGTCTTCTCTCCACGCACCAGTTGTATCTCTGCCTCGTGCAGACGCCTCTGGTTCTCGAAGTACAGTTTTTCGAGTTTCTCGAAAGGCGTCAGGCGGTACAGTATCGCGGACACATAGCTCACGAGCCGTACCAGAAACTGTTTGTCGTTTCTGCTGAAGGCATCCTGATTGCTGCGCTCTCCGAGCACGAGGATGCCTTCCAGTATCTCTGGAGAAAAGAATGGCACCACGAGGCACTTTTCCGCATCGGCATGCCCCAGTGCGGCGAATCGCTGTTGCACACCCGTACTGAATGCTGCGAGCTCGGTGGGTTCTGATCTGCTCTTGCATTCCTCGATGAACTCGTCATCGACGGGCAATTCACGCGGCTTCTGCCGCGCCTCTCCGTCGAGGAGTTCATAGCGTTGCAGACGATCATCATCGCCTCGCACGGCGACTATCGAATGCACACGCTCCAGCTCGAACGTCTCATCAAGCTCTTCTACAAGCTTGCGAAAGATGTCGCGGCGGTTCTTCTCCAGCTCCAGCTTGCCGGCGAGTCGATTGAGAATTCCCTCGGCGTCGTACCAGTTGCGCACGAACCTGCGGCGCGCTGTGGTGACAAGAAGCAGTTCGAGTTTACCTGCAACAAAGGCCCAGAAAACACCCACAGCACAGATGAACAGAACACTCCACGGGCGACTGATGAGTGATATCTCGAAGGCGAGCACCAATGTGGTGACCACCAATGCTGCAACGATTATCTTGGCAGTGTTGCGCTGCACAACGAGTTTGATATCCAGCAGATCGTGCTTGGTAATCGCATAGGCGAAGAACAGAGACGGGAATACAGAACCCAGATGTCCGACTACGAGCAGCTCGTAGTTGCCTATCAACACCAGCACCAGATCGAAGATGATCGCCATGAGGATGAACAGGCCGAGTCCTGTGAGCATGTACGCGACGCGGATGCGATACTCCGGGTAACGCCTGTAGCTCAGAACAAGGTTCACGATCGTCAGAGAACCCAGCAGCACAAGATAAAGCGAGAAGAACAGATACCCGGCACCATCGATAAAAACAACAACACCGTCCTCCAACACCGCACGCGACACATAGTCGGTGAACAGCACAAGCACACTGAACGTCAGCATGATCAGTGCATTGATGACGTTCACCGTCCTTCCCGGCAGGTTCGCCGGATTGGGATAGAGAACACTGGTGTAGTAGAAACCATTGGCAAATACCAGCGCTGTCACCAGTTGAATCTGTGAGATCGGATTCACTGGCACAACGGTCTGGAATTCGTGCAGGGCGAGAAAGCACAGTGCCCAGATTGCCACCGCTATGTTGGTCACCAGGTAGCACTGCGACAGACGTCCCGGATTCTGTCGCCATGTGTACAGACCCAGCAGTACCAGTACGATGGCATTGGGCACGAAGATGTAATTCATGGACTTCCCTTGTTCATATTCCTGGCTTCTTCAGTTGCGTGCCTCTCCCTTGAGCAGATACTTGTTGATGTTCTTTATCATGAAGTACTGGCTCTGCTTGCTGAAAGAGGCATCCACGACGGCCTTCAGTGTGTCCAGCGAGCCTTTGACACTGCCATACATCAACAGCAGGTTGTTCGTGATAAAGAAATGCACTGGGGAGAAACCGACGCCAAGCCCCCACTTGAAGGCCTTGCTGTAAACGTTGGTCCACAAAAAGGCGACATCATAGCCCAACTTCACCGCACGCTCAAAAAGCGGAATGGAGAGAAATGGCGACACCTTCTGACGATGCTCCTTGAGGGCACCCAGCTCCTTGATGAACATGATCTTGTCCTTCTTGACCACCTCTTCCATCCAGTAACCGGAAATCGCCATGCCATTGGCCTTCTCCGCATCAGACAACTCCCATGGCATGTCGCGGTCGACGCTCAGGGCCTGCTTGTCCAGCAGCAGTACCCAACAGAAGCCGATGATGTCCTGCCCCTTGTACAACAACGAGAGCAAGGGAATACGTTCCGGGTCCCAACGCAGACTGTCCTTGATCTCCTGCTTCGCGGAAGCCTCGGTCCAGGACTCTCCCCAACTCTCGTTGAACACCGTCTTGTAGCAGATGGCCAAAGCATCGAAGGTAGCTTCGCTGATGTCGAGCACCTCCTCTCCACAGTAAGTCTTCAGTTCATAGTCTTCGCCGAGCTTCTCTCTGACAGTCCTGTTGAGCAGAGCGAGCTGTTGTTGCTCCGCACTTTGCTCGAAGACCTTGTAGATCAGCTCCTTGTACAAACCTTGCTTCACCGGAAGCGGGAAGTTCCTGATGTGGTTGACACGGGTGTCAGAGTCGGCGGTTTTTCGCAGTTCCATGGTATTGCTCCTTGACTTGCAGTTCAGGTAGTGACGGGTTTTGAAAGTTGAATCGCAACATGGGTCGCTGCGCGGACCAGTGAGATAGCCCGGCGAAGTGCCAATCAGTGAATATTGCGATGACTAGCACCTGAAGCAGAGGACACTGAGTATTTCGACGCCGGATCTGATTCAGGCTGAAGCGGGATTGAAAAGAATGACAGCGCGAACATGATAATACGATACACCAGGAATAGTTACAGAATCCTGGCAACGCAACCATTTCGGTATAGATGGTTTACAAGTGAATGAAAGGAGACCTGATACATATTCTCAGAGAAAGAAATATGCGGTAAAAACAGGTATTTTTTTACATCTCAAGAAAAATACTGAGGAAATTACAGTTACTAATTTTTCTGAACAAGAGTCGCGTGTAGGAAAATTCCTACACGCTACCAATCGAATCTTGCCTGCAGAGTCCAGGAGCGCGGTTGTCCCATTATCTCGACGTAGCTGCCAAGAGAATCGTAGACCTTGCGCGGAGAATACACTTTATCCTGCAGATTTTTCCCAAGCAGAGAAAGAGACCAGCTACCTTCTACGGGGCTAAGTGTCACATATGCATCCATGAGACCATAGCCATCCAGACGACTGACCGCCTTGTCCACAGGAGAAGTGAGTGTGCCGGAGAAGTCACTGCGATAGTGCCAGGACACACCGCTTTCCAGTGTGAAGCTGCCGAATGCCTGACGGGTATTGTTGAGCGCGAGACTGCCACTGACATGCGGCGCATAGGCTCGCTCACCTTCGGTGCTGACCAGCTGTTTCAGAATATTGAGCGTTTCCCCACCATTGCCGGTAATCCGCGCATCGAGATAACCCAGACTTGCGTCAACGCTCCAGCCGTCGCCAGGCAGCCACGTCAAATCGATATCCACTCCGGAGTGCTCTCCATCGCCCAGTGTCGCGAGGCGCTCGAGCACCACGCTGGGACCGCCGGTCGGACCGGTCTCGACATTGGCGAAGCCTTGCACGTCTCGATAATCGTAGTAGAACACCGCTGCATTCAGACGCAGACGATTGTCGGCACGCTGCGTCTTGATGCCGGCTTCCCATGCGAGCACGGTCTCTTCCTTGTAGGGGGCGAACTCGGCCGGATCGAAGATGAAACCACCGAAGAATCCTCCCGCCTTGAAGCCGCGTGACAGTGACGAATAGATCAGACTGTTGTCATTCATCTGCCAGTTCAGCCCAAGCGCTCCGGACCAGCGGCTGCCCAGCGAATAATCGCCATTCAGATTGCTGACCACCACGTCGAAAGGTGCAGGAAATGCCGGTGCACGCACGCTTCCATCACGATAAGTCTTCCACTCCCGGGTGTACCTCAGCGATCCATTCGCGGACCAGCGCTCGCTGAAGGCGTAATCGCCCAGCGCATAGACCGCACGCGAGCGTGTGACCTGTGTGTAATCGAGCTGCCCGTGCACAAGACCGACCGGAATGTTGTCCCGCAGACGAAACTGTCTGTCCTCGACAAACTCCTCACGGCTGAGCAACGCGCCAATCTGCCAGCTCAATGCAGTTTGCGCGGTCGAGACCAGGCGCAGCTCCTGCGATACAGTGCTGATCTCGCTGCTGGTGATCTGATGTCCCAGCTCCGCGCCTGAGCCGTCGTAGTCGAAACGCAGGCCGTAGTCGAATTCTTCAACATTGCTGATCGCCTGCCACTGGGGAGAGCCCATTGCTGACCAACCGGTGTCGATGGTCAGCAGCAGCGTGCCTCCCGCATGACGGTTGTCGAGGCGATTGAGCGGACTGGAAAGTGATGTGGAGCCATCACGCTTCTGCACCGAAGGCGAGAGTGAAGGCGTGGTGGAGCCAGTCAATACGTCGACCAGACCCGCATAATTGAGACAGGCTGCATCGTCACGCCTCCCGTCCAGCACCGCTGTACAGAAATTGCCGGTCGCGTCATAGAGACCGATGGAGCGTGTCAGCGGCAACTCCGATTCATTGGCACCGCCATACAACTTGAGTTCGACTCGTGTGCGCTCGGATATGTCGAGCAACCACCAGCTGCGCAGATCCCAGACGTCCTTGCGGCCATGCTCCTGCCCGGACGGAATACTTTTCTGCCAGGCATCCTGACTGCGATTGACGCGTCCGGCCACGCGCACTGCCAGCGTGTCCGAGAGCACGCGATTGGTAGCCGCCTCAACCAGCTGTTCATCCCAACTTCCGGTCGCGGCGCTCACATACCCTTCATTGCCTTGCAGACTGGCTCGACGAGTCAGCTGTCTGATCACACCGCCACTGGTATTGCGACCATAGAGTCCGCCCTGCGGCCCCTTGATGACCTCAACGCGTTCGCTGTCGAAGAGTCCGCTGCCGCCCTGCACTGAAGAGCTCTGATACACCTCGTCCACATACACGGCAGCAGTGGGAGTATTGTTGGCATTGAAGTCCTGCAGACCGACACCGCGAATCACCCAGACAGGCAGACCCTGTCCACCATAGTCATCGAAGAGTTCGACATTCGCCAGACTGTCGGCAAGATCAGGCAGATTGCGCAGCAGCCCGCGCTGCAGCTGTTCGCGATTCACTGTGGCAAGCGTGAGTCCGATCTGCTGACTGTCCTCGTCGCGACGTCGAGCGCTGACAATGATTTCCTCAATCACGTCTTGATCAATTTGATTCTGCGCGACTGCGGGCGGGTTGCCGACCGTCCCCGTCTGGGAAAGGGCATTGCTGCCGAGACACATCACCGCGAGAGGAAACCAGCGTCTTGAATGCATTGATATCACCTTGCCATCCTGATTTTTGAGGCGAAGATAGCACGAAAATCTATCCAGGGTGAGTGCTGTGTCATCGCACCAGAGTGGCAATGAGATAGTCGCGGAATTCCTCCGCAGGCATGGGTCTGCCGATGAAGTATCCCTGCACGTAGTCGCAATGTGCAGCACTCAGGAAGTCGAGCTGCTGCTGCGTCTCGACACCTTCCGCCACAACATGAATGTTCAGTTTCTCTGCCATCATCAGCATGGTTTCGATCAACGCTTCCTCTGTCTTCACCTTGCCAATCTTGGCGACGAATGAGCGGTCAATCTTCATGCCCTGAACAGGGAATCTGGACAGGTAACTCAATCCGGAGTAGCCCGTGCCGAAGTCGTCGATGGTGATGCGCACTCCGGCGGCGCTGAGTTCATCGAGGACATGTCGAGCACGTGTCGCGTCTTCCACGAGCACACGCTCCGTGATCTCCACTGTCATTGGTACATTGTCGGGCGCCTTGATGGCATAGAACCAGGCCTGAGCAGATTCATCACGCATGTACAACAGTCGTGTCGAGACATTCACCGAGAGACCGACACGGGTTCCCAGCTCCGCATTCAGCGCACGAATGAACTGCTGTGCGGAAGTCAGCACCAGATAGTCGATGCGAATGATCAGCCCGCTCTCTTCGGCGAGTGGAATGAACATGTCGGGCGGAACATACGTGCCATCGCGCCTACGCCAGCGCACGAGCGCTTCACAACCACTGATCTGCCCGCTGGTGAGACACTTGATGGGCTGATAGTAGACACTCAGGTCACCCTCGTTCAGCGCCGTGACCAACTCATTGAACAGGTGATGGCGACGCTCCGACTTCTTCTGCATCTCATCGGTATAGAACTGCCAGCCATTGCGTCCGGATTTCTTCACTTCATACATAGCCTGATCGGCCTTGATGATGAGTGTATCGGCATCACTCGCATCGTCCGGAAAAAAGGCAATTCCCACGCTGGCACCACAGTAGACCTGATGCGTACGCAGTGTATAGGCATCGCCCACCGCCGCGACGATGTTGTCCACGATGCGACACACGGCAGACTCCGAGAACACATCGCGCAGCACCACAATGAACTCGTCACCGCTGTAGCGCGCCACCGTATCGACTTCGCGCACACAGTTGCGGATGCGCCGCGACGTCTCGATCAACACTTCGTCGCCCACGTCGTGCCCGAGGTTGTCGTTGACGGACTTGAAATTGTCGAGATCGATGAACAGCACTGCCAGTTTGGTGCTGCCACGTCGGGCCTGTGCCAGGGCGTTGTCGAGACGATCACGGAACAGCGAGCGATTGGCGAGGCCGGTCAGCGCATCGAAGTTGGCCTGATACTCGATCAGACTATCCGCCTCCTTTGCCTGCGTGATGTCCTGTATGGCACCGACCAGCTCGCGACGTTCGGCATCCAGCTCCACCACTTCGCCACGCACATGCAGCCAGATGTACTCACCACTGCGACGTTGCAGACGCACCTCGGTGTCGAACCCATCGCCTCGAGACTGCGCGCGCTCCAGCAGCGACTTGAACACCACACCGGTTTCATCCGTGAAAAGATCGCAGAGCTCGGCCAGGGAAACAACCTGACGCGCCTGGGGAAGATGCATGATCCGTATGAACTGAATAGATATTTCCGTGAACACTCCATCTACATCAAGGCGCCAGCCACCAACCCGAGAAACAGTTTCCACTTCGCGCAGAAACTGTTCATTGCGAAATATCACTTGCTCGTAGGCACGTTCTTTCTGGACTGTACGGTTGCGAAAATAAAGCCCTGCCATGATGAGCACGGCGACGATAAAACTGATGAAACGCATCAACAACAGTCCTGGTGCAGCGGCCCTGGCCTGATAGGCATATGCGGCGATCTGCCAGGACCCGCCGCCCAGAACCACCGGCATCACCACGCTGCGCGGATTGTCGAAGACTTCCGACGCTCCGAAAAACACTTCACCCTCGGCGCCCAATCCATCGCGTCCACGAATGGCAATCTCGAGACCGGAGGTGGGATCGAACAGATCTGTCTCGCTGTAAATATACGACACGGAGATTGGCCCCGACACAATCCCCCACAGCGAACGGTTGCCTTGCTCATCCATCGTGTACACCGGTGCACGACCGACAAACGCCGCGCCGCCCTGTACAAGATCGACCGGACCTGCAATCACCATCGAGCCAGTCTGGATCACTCGCTGCACAGCCGGTTGCTGCTCCACGCTGGCGTTGTAGTCCAACCCCAAGGCAGCCTCGTTACCCTGCAGCGGATAGATATAGCGAATCACCAGATCTGGCGCCGCAGCAAGATTGATCAGTGACGGTTCGCGAGCCAACACGGTCGCGGCATAGGTATCGAACTCTGCCTGCGAAAAATCAGGATTGGACGCGATGAACGCGGACAATCCGTTGATGAGGGACAGATTGTTGGAGAGGCGGCTTTCGAGTTGGTAACGGATAGTGCTGAGCTGCTCGGACACTTCGAGTCGCTGTTGTTCACCAAGCAGAAACCTGTAGCGCGACTCGATCAGCTGCTCGGCAATCAGAATCAGCATCGGCGCCGCGATCAGCAGACGCAGGTACAATGGGCGCACGAAAATCAACAACAAGGCGAGCAGGACCAGCATAACCGAAGCCACTACCCAGGCCGCAACATTCGTGGTTTCGACAGGGGGACGCGCCAGCGATGACAACAGATCATCGACGCTGAACTCCTGCTCGATCAGGCCGAGTTGCTCCAACAAAAGATAGGCGTGTTGCCAGCGCTCCGGTTGGTTGTGCCCCAGAGGCACGAGTGGATACTGGATGTAGTTGTCGATCAGTTCGGCAAAGTGGCGGTTGTAAGCGAAAAAGTCGTCATAGCGATAAGTATGGCGAGGCAGCTGTGCAGAGATCCGGTCCGCGACCTCTTCGCGGTTCTCCAATGCGTAACGCCAACCGCGCAGTGTTGCATCCACAAAGAGTTTGACCTGCTCCGGATTGGCTTCCAGCACTTCTTCCGTCGTGTAAAGGACATCACCGTAGAAATTGATGCCGTAGTCGCTGGGGGACAATGAGTTCAGTTCGACCCCAAGTTCCTCCGCGCGAAAGGTCGCGGAAACGTCGTAGGTGACAATGGCATCGGCAGTCCCGGCAACCAGCGCATCCACACTGGCTTCGCTGTCGAGAAACTGCACACTCGTCGGATCGAACCCATTCGCAATGAACATCGCTTCGATCTGGGCACGCATGAAATCATCGGTGACAGCGGCAATGCGCAGGCGGCTCAGTTGCTCCAGCGAATCGAGAGGAACGGAATCGAGAGAGAACACTGCGATTGGTGATCGTTGGAATATCGGCGACCGAACGACAAACTGATGACCTCTCCCCCGCCCCACCAGGGTGTCGATACCACCTATTCCGAAATGCGCGTTGCCCTGCAGTATCTGCTGATCCGGTGCCAGGAAGCTGCCGTCAGGAGTGATGGCGGAGCGAATCTCGACATCCAGCCCCTGCTCCGCGTAGTAGCCCTGCCAGAGCGCGGCGTAGTACCCGGCAAACTGGAACTCGTGCTCCCATTTGAGTTGCAGCACGAAACGGTCGTCATTCTGGGCAAGGGAGGATGCGCTCAGCAACAGGCTGATCAGCAACCCCATGGCCAGGCATGACACCTTGATGGCGTCACTCAGGCATATCCTGAAGAAGCGGATCAGGGAATCCCACACAGAAATCGCTTTCATGTCACCTGCAAGCCGGTCGTCGGACCGGCATTTACATACGAAGAGTCAGCAAACCTGACTCTGATGGTGTATCGACTTTCGCCCGTGGCGCGGACTGGCAGACTCTAGGCGGCTCACGACGAAGCAGCAGTCACTTCGACCCGGTCAACATTCTGGAAGCCTCGTGGCAACTTGTTGCCTCTTCGCCCGCGCTCGCCACGATAGTGCGCGAGGTCTGCCGCTTTCATGGTCAGGTGACGCTTGCCCGCATACACGGTCAACACATCGTTACTGCCCAGCACGCAGAGAGCAACCACAAATTCGAGTCGTTCACTGGCTCGACCTGACGCGATACTGATGATCTTGTTGCCCTTGCCACGCGGCAGCTCCGGCAGCTCGGACAGTGCGAACATCAACATGCGCCCTTCATTGGTGATCGCCACGACCGTATCGGCCTCGTAGTTGCTCACCATCAGCGGCGGTAACACTCGACTCCCGGCAGGCAACTTCAGTACGCTCTTGCCAGACTTGTTCTTGCTCTGCAGTTCGGCGATTCTTGCCACGAAACCATAACCGGCATCACTGGCCAGCAACACCTGCTGGTTGTCGTCGGCCATGATCACACCTTCGAATGTGGCACCTGACTCCGGCGTGAGACGACCGGTCAATGGCTCTCCGTGCCCCTTCGCTGTCGGCAGCGAATGCGACGGTAACGAATACGTGCGCCCCGTTGAGTCGATGAAGATCGCATTCTGATTGCTGCGGCCTTTCGCGGCATACTTGAAACTGTCGCCTGACTTGTACTGCAGCGTCACTGGATCGAGATCGTGGCCCTTACCCGCTCTCGCCCAGCCACGCGCAGATAGCACGACAGTCACGGGCTCGGTGGACATCAATTCGGTTTCACTGAACGCCTGCGCCTCGACGCGCTGCACGAGCGCGGAGCAGCGTTCATCGCCAAATGCATCGGCATCCTGCATGATTTCCTTGCGAATGAGTGAGCGCAGACGCGCGGCCGAACCGAGGATCTGTTCCAGGCGCTCGCGCTCGGCATCCAGTTCTTCCTGTTCTGCCCTGATCTTCACCTCTTCCAGTTTGGCCAGATGACGCAGCTTCAACTCCAGAATCGCTTCGGCCTGCACGTCGGAAAGCGCGAAGCGCGCCATCAGCACCGGCTTGGGTTTGTCTTCGGTACGAATGATATGAATGACTTCGTCGATGTTCAGGAACGCGGTCAGCAGGCCTTCCAGGATATGCAGGCGCTGCAGGATGCGATCCAGACGATTCTGCAGGCGACGCCTGACCGTCGCTGTGCGGAACGCGAGCCATTCCACCAGCAGTGCGCGCAGGTCTTTCACCTGCGGTCGGCCATTGGTGCCAATCATGTTGAAGTTGACGCGGTAGGTGCGCTCGAGATCCGTGGTGGCGAACAGGTGCAGCATCAGTGCGTCGGCATCAATGCGATTGGAGCGCGGCACGATGACGATGCGAGTGGGATTCTCGTGATCGGATTCGTCACGCAGGTCGACCACCATCGGCAGTTTCTTCTTCTGCATCTGTGCGGCAATCTGCTCCAGCACCTTGGCACCTGACACTTGATAGGGCAGCGCCGTGATCACGACATCGCCACTCTCCACCTGATAGGTTGCGCGGGCTTTCACCGAGCCTCTGCCAGTCTCATACAGCGCCACGATGTCCTCGCTCGGGCTGATGATTTCGGCAGCAGTCGGAAAGTCCGGCGCCTTGATGTACTCCATCAGATCACGAACTGTCGCGTCCGGATTGTCGAGCAAGTGGATGCAGGCGTTGGCGACTTCGCGCAGATTGTGCGGCGGAATGTCCGTCGCCATGCCCACTGCAATGCCACTGCCACCATTGAGCAATACGTTCGGCAGGCGTGCGGGGAGAATCTGTGGCTCTTCGAGAGTGCCATCGAAATTCAGTTTCCAATCCACGGTGCCCTGATCGAGTTCCGACAGAAGCAGATCGGCATACTTGCGCAGTTTCGATTCTGTATAGCGCATCGCCGCAAACGATTTCGGATCATCGGGCGAACCCCAGTTGCCCTGCCCGTCCACCAGCGGATAGCGGTAACTGAAGGGCTGCGCCATCAGCACCATCGCCTCGTAACACGCAGAATCGCCGTGCGGATGGAACTTGCCTATCACGTCACCTATGGTGCGTGCGGATTTCTTGAATTTGGCGCCCGACTTCAGGCCCAGCTCTGACATCGCATAGATGATGCGACGCTGCACTGGTTTGAGTCCGTCGCCAATGTGAGGCAATGCGCGATCGTTGATCACGTACATCGAGTAGTTCAGATACGCCTGTTGCGAGTAACTGCTCAGCGCTATCTGTTCGACGCCCTCTTCGTTCACTGTAATGTTCTGGGTCATGTTTTCTTCTGCTGTATTGTTCTACTGTCTGGGGCTGTCGTTCGTTGACTATTCGGCGAGGTCAGCGAGATTGCCGTTTTCTTCCAGCCATTCCTTACGGTCAGGCGCACGTTTCTTGGCTAGCAGCATGTCGAGCATCTCATCGGTCTCGCGCGCATGCAGGTCATCGTCGAGGGTGAGCTGCACGAGACGACGCGTGTCGCGATTCATGGTGGTCTCGCGCAACTGCAGCGGGTTCATTTCGCCGAGGCCCTTGAAGCGTTGCACGTTCGGTTTGCCGGCCTTCTTTTCGGCAACGAGCCTGTCGAGAATGCCGTTCTTGTCCTGTTCATCGAGCGCGTAGTAGACCTCCTTGCCGATGTCGATGCGATACAGCGGCGGCATCGCCACGTACACATGACCCGCCTGCACCACAGGACGGAAGTGACGCACGAACAGTGCACACAACAACGTGGCGATGTGCAGTCCGTCTGAGTCGGCATCGGCAAGGATGCAGATCTTGCCGTAACGCAGACCGCTGATATCGTCGGAGGCCGGATCGACGCCGAGTGCCACAGCGATGTCGTGCACTTCCTGTGACGCGAGAATCTCGCTGGAGTCCACTTCCCACGTGTTCAGAATCTTGCCACGCAGCGGCATGATGGCCTGGGTCTCGCGATCGCGCGCCTGTTTGGCGGAACCCCCTGCGGAGTCACCTTCGACGAGAAACAACTCACCCGCCATCACATCCTGCGTCGAACAGTCCGCGAGTTTGCCCGGCAGCGCAGGGCCACTCGTGATCCTCTTGCGCTCGACTTTCTTGCTCGCCTTCATGCGACTCTGTGCATTGCTGATGCACAGTTCGGCGATCAATTCAGCCTCCGCAGTGTGCTGGTTCAACCAGAGACTGAAGGAATCCTTCACGACCCCTGCGATGAAGACGGCGCACTGACGCGACGACAATCGCTCCTTCGTCTGTCCGGAGAACTGCGGATCAAGCATCTTCGCCGAGAGCACGTAACAGCAGCGCTCCCACACGTCTTCCGGCGTCAGTTTCAAACCGCGCGGCAGCAGATTGCGGAATTCGCAGAACTCGCGCAGCGCATCAAGCAACCCGGTGCGCAGACCATTCACATGCGTGCCACCCAGCGCGGTGGGAATCAGGTTCACATAACTCTCAGCCGTGACTTCGCCGCCTTCCGGCAGCCACTGCACGGCCCACTCCACTGCCTCATCATTGCCCTGCATCGAACCGGTGAATGGCAGCTCGGGCAGTGTCGGCCAGCCACGCGTGGAACTGGTCAGATAATCGGTGAGGCCATCTTCGTAGAACCATTCCTCGATCTGACTCTTGTCTTCGCCCGCAGAGTTGTCGATGAACGTGACGTGCAGGCCGGAACACAATACCGCCTTGGCACGCAACACATGCCGCAGACGCGGTACGGAGATCTTGTTGGAGTCGAAATATTTTTCATCAGGGAGGAAACGTACCGTGGTGCCAGTCACACGCTTCGGTGCCGTACCAACAGGGGTCAGTTCAGACACTTTCTCGCCGTCGCGAAATTTCATCTGATAAACGACGCCATCGCGCCTGACGATGACTTCGAGCTGACTGGACAGCGCGTTGACCACGGAGACACCCACACCGTGCAGACCACCCGAGTATTTGTAGTTCTTGTTGGAGAATTTGCCGCCCGCGTGCAGACGCGTGAGGATCAGCTCCACACCACTGACCTTCTCTTCGGGATGCATATCCACCGGCATGCCGCGACCGTCGTCGGTCACTTCGATGAAGCCGTCCTTGTGCAGCGTCAGCGAAATGTTCCTGGCGTGCCCGGCCAGCGCTTCGTCGACGCTGTTGTCGATGACTTCCTGGGCGAGGTGGTTGGGGCGGGTGGTGTCGGTATACATCCCCGGACGCTTGCGTACCGGGTCAAGTCCGGTGAGGACTTCGATGGCATCTGCGTTATAGCTGTTGCTCATTGCGTGCGATTCTCTTGCATGTGGTTCTCTTGCCCCTGGTTCTCTTGCCCCCGGGTTCTATTGATCGTTGCGCGCGGCGAGAAACCGGAATATGTCGGGCAACATCGCTTCGTAATTCACGAAGCTGTGGTTGCCGCCTTCCTGAATTATACTCGTTGCCGACTTGTACTTGTCTACGGCAAGGCGGTAATCCAGTGTTTCATCGCCCGTCTGCACCAGCAGAAGCAGATTCTGTGGCTTATGCAGTGTCGGTCTCTCAAGGCGACGCAGTTGCTCCACATGCTCTTGGGTGATGTGATAACGCTTGCCGGAATAGTAGTTGCGATTCTCGCCCAGATGCTCATGCCACAAGTCAGCCGGGTTCACTGCCGGATTGATGAGCGCAGCACGCAAACCATACTCCTCAGCGAGCCAGGTAGCGTAATAACCCCCGAGGGAACTGCCGATCAGAACCACCGGCCTGGTCTGGGCCTCGATGATTGCCCGCATCTCCGCGATCGCCTGATCCGGCACATGCGGCAATTCCGGCACGCCAATGCGTTCGCCAGCACCCATGGCAACGCAATAATCATGCGTCACTCTGGCCTTGTGCGAGAGTGGCGAACTGTTGAACCCATGAAGATAGAGCAGGAAGAAATCGAAAGGGAGAGACGGCGGTGTGTCCACGCTTCAGTAGCCGGTGGAACTGTGATCCACATCGAAGATGTGTCCAGTCACACGCTCTACGCCGGAGCTGATACTGCCATCACTGTGCAGATCGAACCAGCGATACGCGGGGCTCACATCGTCCAGGGCAAAGTCTTCCACTTCCGGCTTGAACTGTATGCAGGTTGACGGGGTGCAGAAGTAACGCACGCCCTCGCGCAGAAAATCGAGCTCCTGGTGGATGTGTCCGTAGACAACGCCACGCACTGTCGAGTATCGATCCACGATGGCAAGAAATTCATCCTGATTGAGCAGACCGATGCCATCCATCCACAATGCGCTGCCGGGGACGGGGTTGTGGTGCAGACAAACGAGGCTGTGCTCGATGGCCGGATCGCTCTGCGCTGCCTGCAGGCAGGATTCCAGGTGCTGCAGTTCACCGGGCGACAGATTGCCGTGAACCTCGCCAACGATGCTGGAGTCCAGCATGATGATCTGCCAATTGCCGACCTTCACCAGATTGATGAAGGCGTCCTTGTGAGCAACGACCTTTTCCATGACTGCACGGCGATCGTGATTGCCGGGAATCCAGTAGAAAGGCGCGCCAATCCGCTCCATCGCCGCACCGAATCGGACATAGGCTTCCATGGAAGCGTCCTGGGCAATGTCTCCGGTGGCGAGAATCAGGTCGATGGCGCGCTCCTTGTGCTGCAGCAGCTCAAGGACAAGTTCAAAACTGTTCTGGGTATTGAGTTTCAGAAGCGCAGCCGAAGGGTCACGAAACAGATGACTGTCGGTGATCTGTACCACTCGCAATGGAATGTCCGCTTGCACTCTGGTCATAATTTAAGCAGCACAGATGAACGTCGGAACCTTGAGACTGCGACCGGCCTGTATGCACAGACTCAGCCATTCACCCAGGAATTCGTTTATCTGTCTTTTCTCATCCTGATGGTACATTTTTGAATTAGGTGTCGCGTACTTCGCCAGAAAGGATCTGTGCCCCTGATAGGCCACGGCTTCGGCTGTTACTGCATCGTGGTAGAGACGAACCAGGATGCCGGGGGGATCGATCCAGCGGCTGACTCTGGTCAATTGCACGATTTCAAGAGTGCTTGTGTAGCGAAAGACTTCGATGGCACTGATCCGTACCCTGACTTCTTCCCCCCCACCAACGGGTGATGCTATGACAAATTCCCTTGTGCAATCTGCCTCGGAGCCCGCAGCTCCCACGGTGTAGAAATCCCGCGACCGAAAGTTTGGAACTGCCCCTTCCTGATTGCCGTATGACGCAGTGCTGGCGAGGCTTTCAAGGCATTTTATCCTGAATGATTCTAGTTCAGGCATCAGTTTTAGTAAACGAATATAATTGGCGTCGCAGTCCGCCATCTGTCGGCTCAGATTGATTACGTACTGCCTGTCATTCATCACGGTTGCCTGCCTGCCCGGTCTGCATCCAGCGCTGTCGAAGTCCCTGCCTGTTGATGACCAGCCACTGCATGGCAATGATCGCCATCGCATTGTTCATCCGGCCGTCCAGCATGGCCTGCCATGCCTCATCTGAAGATAGCACAACCACACGAATGTCTTCATTTTCTTCCTCGACGCCGTGGATGCCACCCGCATTGCTGGCATCCACGCGACCACAGAACAGGCTGATCACCTCATCACTGCCGCCGGGACTGCTGTAGTACTCGGTGATCGGCACGAGTGCGCTGATCACGCAACCCGCTTCTTCCTGCGCCTCGCGGCGCGCCAGTGCTTCTGCAGTTTCACCCGCATCGATCACCCCCGCCACAATCTCCAGCAGCCAGGGGCTCCGGCCGTCTCGTTGCGCGTCCTCGATGGCTCCTATCCGGAATTGCTCGACCAGCACAACCTTGTCCAGGTCAGGGTCGTACAGCAGAACGCCCGCCGCATGCCCGCGCATGAACAGCTCGCGCTCGAACTCGCGACTCCATCCACCCGCGAACAGTTTGTGCCGCAAACGGATGGTGTCGATGGAGAAAAAACCACGATAACCCGCCGTGCGACTCACAAGAGCGACGTCGTCGAGACCATAGTCTGATTGATGGGAAGTCATCGATTTTGAAAGCTGTTCCTGTTCACGCCGTGCGGCTTGTCACTTCCAGCAGGTGATAGCCAAACTGCGTGCGCACCGGCCCCTGCACAGTATTGGGCTCTGCGCTGAATACCACCTTGTCGAATTCCTTCACCATTTGACCAGGACCAAAACGGCCCAGATCTCCGCCCTGCTGTCGCGAGGGACAGGACGAGTACTGCTTGGCGATCGCGGCGAAATCTTCACCGGCTTCAATTCGGGCTTTCAACTCCAGGCACTGGGCTTCGGTGTCTACGAGTATGTGTCTTGCGGTGGCTGATGGCATGCGATAACTCCTTGCGATAATGCATTCTTGATACTGATGGAATGGGATGTACCGTCATTATGCCCGAGCAAACCTCTGAAATCGAACCGCAGAACTCCGAGCCAGTCACAGAAAAGAAAAGCCGCCCGAAGGCGGCAAAGGTCTGGCATGGAAAGGTTGAGCACAACAGGGGCATGCAAACTTGCGGTGTCAGAATGTCGTATTGCGCTCCAGTGTCTTCTGCAGTCGGTACTGCACATAGGGTTCCAGCAGCCGGTAGAACCAGCCTCGCGGACGCACCGGTCGCTCCAGGCTCACCAGACAGATGCAGTCCGTATCCTGGGTCGCCATGGGTTGGTGGGCCTCACCCGCATTGCGCACCACGAAGTCCCCACGACTGTAGCTGCCCTCGGCATCCGAGAAGCTGCCCTTGAGCAACACCGTGATCTCTTCACCACGATGCTCGTGCTCCGGCATTCTGCCACCGGCCTTGATGTCATAGATGGCTGTGTCGCGAGCGTCTCCGGAAATACGCACAGGAGCTACCCGCAAGGCGTTACCAAGCTGAACCCAGCTCAGGTTGTGCAGCCCACCGGCTGAGAGCCGACGCAGGGCACGGGGCAGAAACACCCCCCTTGTGGGAGCGAGCCCTGCTCGCGAAGAAACTTCCTCCGCCAATACCAGCGACTCCTGAGCCGCTGGCAACACTGCATCGGCAGTCTGCTGCGCCCCATCGCCATCGCCTATACGGGACATGAGGCGCTCGAAGCTGTCCTCTTCGACTGCCCGAGGCTGCAGGCGGGCGAGCATATGCCCACCTATGTCGGCAAGCTGCTGGACATGCGCGCGACACTTGCCACAGAACTCCAGATGCGCGGAGACACAGACGGCTTCCGACATCGGCAGATTTGCCGCAGCAAAGTCTGTCAGGAATCTTGAGTCAGGGTGATAGGAAATCATGAGTTTACCTGTACGTTTAACGATCAATGAGAATCTGCAGCTTGTTCAGCGCGAGCCTGATACGTGACTTCACGGTGCCCAGGGGCAGATCCAGTTCCTCTGCAATTTCGTTGTGTGACTTGCTCTCGATGAAGGCCTTTTCCAGCACCAGCGATTGCTCTTCCGGCAACGTGGACAGCGCGTTGCGGATCACCGCTTCAACCCTGCGCTGCTGCAGATCCACCAGGGGTTCCGGAGAGTCCGCTTCGTGCCAGATGTCTTCTATGTCGATGTTGCGCTCCGCACGATCATTGCGCCGGATGAAGTCGATCCGTGTATTCCGTGCGATCGTGAATATCCAGGTATTGACGCTCGCCTTGCCGCTGTTGAAGGATGCCGCCTTGTTCCAGACCTTGAGCATCACTTCCTGGGTCATCTCCTCAGCCATCGACCGATCGGCGTAGGCAGACATACCCTTCATCAGGAACGCCTTGATCAGGGGAGCGAAGTGATCGAAGAGCTTGCGGAACTCCACGCGGTCGCCGCTCTGGGCCACCTTGCGCAGGCTCGCCTCCCAAGGGTCCGGCACGGTCTGAGTGCCCCACCCGGTCACGTTCTTTCTGCTGTTGATATCGTCAGTGCCCGTCACGGATTATCCTGTTCTTGCTTGCAGATCTTGCCTGGAATCGGTTTGTTTGAATGCTTTTACGCGCCAGCCTGCTCCCCGGATCAGCCAAGAGCAAATTCTTTTTTCGGACCGCACTCAGCTGACGGCATAGACACTCTGATCCGATCGCTCACGAGAGCCGTATCCCCTGACAACAACAGTCTCGGGAACCCATCATCGTGAACGACAGCAGCAGTGTGGCAGACAATCGCAGGAAAACCCTCCTGCAGGACTTCAAGTCCTTCTATGAGGAGGGCACCCTGGCGAGTCTGGAGCGCATAGACAGGATCTACACGCAGGACATCGAGTTCCGCGATCCGCTGCACACCCTGCTCGGCATCCTGGCCGTGAAGAGCTACATCCGGAATCTGTATACGTCCTCCACCAGCGTCGAGTTCGAATATACCGACGAGGAGGTGGGAGAGAACCGGGCCACCATCACCTGGTTCATGCGCTTCAGCAACCGCGCCCTGGCCGGGGGCAAGCCGGTGACCGTGCGGGGTATCACACAGATCCGCTTCACGGATCGGATCTACTATCACGAAGACTTCTACGATCTCGGCGCCATGATCTATCAGCACGTTCCCGTGCTGGGCCGGATCATCCGCTACATCAACAGCCGCATCGGCCGCTGACAAAGATATGACAAACAGCATGCAATACATCTGGATCACAGGCGCAGGCTCGGGAATCGGCGAGCAACTGGCACTGCTGCTCGCCGATCTTGGCCACACGATCATCATCAGCGGACGGGATGCAGGCCGACTGCAGGCGGTGGCCGCCAGGAATCCGGACCGAATCCATGCCCTGGTCTTCGATGTGACCGACAGCTTTGCCACCTCTCTCGCTACTCAGCAGTTGCAGGCCCTGGTGCCGTGGCTCGACTGCGTCATTCTGAATGCAGGCACGTGTGAGTACGTCGATCCACCAGTTCTCGACATGGCCATGTTCGAGAGGGTCATGGCCACCAACTTCTTCGGCATGCTCAATTCCTTCAACGCTGCACTGCCCCTGCTGCGCGTGGCCCCCTCGCGACCACACCTGGCAGGAGTCGCAAGCATGGCGAGCTACGTGGGCTTCCCGCGTGCCGAGGCCTACGGTTCATCCAAGGCCGCTGCCATATATCTGCTGAATTCGCTGCGCACCGACTTCGGCAGCTGGCTTGACGTGACCGTCATCAACCCGGGCTTCGTCGCCACCCCGATGACAAGCGCGAATGACTTTCCGATGCCTTTCCTGATCAGCAGCGAGGAAGCGGCACGCACGATTGCTGCGCGGCTGCCACGACGCCCGCTGACGCTGGCCTTCCCCAGGCGTCTGCACTGGACGTTGCGTCTGGCTCAGCTCCTTCCCGCTGTGTGGTACCGCCGCATCGTTCCCGGCATGGCACGGAAGCAGGCCTGAGGAGTGATCATGAATCCGACACCTACCAACGGGAATTTCAAGAGCGCCATCTTCGAGGGAACCGTGCGGCATCGACGCCTGTCGCCGAAGCCTCACGAATTCAGTTATCAGGTGTTCATGATGTATCTGGATCTCGCGGAACTGGATCGGGTGTTCAACAGCACGCGATTCTGGTCTGCCCGGCGCTGCAATCTCGCGTGGTTCCGCCGCAGTGACTACCTGCTGCCGGAAGAGCCCTCGCTGGACACTGCCGTGCGCCGCTGTGTCGCCGAGGCAACCGGTGAAACGATTACCGGCCCGATCAGATTGCTCACCAACCTGCGTTACTTCGGTTACCTGATCAATCCGATCAGCTGCTACTACTGCTTCGATGACCACGAGAATCTTCGCTACATCGTCGCCGAGGTCACCAACACTCCCTGGCATGAACGCATTCCCTACGTCATTCCCTGCGACCCGAAGCAGCGTCATCAGAGCCACAGCTTTGCCAAGCAGATGCATGTATCGCCATTCATGCCCATGGACATGACCTATCGCTGGCAAAGCAGGACACCCGGCACCTCCATCAGCATCCATCTGCAGAACTGGAAGGATGGCGAGGAGGCGTTCAACGCCACCGTGGGGCTGCGTCGCGTGGAGATCACACCGCGCACACTGAATCGCCTCCTGCTGCGCCATCCCTTCATGACCGCGAAGGTAGGTCTTGCCATCTACTGGCAGGCCATGAAGCTGCTGTGGAAGCGCACCCCGTTCTTTGGCCGCCGGACGCAGGAAACCGGATTCGCAATCCCCCTTTCAGAAGACAGCCCGACAATTACAGGAGAGAAATTGACCCCATGAAATCCGTGAGCATGAAATCCGCCGGACTTGAGGCAAACACAGAGATGAGCCAGACCCAGACCTTCGAGCCCCGGACGCTTGAGGCGAGCGAACGACGCGCGACCGGCTTCGTGGATCGTTGGGCCAGAAGCTTCGTGTTGAGCGTGCTGTCTCAACTGCGCAATGGGCGCATCCTTCTTCAGGACGGTGACGAGCAAACGACCTATGGTGAGGACAATCCGCAGGCTCTCACCGCACATATTCAAGTGCTCAGCCCCGAGTTCTACACCGATCTCGTGCGCGGCGGCAGCATCGGCTGTGGCGAATCCTACATGCGTCATCATTGGAGGTCGAACGACCTCGTCACCCTGGTGAGAGTCATGGTGCTGAACCTGCACGTACTCGATGGCGTGGACGGCGAGCGCTCCTGGTTCAAGCGTCTGGCGACCCGCATCATGCACCGCCTCAACAGCAACAGCCGAGAAGGCTCAAGCCGCAACATCTCTGCACACTACGATCTGAGCAATACGTTCTTCGCCAGCTTCCTCGATCCGACGATGATGTATTCGGCCGCCATTTTCCCCACGGATGCCACACCGCTGCACGAAGCATCCCTCAACAAGCTGACGCATATCTGTGAGCGCCTGCAATTGACACCTGAGGATCATCTGCTGGAGATCGGTACCGGCTGGGGCTCGATGGCCATTCATGCGGCGACCCACTATGGATGCCGGGTCACGACGACCACATTATCGCAACAGCAGTACGCCTTTGCCGAACAGCGCATTCGCGAAGCCGGTCTGCAGGATCGCGTGACACTGTTGCTGAAGGATTACCGCGACCTCGAAGGCAGCTACGACAAACTCGTTTCCGTCGAGATGATCGAAGCAGTGGGGCACGAGTACTACGCAAACTACTTCGCCAAGTGTTCGTCCCTCCTGAAGCCGAAGGGGCTGATGCTGATCCAGGCGATCACCATCTCCGACCAGCGCTACGAAAAGGCGAAGAACGCAGTCGACTTCATTCAGCGCTACATATTCCCCGGCGGTTGCCTGCCCAGCAACGGTGTCATTGCCCACCACGTCAGCGCGAACACTGACATGCAGATCATTGGCCTGGAAGACATCACTCGCGACTACGCTCTGACGATCGAGCATTGGCGGAGCAACTTTCTCGCGCAGAGCAGAGACATCCAGGGACAGGGTTTCACGTCCGAGTTCATGCGGATGTGGGACTACTATCTGGCCTACTGCCAGGGCGGTTTCATGGAGCGTGTGATTCACACCGCGCAGATACTGATGGCTAAACCGATGTTCAGAGACACCCCGCGCGTCGGGCTGCCCATGGGCCACAGCAAAGCAGACAGCAACGCAGTCGAGTAACCACGTCAGGAAGCCACGTATCATGTTGCTCAGCAACCGGCAGTATGTTGTTGCAAACGCTCTGGCCTTCCAGGTGAGCTGGCCGCTCTGTGTGCTGGGTGGAAGCACGGTTGCTCTCGTTACAACCATTGTGTCGCTGCTCTTCCATTTTGCGATGGTGCAGGAACGACGCACGGAGCTGATCTTCCTGCTGTGTGCGGGAGCCATCGGCTTCGTGTTCGATCTGGCGCTTCTGCAGATCGGCCTGCTCGAGTCCGGCAGCGCGATTCAACCCTTGTGGATGTGTTGCCTGTGGTTCCTGTTTGCAACCACAGTGGGTTACGCCATGCATTGGTTTGAACAGCGTCTGCTGATTTCAGGCATCTTTGCAGGAGTCTTCGCGCCGCTCTCCTATATCGCGGGCGCTGGATTAACAGATATCGATCTGATGGAACCGACCTGGCTCACTGCCGGGCTGATTGGCTGCGCATGGGCCGTGGTACTTCCGGGGCTGCTGCTTCTGCGTGGCCGGATTTCCGCACATCTTGACGCGCGCAAGCGCAGGGAGATTTTCTCGTGATACGCCTGTCACTTGCACTGCTTCTTTTCGTCGTCAACATCCATGCCTTCGCGTCGCCCTGGGTAACCGGCACGGCTCGCTCAGCGACGGACAACAGTGTGCTATATCGGGAATTCCACTATCTTGCTCCCACACAGGAACCGTTGTCGGGGCGAGTTGAGTACATGACTGACGATGATCGTCTGATCGCACACAAGGACATGGACTACTCTCGGTCCCTGACTGCGCCTGCGGTGGAACAACTCGACATTCGCACGCAGACCCGTTTCTTTACCCGCTATGCGGAGACCACACTGCAGGCCGGATTTCAGCGCGGCGGCTCGGCGCTGGAGACTCGCACCTACACGCCAGCCGATGATCTCGTGATCGATGCGGGATTCGATCCCTACGTTCGCAGCCACTGGACGAGACTCCTGTCCGGACGTTCGGTGACCGCGCTCTTTCATGTGCCCTCGCGTCTGGAATCCTTGCGCATCAGCATCGTCCCGGTCGAGCGTCAGGAGTGCGCGCAGGCCAGCGGCGAAATTCTCTGCCTGCTGATCAGACCTGCAGGGCTGCTGCGCGTGGTGGGCTGGTTTCTCGAACCCCTGTACCTTGCCTATGACCTTGAGACGCGACGCCTGCAGATGTTCAAGGGCACGAGCAATCTCGCGGATGACGATGGCCGCCCGCAGAGCGTGGTGATTCTCTACGAGTACGCGGAGAATCTCCCTGGACAGGCGTCTCGCTGATCAGGCATCTCGCTGATCGAGAGCCGCGCTGATCCGTGATGTTCGTGCTGCGGCGCGCGGGTTTACAGTCCGGTCAGAAACCGGGTTATAATTCGCGCCCTCCCCATCCGGGTAGAAGAGGTTTTCGTCATGCCCCTGTCAGCACCCGCAGCACGCACACATATCCATACTCGAGCAATTACCTTCAAGGGTTATGAACGCGAAGATGGCCTGTTCGACATCGAAGCTCACATGACCGACACCAAGACCTACGGCTTCCGCAACAACTGGCGCGGCGAGATCACTCCGGGCATGGCGCTGCACGAGATGCTGGTGCGTGTGACCGTCGACAGCAGCTTCGTGGTGCAGAATGTCGAGGCATCGACCGAGAACAGTCCTTTCTCCATCTGTCCGGACATTGCACCGAACTACGCGTCATTGAAGGGACTGACCATGGGGCCAGGCTGGCGCGAAGGGATTCGCGCGCGAGTCTCTGGAGTGGCAGGTTGCACACATATCACGGAACTTCTTTACCCAATGGCCACAGTGGCCTTCCAGACCATCATGCCGCTGAAGAAGCATCGGGCCAACAAGCCCGACTCGGACATTTCTCATCTGGGCAAGAAGCCCGTCGTTCTGAACACCTGCCACGCGTGGTCGCAGGATTCTCCGGTCGTGAAGGAGAATGCTCCGGAGTTCTATACCGGGAAGGATTGACCGCGCTGCTTCATTGATTGAGCAAAGTCATTCGTCGAGCAGCGGAATGGCCAGTGTGATCGCGACGCCCTCGGCATCACGCAGATTCTCCGCCCGGATCTGGCCGTGATGGAATTCGGTGACCAGTCGCGCAATGTGCAGACCTATCCCCAGATGTGGCTGTCTCTGCTTCTCCTGCGGCCGCACCGAGATCATCGAGTCAAACAATCTGCCTTTCATTTCCTCCGGCAGGAAGGGTCCGTAGTTGGACACTCTTACCACGCCCTGATCACGAATCGCTCTGCAGAAAATGGAAATCGGTTTGCCTTCGTAGGAGAATTCGACGGCGTTGGCGATCAGCTTGTCCATCAACTGTGCGATATATTCGGGCACGCCTTCTATCATCACCGGGCCTTCGATATCGGCCACCAGTTCGAAATCAGGATAGGCCAGTCGATAGCCTTCCACGCAACCATTGATGACCTTCGCCAGATCCATGCGCTCCTTTTCCGAAGTCTGCAGCATCTGCTCCAGTCGCGTCGCCTCACTCATGTTGGTGAGAATCAGATTGAGACGGTTGATGCCCTCCTCTGCGCGCTGAATATAGATTTCCGATTCCTTGCCATGCGCCACGAGACCCAGATTCTCCAGAGAAGAGCGCACCACAGTCACTGGCGTGCGCAACTCATGAGACAGACGCGATGACATGTTCTCGAGATAATTGGTGTATTGCCCAAGTCGTTCCACAATATTGGAGAAGCTGCGCGACAGATCGCCGATCTCATCGGAGTTACGGCTCGCCACGATGGTGTTCCGCAAGCGTCCGTTGTCGTCGATGATGCTCTCGGCCTGGTTGCGCAGGTCGCGTATGCGGCCGGAAATGCGTGAAGCAAACGCAAACAGCCCGAAGGAGATGATCACCATGACGCCGAGAATCGTGTTGAACAGAGTCTCCAGTGCCTGATTGCGGAACGTGCGGATGCCATTCATGTTCTGATCGACAATCACCGCTCCCAGCACTTCACCATCCGCAAGAATGGGATGAGCGGCCTCGAGAATTCTCGTCTGCGTATCTTCCAGTGTGCGGAACTGAGTCTGTGGCGCACCACCGAGTGCAGAGGCAATGTGCTGCCCCTCGATTGTGCCTCCGGCATAAAGCTCGTCGATGAAATCGTTGGAGGGTTTGGTCAGGATTCTGTAGTACAGCGGATGCAGGACATTGTCCTCTATGAACAGCCAGTACTTGTTCACGCGCTCCTGATAGGCCTGCTCGCTGAGCACCAGACCCGTGGCCGACTGGATGTCACCGACGCTGAGCAGAATCCGGCCGGCACGATCGACCACCTGAATGCGGGAGTTGGTATGGCCCATGCCCTCGACGATCCGGTCGATCTCCGGCGTGGGTCTCCGCAAGGAGCCAAGTCGCTCACGATCGTTGACATCGGACGTGGCGACTACGGAGGAGACTTCACGCTCGACCTCATCGTCGACATCATAGACAGCGAAGCCGAGCTGATCCCCGAGCATCGTCAACGGCAGGCGCAACTCCACCTCGTATCCTCCGGGGACTTCATACCACTGCCCGCTGATGCCCTCCTCGTGCGACAACGACGCCAGATCCCGCAGGTCTTCGCCCACCGCGTACGCGTAGATGAATTCGGGGCCACGCGGCGAAATCACGTAGCGCTTCAGCTCACCCTCCTGTGTCACGAGGGAGATCTGCAGGAAGTCGTTGCGATGAATGCTCAGACTCTCCTCACTGCGGTAGACCACGTGGTCGTCCACGACCTTGAGATAGGCATACAACGAGCGGTTGTATTCGCCGACCAGCAATTTGAAATTCAGGGAATCGTCGTAATGATAGTAGCGGGCAAAGGGGCTGTGGGGATTCAGCAAGGTACCAATCGTGTCGTCCTTGCCATAGGACAACTCATAGCGCTGGTAGTCCTGCCAGTCCACCAGGGTGTCATCGTCAAGAGAAAGGGGATAGAACACGGGGTAGACATAGAGGTCATCGCTCTGCCGGGCCGGGCCGTAACTGCCCTCGTCGAACAACTCTGGCCGTTCGTTCAGGGCTGTGGCCAGCGCTCGCGCCGTCCCCAGCACCGTCTGCTCCTGGCCACGGCGCAGATACTCCTCCATTTCGAGAATGTACTGGTAGCCAAGCCAGGGGATCACCAGCAGGAAGCTGGACAGAAACACCAGCTTGAAGCGGATACCGAACGGATTCTTGAGAAAGCGGGACATTATGTGTCGCTGCGATGAATCGGTTTCATGATGCTGTCTTATTGGTCGGTGTTGCCGGAAGTATTCTGAGTATTCCAGCGATACCCCATGCCATAGACGGTTTCAATGCAATCAAAGTCTTCATCCACCTGGATGAACTTCTTGCGAATGCGTTTGACATGGGAGGTGATGGTGCTGCCATCCACGAATATCTTGGACTCCTGCATCAGCACCTGTCTACTCTTCACGTGACCGGGGAACTTCACCAATGCGTGCACCATCCAGAATTCCGTGACCGTCAGCGGCACCGGGATATTGTTCCACTGGATGGTCAGGCGCCCGATGTCGAGTGTGAGCTTGTCGCGCTGCAACAGATTCTCTGGCGAAGTCGGTTGATCCAGCACATCGAGTCGTCGAAACAGGGCGGCGATGCGCGCCGACAGGTGCGGCAGGCTGATGTCCTTGGTGAGGTAGTCGTCAGCCCCCATGCGCAGACCACTCACGGTATCGAAGTCGTTGTCTCTGGCGGTGAGGAAAATGATCGGCAGTGTCTCGGACATGGAGCGCAACGACTGGCACAGCGTGAAGCCACCGTCGATCTCGTTTTCCAGACCGATGTCGATGATGGCCAGATTGGGCAAACGCAGATCAAAGGAGCGCATGGCATCCTTTCTATTGGCGTAGGTCTGCACTTCATAACCCTGCTTGCGCAGCACGTCCGCGTAGTTTTCGCGGATGGCTGCCTCGTCTTCCACAATCGCGATTCTTCTGGCCATATACACCGTTCCACCTCACACCGAAAAACGCCCGGGTCCTCTGCGTAATGCACTGATTATGGGGCTGTTTCGGGCCGACTATACAGTATTTGCCGGGCAATAGTGAGCATTGCATCAAGGCGCCGACGGGCCGGAATCACATGCCTTTTTTCTGCCATATTCAGTCATCACAATGCCCGCATCAACGGGGAACTTTCTCGCTATCCTGTCCACTAAATGCAGGTAGGAATCGCGGATCTTCAGTGGGGTGTTTCATATGAGTCAGACCAAGCTTGTCATCGGCAACAAGAATTATTCTTCTTGGTCCATGCGCCCATGGCTCCTGCTGAAGGCGTTTGGAATCCCCTTCGAGGAAGTCAACATTGCTCTCTACCAGAAGAATACTGCCGAGAAGCTCGGGCCGTACTCGCCGTCACTGAAAGTCCCCGCACTGCTGCACAACGAGACGACCGTGTGGGATTCCCTCGCGATCTGCGAGTACATCTCCGAGCAGCTCCTGGACGGACGCGGCTGGCCGGCCAATCCGAAGAAGCGCGCCAGTGCCCGCTCCATCTGCGCAGAGATACATTCCGAATTTCCCAATCTGAAGAAAGACTGGCCCATGAACTGCAAAGCCTCGGTGAATCTGCTCGTGTCCGACAAGCTCTCTGACGAGATCGCCCGCATCGACGCCATCTGGAGTTGCTGCCGCCGCAAGCACGGCGTGGGAGGAGATTATCTGTTCGGTCGCTTCACGATTGCCGATGCCATGTACGCGCCGATGGCAATCTGCTTCCAGTCCTACGGCGCCAAGCTGAGCATGGAGGCACAGCGTTACGCCGACACCCTGTTGGCGAACCCTCATGTGCAGGAGTGGATTGCTCAGGGACGCGCAGAACAGGAAGCCACTGCCATCTCCATGGGAAACGTCAGCTATATGTAGAATTCGTCAAACAAGACTCGTTGTGAGAATGTTCTTGTTTGCTCAAAGCATTATGTGGGAGCGGGCCCGGCTCGCGAATTGCCAGTGGCGTTTGCAGGCGGCCCCTCCCACATAAACCAATTGTTGGCCTCCCCTGTTGCAGCCCTGCCTGACCTCTGAATGTGGGAGCGGGCCTGCCCGCGATTGAAATGACGCATTGTTCTTCAGTGTGGCACTACAATCGC
>Ga0155965_1016_pt12 | contig 29852 bp, 30 predicted proteins | sample RifCSPlowO2_02_FD_107619 | JGI IMG/M metagenome (GOLD analysis project Ga0155965, IMG submission 107619) | Gammaproteobacteria bacterium RIFCSPLOWO2_02_FULL_57_10
TCACGTGTCAGATGCTGTTTCCTGGTCAGTGGTGGACCGGTGCCGTGGCCGTCGGACTGGCGATTGTAGTGATGCAGTTCCTGCGCTGTGTCCATCCACCGGGTGGCGCGACCGCGCTGGCAGCAGTGATTGGCGGGGCCGATATACACGCTCTTGGTTATCTCTTCGTCCTTGCGCCTGTTCTCCTGAATGTGGCGAGCATTCTTGCCGTGGCTGTCCTGTTCAATTGCCTGTTCTCCTGGCGCCGCTATCCTGCACACCTGATGCACAGGACTCACGTGGCAGTGTCGGCGCCGCTGGATCGCCAGTTGGAGTTGACTCAAGAGGATTTCGAGGCCGCCATGCAGCAGCTCAACACGTTCATCGACGTGACCACTGAAGAGCTGATCGAACTGCTCGAACTGGCATCCCGCCACGCGGAGCAGCATCAACCTCACCCGGCGAACATCGTTCCGGGTTCGTGCTACAGCAACGGCAAGCTGGGGCGATTGTGGAGCATCCGGCAGGTGATCGACGAAGGGAGCAGCAAGCCTGGCAAGCGCGACGAGATCATCTACAAGACACTGGCCGGCGATGGAGCCTACGCCACCGGCGTCTGCGAGCGCGAGGCCTTCCGATTGTGGGCGCGTTTCGAAGTGGTGTTGCGGGATGGTCGTTGGGTGAAGGTACAGGAACTCTCCTGAACATCCGGACTGTTCAACTCCCCTTTGTACTTTGCTCTTCCAGACTCCTCGTTGTAACCTTCCGAGTCTTCCAGCCGTATGATCCCCCGGCACACACGAGATTCTTGTCACGTCATCTGAAGGGAATGGACCAATGACGCTCCTGCCTGAGAAAACCTTGTCGGAAAAAAACCAGTCCTGGCACCTTTTCACTCGCAGGGCTGCAGATGTGGGGATGATCGTCTTCCTGCTCTTGTTTGCTGTGGTAGTCATGCAGAACCTGCTGTGGACATGGGACGTTGTTGCCTATGTAGGTGCGGCCCTCTCGTGGCAGGACGGTGATGCCGTTGCCGTGCATGCGCGCACCTATGAGCTGCTGCGCCAGGAACTTACGGCACCTGTCTATGAATCTCTGGTGGCGGGGCCTTACGCTTCCGCCATGGCAACCAGCCCGGCGGAGTTCCAGTCCCAACTGGGCATGTACCGCGTCAAGCCGCTGTACACAGGAATTCTGTCAATACTCGGGGCTGCGGGTTTCTCGTTGGTGGATGCGGGCGTGTTTCTGTCCGTTGTGCCCGCCGTGCTGCTGTGTGGTTTGATCTATATCTGGCTGCGGGGGTACATGCGCGCGCATTTCGCACTGGCGATCACCGTTCTGTTGAGTCTGTGCTCCCGGCTCTTCGATGTCGCCCGGGTCGTGTTGCCGGATTCGCTGTCTGCACTGATTCTGGTGCTGGCAGTGTATCTGTTGGTGGAAAGGCAGTCTGCGCTGCGCTGGAGTCTGGTGTTGTTGACGCTGTCCATCCTCGTGCGCACGAACAACATCCTGTTTGTGGTTCCGCTTCTGGCATTCACGCTCTATCAGGACTATTCAAATACCGGTTGGCAAAGCTCAGCCGCAAAGCAGAAGGGCGCCGCACTGGTAGCCAGTGTCCTTCTTTATTTCCTGGTGAGCAGCCGGTATGGCCATGATTGGTGGCGCCTGTTCTATCACACTTTCATTGGCAGCATCGTTGACATCAACGGCTTCGCGATTCCTTTCTCGCTGGACCTCTACACAGGCGTTGTACGATCGCGACTCACGCAGGTCGTTGTGGGCAGCTTCGTTATCGTCACGGTATTGCTGCCTTTCCTGCTGCTGTCGATCATTGCCTTGCTCGGGAGCAGAGAAAGGAATGACATGTTGCGGGCTGTAGTAGTGATCAGCTACCTGAATTTCGTCTGCTACTTTTTCATGTTCCCGCTCGTGGAGAGTTGGGATCGCTTCTTCATTCCGTTTTACATGTTCATCGCTGTGCTGGCGGCGAGATCTGCAGCCAGTGCCGCGAGGAAAATCGCGGATGTGAAATAATCTCTCTGGACTCCTGTCTTATGCTGGAGCCTTGAGCAATAACAACACCATCAGGAGTCTGACAATGCGTCTGCCAGCAATACTTACTGCTTTACTCTTTTCTGCCGTGAGCCTTCCGGGGCAGGCGCAGGACTTTCCGCGCGCGACACCGGAATCTGTAGGGCTCTCGAGCGCCGGGCTGGAAAGAGTGACAGCCAACCTGCAGGCACATATTGATCAAGGACATATTGCCGGTGCAGTTGCGGCCGTGTTGCGCGATGGCAAGCTCGTCTATCTGGAATCACTGGGCAAGCGCGAACTGGAGACAGGCAGCGAAATGCCTGACGATGCCTTGTTCCGCATCTACTCGATGACGCGTCCTGTGACCAGCCTTGCCGCGATGGTGCTGTGGGAGGAGGGCAAGTTCCAGTTGGACGATCCCATCTCGATGTACCTTCCGCAGTTTGCGGATCAGCGCGTATTCGTTGATCCGTCGGCGCCCGACATGAACCAGACCCGCGAGCGTGTCGGAGACATCACTGTGGCGGATCTGATGCGCCATACGTCTGGGCTTGGCAGTCGCAGCTCGGCCATCTATGTGGCAGAAAATGTGCGACTGCGCTCCATTACCCTGGAACAGATGACGAACAACGCGGCGCGTGTGCCGCTCTTTGAAGATCCGGGTACAAGCTTCCGCTACGGTTTGTCGGCCACGATCCTGGGGCGTCTTGTGGAAGTATGGTCCGGAATGCCCTTTGACGAATTTCTGCAGGAGCGCGTGTTTGCGCCTTTGGGCATGACGGACACCGTATTCTGGGTAGACCCGGCACGTCTTGATCGTCTTGCCGAGGTTTATCGCCCAGCCGCGGATGGCAGTCTGCGACCTCATGAGATGGAGGAGGTCGATTTCACCGAACAGGTACCGCTGCTGGAGGGTGGTGTTGGTCTGGTGTCATCCACACTGGATTTCGCAAAGTTCTCGCAACTGTTTCTGAGTGGTGGAGAGTTGCATGGGCGTCGGTTGCTCAAACCGGAAACCGTTCAACTGATGATGGAGAACAGTATTGCCGATGAGCTTTTACCAATTGGTCGGGGCGGCTACATGGCGGCGTCAGGATGGACGCTCGGGGGGTTCGCCTATGCGCTTGATCCCGAGAATTACGATCACACGGTAAGCCCCGGCGAAGTCTGGTGGGACGGATCAGCGGGAACACGCTTCTGGATCGATCCCTTGCAGGGAATCGTCACCGTGATCATGGCGCAGATTTCGCCAGCAGATGGAGAAGGATTTCGGGAAGAGTTCAAGAACGGCGTCTACGAGGCGATTGTAGAAAGACGATAACCCGATGCCTGTGGGAGCGAGCCCTGCTCGCGATCAAGTGCCTGTTGTAGTTCAACACTGCACTGAATCGCGAGCAGGGCTCGCTCCCACAGCGAAATCACTTCAGACCTGGACAGGTTTTGGCTCACGCTGCGGCCACGCAACGGCCATCCCTATCCCTGCCAGGATACAGGCCGCAACCGCAAGCCAAAGCGTACTCAGGCCCAGCATTCCCCCGCCCGGCACAGCAAACACCAGACCGGCAATCCCGATGATGATGCGAGCAATCATTCCTGTGGGGCCAACACCAAGCATTCCGAATCCGATCAGATAGCCCTGCAAGGCCCCCGATACGAGAGTGACACCAATGATTGCGGTAATCACCACCGGCAGTATGTCGGTCAGAGAGCCCTGCAACAGCATGGCCGGGTTGAACACGAAGAAGAAGGGGATGAAGTAGATGATGGTGCCAAGTCGCATGGACTCGACGCCTACTTTCATGGCTGAGCATTGCGCAACTGATGCCGCCGCGAATGCCGACAGGGCAACCGGTGGTGTGATGAAACTCAACATCCCCCAATACATGATGAACATGTGCGAGGCCAAGGGGTCAAGTCCCGCATTTATCAGTGCAGGAGCCAGAATGATAGCCAGAAAGATATAGGCGGCGGTGACTGTCATGCCGATTCCCAGGACGAAGCTGGTGACGGCTCCCATGATCAGCAACACTACAGCATTGTCACCCGCAATGAATACCAGGTCATTCGCGAATGTGCCCGCCATGCCGGTCACCGCGAGCGCTCCGACAATCAGGCCAATCGCCGCCAGGATTCCCGCCAGCTCGGCCATCAGTTTTCCGGCGGATGCAATCAACAGCAACAGCTTGTCTACTGACAGCCGATGCGAAGTGAACTGGTTGATGATCAACAGCAGTGCTGTCGCATAGAAGGGGGCAGTTGCCTCCTGTTGCATGTAGACCAGCATCCACAGGAGCAGGAAGAACACGGCGAGGAAGTACCAGCCATCCTTGAAGACCTTGCCCGCCTTCGGCAGCTCCTCGCGCGGCAGACCCTTGAGGTTGCGCTTTGCTGCGTAAGCATCGATCTGTACAAACAGGCCATAGAAATACAGCAATGATGGAACGATGGCTGCGACGGCGACAGTCACGTAACTGACGCCCAGGAAACTCGCCATAACGAAAGCGGTAGCACCCATGATGGGGGGCATCATCACGCCACCGGTGGAAGCGCACGCCTCTACACCCGCGGCGTAGTGACGACTGAACCCTGTGCGGCGCATGGCAGGAATCGTCATCGGACCCGTTGTGAGCACGTTGGTGACTGGTCCTCCACTCATCGAGCCGAGAAGGCCGCTGGAAAAAATCGCCACCTTTGCAGGACCGCCGCGCATGTGTCCCAGTAGCGCAAAAGCGAAGTTGATGAAGAAGGGGCCGCCTCCGGTATATTGCAATGACACACCAAACAACAGGAAGCCAAACACGAGCATCGCGAATGCCTGCATGGGCAGACCGAAGAGACTCTCCTCGCCGAGAATATGAAAGATGGCCACATCGGTAATCGGCAGGCCGATGCCTGCCACGATATCGGGCAGCAGATGCGAGTACATCGGATACAGCGAAATCACTGTCACGATCACGAAGATCGGCCAGCCCCCGGCGCGACGACCCGCTTCGAGTACGATGGCCCATGTAATCAGCGCAAGTGCGACACCGATAGGCGGCGACACATATTCCCACGCTTCCAGAACGATGCGTTCGGCGTTCCACGCGAAATAGCCGAATACCACGGCGATGATGGCGATGATAACCACATCATACCAAGGCACATGATGCAGATTGGATTTCGCTGACGGGAACGTGATGAACACCATGGCCAGCATGATGCCGGTCACGAGATACAGATAACGGCTGTCCAACATGATGCTGTCGACGAGAAAACCCAGGGCGAAAATCTGATTCACGGCGAGCAGGGTCGCTGCTCCGGTGAGTGCTGCCATCGCGGTACGCCAGCGACTTGAGAGTGTTCGATACCGTCCGATGTCCGGCAAATCGGTTTCGTCACTGGCTTCGATGATCTTGTTGTCGGCAGATTGGTCAGTCATGTTGATGTTCTTTTTGTTGAATGAGTGGCGCGAAGTGGTTAGATGTTTTCTGCCAGTGTCAGGAGTCCCTTTTCAGCAAGTGCTTTCTCACGTGCCGCCAACCATGCGGTTTCGAACTCGCGCAGATCTTCCGGGGCGGTGGGGAAGAATGCATCCCACGCGTCTCGCAAGACCTCCTGCCGATAGAGGTTCTCCTGCTGTTTCGCTTCAGCGGCCTCTGACCACACCCCAATCTCCTTGAAGTAGCGGATCGCGGCAGGATGGTAGGGAATGAAGGCGGATTCGAATTTCTGGCGGGTGATGAGCCAGCCACCAGCGCCTGGAGCTGCGTCCCGATAATCCTCGAACTGCTCGTGCATGGCCTTCACCAGACTGTAGACGAGCGTGTCGTCAGCGGTATTCATGCCCACGAGCAGCGGGTAGGCTGAAGTGAAGACTTCTATCCCTTCGGGGGGCAGAGTCGGTCCTTCGGTGGCGACATGAGTCACATACCAGGGGAGCAGGTCGCGCACTCGCTGCACTGCCTCTGTATCGGCATGTGGAAAGCTGACGAACTTCAGCCCGCGTGGCGACGCTTCGAGGCGCAGGAAGGGAGGTGAGTTGCAGGCACCACCGGCAACGTCGGCGCGATCGTTCAGCACGGCTTCGATCGATGCGTTGTAGCCACCGACCTCCACACGGGTGACGTCATCCCAGGTCAGGTTGCCATAGGCGAGCAGCGCGGTGGCGGCATTGTTGAGCGACGGCGACCCCTGCACCCATGTGACACGCTTGCCACGAATGTCGGCGATCTCATTGATCTCGGCATCGAGCGCGGTGGCGAGGGTGAAGGAGCAGCTGTCGGAGAAGTTGGAAAGCAGGACGCGCAGGGGCTGTGGTCCCCAGATGCGTGCGGCGAAGTTCAACACGCCTTCCTGTGCGTAAACGGCTTCGGAACCGCCCGCGGAAAAATGCACTCGCCCCGCCAGCAACGTGGCGAGTCGGGAGACATCGTTGCGTCCCGGGATCACTCGGAGGTTGACCCCGTACTCCCGGCGCAGGATAGTGCCAATGGCGACGGCCTGACTGTACCCTCCTGTGCCTGTGGGATATGCCGACCAGGCGATGGTGCGGGGTAACCCGGGGCTCTCTGCAGCGGTAAGTGTATTTGAAGGAAGTGTGCTGGAAATCAGCAGGGATGCAGCGACAAGAATGGCTGTTCTGAACGGTGCTCTCAGGAAATTCTGCGTTCTCTCCAGCATGTGCTCCCCCCCGGATTACTCACGATTTGAGTGACTGAAGCATAACCCAGCTGAATGGTCATTGCCATAAAGTGCGAGGCGGTCGCTTGTGCGAATCACCCCACCAGAGGAACGGTTGGTCAGGCGTTACGAACGAAGATCAGGTCATGAACGGCATGGCCAAGGCGATGTCCGCGTTTCTCGAACTTGGTGATGGGTCGGTCAGTATCGATACTGAACTGTCCGGTTCCCGCTGCATTCGTGTAGCCTGGAGCGGCACTCATCACTTCCATCATATGCTCGGCGTAAGGGACCCAGTCGGTAGCCATGTGCACACGCCCGCCGATGGCGAGCTTCTGTCGCACAAGAGACATGAATTCAAGTTGCACCAGTCGGCGCTTGTTGTGCTTCTTCTTGTGCCAGGGGTCAGGGAAGAAGATTTGCACCGTATCGAGCTGCCCGTCCGCGATACAGTCACGCAGAATTTCTTTCGCGTCATGGCAGTACAGACGTAGATTGTTCAGAGCGTGGGCTTCAATCTCGTGCAATAGCCTGCCGACGCCGGGCCTGTGTACTTCCACACCGATGAAATTCTTGTCCGGATTGTTGATCGCCATCTGCAACAGGGAGTCACCCATGCCGAAGCCGATCTCCATCACCAGCGGCGCCACTCTGCCAAATACTTTCTCGCTGTCGAGTGCCGCAGTCGTGTCGGCGATACCGTACCTGGGCCAATAGTTGTCGAGCGCGTGTTGCTGGGAAGAAGTCAGTCTGCCACCACGAATGACGTAGCTGCGGATGGCTCTCATGTGTTCTGCAGGAACATCACTTGCAGAGGTGTCAGATGCATTTGCCATGGCTAGAAAAATGTCCCGTCGATGGGAGAGGAAGCGCTCGCGTAAAGTCTTCTCGGCATGCGTCCTGCAAGAAACGCCTCACGTCCGCTCTCAACAGCCTTCTTCATTGCCGAAGCCATCAACACGGGATTCTTCGCCTCTGCTATTGCAGTGTTCATGAGCACGCCGTGACAACCGAGCTCCATCGCAATCGCCGCATCTGACGCTGTGCCGACTCCAGCATCGACGATGATCGGCACATTCGCGTTCTCGAGAATCATGCGGATATTGTAGGGATTGCGAATGCCAAGGCCGGAACCAATAGGAGCGCCCAGCGGCATGACTGCCACGCAGCCAATCTCTTCGAGGCGCTTGGCAATGAGTGGGTCATCGCTGGTGTAGACCATGACGTCGAAGCCGTCCTTCACCAGCTCTTCTGCGGCAATAAGCGTCTCTGTGACATTGGGGTACAGTGTCTTTTGATCGCCGAGTACTTCCAGCTTCACCAGCTTGTGACCGTCGAGCAGCTCTCGCGCCATACGACAGGTGCGCACAGCGTCCACTGCGTTGTAGCAGCCGGCAGTGTTGGGAAGGATCGTGTATTTCTGTGGCGATATCACTTCGAGCAGGCTCGGTTCTCCCGCGTGCTGGCCAAGGTTGACGCGGCGAATGGCGACCGTGATCATCTCCGCGCCACTGGCCACGAGCGCGTCCAGATTCTGTTGAAAGCTTGCATACTTGCCGCTGCCGACGATGAGTCGCGATGAGTACTGCTTGCCGGCGATGATCAGAGGGGTATCAGTGTTTGTCATGGAGAAACCTGTGACTGCGTATTTTCGGATAAAGGTTGTGATGCTGCGAAACTAGCCTCCGCCAATGGCGTGAACGATTTCGATCTGATCACCCTCGTTCAATGTCTGCTGCGCATGCTGACTGCGCGGCACGATGGTGTGGTTCAGTTCGATGGCGACCTTGGCATTGCCGAGAGCGAGTTCCTGCAGCAGATCCGCGAGCGTGGCACCACTTGCCAACATCACATCATCACCATTCACTTTCACGTGCATAAGGAACTCTCGATCAAAATTAAATGATGGACTTGTGAGTCTTCAGGCCGGGATGCGTAGCATCGTCCATGCCAGCAGTGCCCAGCCCGCGAGAAACGCCACGCCACCAATCGGCGTGATAGCTCCCAGCCAGCGGATGCCCGTGAGGCTGAGGACATACAGGCTGCCGGAAAATATCACGATGCCTGCAAGAAAAAGGTAGCCGCTGAGGCGTACTGCCGACTGGGTGGGATAGTACAGTGCCAGGAGACCCACACCGAACAGGGCAAGCGTGTGATACATGTGATACTGCACACCGGTCTGGAAGGTAGCGAGGAGATCGGGTGTGAGGGAGTTCTTCAGTCCGTGAGCGGCAAAGGCGCCGAGAGCAACGGCCAGGAATCCGTTCACGCTGGCCAGCACCAGAAACAGATGATTCATGAAAAGCGCTCTCCGGGTCGTGTGAGGTTGAAACCAAGTGTGAAGTTGAAAATAAAAAAGCCGCTCAGGTCTCAGCTCAGCGGCTTTTTCAGGGTCTTGATGTCCTTGCTAACTTGACGGTCTTGCTTGACTGTCAGGCCTGGATCATCGCCTTGACCTTGTCCATTGCATTTTTCTCGAGCTGACGAATGCGCTCTGCAGACACGTCGTACTTGGCGGCGAGTTCGTGCAGTGTTGCCTTGTCATCGGCCAGCCAGCGACTGGTGATGATGTCGCGGCTGCGATCATCCAGCTCATTCATCGCTAGGTAGAGACTGTTGTTCTTGGTCTCTTCCCACTCTTCGGCTTCCAGAGTCTCGGCCATATCCGAGGCTGCGTCTTCCAGGAAGTAGGCCGGGGACTTGTAGGCCACGTCATCGTCGCTGTCCGGATCGGCATCGAACGCCATATCGTAGGAGCTCATGCGACCTTCCATCTGGCGGACGACCTTGGCATCGACACCCAGCTCTTCCGCCATGGTCTGCGCTTCGTCGTTGGTCAACCAGCCGAGGCTCTTCTTGGAGCTGCGCAGGTTGAAGAACAGCTTGCGCTGCGCCTTGGTAGTCGCGATCTTCACAATGCGCCAGTTGCGCAGGATGAATTCATGCATTTCGGCCTTGATCCAATGCACTGCAAAGGACACCAGGCGCACACCCACTTCGGGGTTGAAGCGCTTCACGGCCTTCATCAGACCGACGTTGCCTTCCTGGATCAGGTCCGCCTGGGACAGGCCATAACCTGAATAGCTCTTGGCCAGATGCACCACGAAGCGCAGGTGCGCGAGCACCAGCTGTCGGGCAGCATCCACGTTATTCTCATAGTAGTACTGGTTCGCCAAATCCTTTTCCTGCTCCGGCGTCAGCACAGCAATGCTGTTCACGGACGCAATGTAAGCCGTCAAATCACGGCCCGGTACGATTGGGCCCATAACCTGCAAACTTTTTCCTGTACTCATAATCAGCCTTTGACTCTCGCTATGTAACCTGTTGACTGGTACGCGCAGCCCGCAACGGCACTGCCACCCTTTCAAACTGTACAACTTCATTCTAGCACTGCTTCTTTCCGTTAGGCTATCCGCGGAAAGCCCTGCAGTCCAGGCCTGTGACCGGAGACACTCCGGCATTTCAGGCCAGATGGGGATGCCATTTCCCCATTTCAAGCCCCGATCGCCATTTTCTTGCGGCTGGCGCCTGTTTACTTGTCTTTCAATGTGCGCTTGCGCTCTGATTTGTGCAATTCGTTTAAATCAATGGCAACGATGCATCGAATCGATGGTGTGAAGATGGCGGGAATCAGCGTGGCTCGATTGCCGCCAAATGCTGGCGCACCGAGATCCAGGCGCCAAGCCAGCCCAGCAGGGCACTGCCACCGAGCAGCGCCAGGCCGGACAGCAGCGTCAGTCCGCGGATGCTGTATTGACTGTCGTAGAGCGCAAGCAGTTCAGTCACCGGCCCGTGTAACATCAGCATGATGAGCCCCAGCAATACCCAGGCAAGGACTCCTCCGGCCAACCCGTAGCAGGTGCCGGTATAGAGGAAGGGCCTGGCGACATAACCATCGGTACCGCCCACCAGTTTGACGACCACGATCTCTGCGCGACGACTCTCGATCGCCAGGCGGATGGTGTTACCCACCACGAACAGCACGGCCAGGGAGAAGATCAGCATCAGGGCTGCGGCGCCGCGCTCGGCTAGCTGCAGGAAGCGTTGCAGACGTTCGATCCACTGCAGGTCGAGCTGTGCCGACTCCACCTCCGGCAGCGCGGAGAGCTCTTCCAGCAGTAACGCCCCTTCGTTGTCTGCAATGCTGGCAGGCGTGAGAACGATGACGGCGGGCAGCGGATTCTCGTCCAGCTGACTGATCACATCGCCCAGCCCGGAGTATGTTCGAAAGTCTTCTGCCGCCTGGGCCGGAGAAATGTACTGTGAAGCCGCGATATTCTCGTGAGTAAGCAGTTGCTCACGCAAGGCCTCGCCCTCGCTCTGGGAAACCTCGTCATGCAGATAGAGCGTGATCTGGGTGAAGCTGCTGAACCCGCCGCTGAGATTGCGCAGGTTGTCCATGGCGACGAAGAGCCCGGCGGGCAGGAGCAAGGCGATGCCGATCACCGCCACTGTCATCGCCGTGGCAACGGGGGTTTTCAGCAGCTTTGTCACGCTCTGGCGTGCAATCAGCGAGTGACTCTGCCAGAGCGAACGCAGCGTGCCGCCAAGGGTCTTCTCGTGGCTGCGTGCACCGGATTCGCGTTTACGGGTTTTCATGGTTCAGTTCATGCTCCCAGTCTGTTCCGGAGCCGAGTGATAGATGGCGTCCTTGACCAGCTGTCCGTTGTGCAGGGTCAGGATGCGATGCCGCAGGCGGGCAATCAGCGAGAGGTCGTGACTGGCAATCAGCATGCTGACACCGACCTGGTTGAACTGTTCGAAGAGCAACATGATCTCTGCGGCAAGTTCCGGGTCCAGGTTGCCCGTGGGTTCGTCTGCGAGCAGGATCTGCGGGCGGTTCACCACCGCCCGGGCGATGCCGATGCGCTGCTGCTCGCCGCCCGATAGTGCCATGGGATTCATTTTTTCTTTCTTCAGCAAGCCGACCTTGTCGAGTGCGGCCCGCACGCGACGATCCGCTTCGTGCTTCGGATAACCTTCAATCTGCAGTGGCAGCGCCACGTTGTCGAAGACACTGCGGTCGAACAGCAACTGGTGGTCCTGGAAGACCACGCCAATACGGCGTCTGTAGAAAGGAATCTGGTCGCGGGGCAGGCGCGCAAGGTTCTTGCCGTTGACGAGTATCTGACCCTGATTGGCTTTTTCCATCAGCATGATCAGCTTCAGCAGTGTGCTCTTGCCGGCGCCGGAGCGGCCGGTCAGAAAAGCCATCTCGCCTTCGCGCAACTCGAAGCTCACCTGGTTGAGTGCCTGGTGTCCCCCGGGATAGCGCTTGCTGACATTGTCGAACTTGATCATGAGATGGCCTGAGATGAAGCAGAGGGGTCAGGTGTCGGCGAAAAGGGCGTTGACGAACTGTTCTGCTTCGAAAGGGCGCAGGTCGTCCACTTTCTCGCCCACGCCGATGAAACGAATGGGCAGTTGCAATTCCTTGGCAATCGCGAACACCATGCCGCCCTTGGCCGTGCCATCGAGCTTGGTGAGCGCAATGCCGGTGACGTTCACTGACTTGTGGAAGCTTCTGGCCTGATTGAGGGAGTTCTGACCCGTTGTCGAATCGAGCACGAGCAGAGTCTCGTGCGGCAGGCTGGGGTCGAGCTTCTTCAGCACGCGCACGATCTTCTCCAGTTCCTGCATCAGATTGTCCTTGGTGTGCAGGCGACCGGCGGTGTCTGCGATCAATACATCGGCGCCGCGTGCCACAGCGGACTGATACGCATCGAAGATCACCGAAGCACTGTCAGATCCTGTAGGTTGCGCGATCACCGGAACGTTGTTGCGCTCGCCCCAGACCTTCAATTGCTCGACGGCCGCCGCGCGGAACGTATCTCCTGCCGCGAGTACCAGCTTGTGTCCTTCCTTTTGCAGACGCTTGGCCAGCTTGCCAATGGTCGTGGTCTTGCCTGCGCCGTTCACGCCGACGACCAGAATCACGTAAGGTTTTTTTGCCGTACTGATCACCAGCGGAACATCGCAGGGGCGCAGCAAAGTGGTCAGTTCCGCCTTGAGGCTGTCGAGCAATGCCTCCGGGTTGGCGAGCTGCTTGCGATCCATCTTCTGTGTCAGCGACTTGACGATGTGATCGGTGGCCTCGATGCCCATGTCGGCGGAGAGTAGCTGCGTCTCGATGTCATCGAGCAGTGATTGATCGATGGTCTTGCGACCGAGTATCAGCGAGCTCAGAGAGTCGGTGAGCGCGCTGCGGGTCTTGCTGAGACTCTGTTTCAGGCGCGCGAGAAAGCCTGGACCACTCTCTTCTGTCGAGGTTGCCGTATCACTCTCAGGCAGCTCGGTCACCGGAATCGGGTTCGATTCTGTGGAGGGGTTGGGGGATTCAGGAGGCTTTTTCTTGATGAAGCTGAACATGGCTGAACGTCTTCCGGCACGCTGTCGAAGCGGGCTATGCTACCATTTCCCCTATCACTTAAACAGGCAAGGCCCCTATTGCCAGGCTCTCCAATCGTTCTGCAAGAATCATCCTGATGAAGAAAAACAGCACCAAATCGGGCAACAGCCTGCGCATCATTGCGGGCAAATGGCGTAGCCGCAAACTTGTGTTCCCTGATGTGGAGGGATTGCGTCCGACTGCAGACAGAGTCCGCGAGACGCTTTTCAACTGGCTGCAGGACACGATTGCACGCGAGGATTGCCTGGACCTCTTCGCTGGCAGCGGGGCTTGTGGCACCGAGGCCCTGTCGCGCGGAGCGCGGCATGTGACATTTGTGGACAGTTCTGCCGCCGCAATCAGGGCGATTCGCGCCAATCTCGATGTGCTGCAGGCCGATGGATATGAACTTGTCTGCGAGGATTCGCTGCGCTGGCTGCAAGGTCGAGCCCTGAGTGGCACGACTCACCAGTCTCTTTATGGCCTGGTCTTCATCGATCCACCGTTTGCCACGGATCTGCTCGCGCGCAGTGCCGCTGCGCTGGAACAGAGTGGTCTGCTGCGCGACGATGCGCTCGTGTACCTGGAATGGGCCAGCGACATTCCGTCCGTGGGGTTGCCTGCAAACTGGCAGATGCTCAAGTCGAAGAGAGCGGGAGCGGTGTACTTCTGTCTCTATCAACGCAAGGCTCCTGATTCACACAGGGCTTCAGGGACGCAAACGTCATGAGCGCATCCCATCCTCCCTTTGCCACGCCGTGGTGGTTGCCGGATGGGCACACGCAAACGTTATGGCGACGCTTCACCCCGGCTACAGGTGTACGGCAGCGTCGCGAGCGGCTGGAGCTGGCAGATGGTGACTTCATCGATCTCGACTGGGTGGATGCCGATCCGACGCTGCAAAATGACCTGCCTGTGGTGCTGCTTCTGCATGGACTCTGCGGATGCTCTGGCTCACCCTACATTCTGTCGACCCAGCGTCTCCTGCGCGGCAAAGGCTACAGCAGCGTGGCAATGAATTTCCGTGGCTGCAGCGGCGAGATCAACCGCCTGGCACGTGCCTATCACTCGGGGTGCACCGAGGATGTCGAGGCGGTCTACCAGAGCCTGCGTATGCGGCTCGATGGTCGTCCACTGGCAATGGCAGGCTTCTCTCTCGGCGGCAATGTGCTGCTCAAATGGCTGGCGGAGATCGGCGACAGGCCCGATGTGCTGCTGGGGGTGGCAGTGTCCACGCCGTTCTCGCTGTCTTATTGCTCGGGTGCGCTCAACTCGGGACTCAGCAAGGCCTATGGTCACTACTTCAGGCGTCGTCTGGTGCGCGATGTGGAGGCCAAGAAGAACTGGTTCCGCGTGAGTGGGAAGCAGGAAGAGCTGGAAAAACTCGAGGCACTGGGAGATCTGCGCCGACTGCAGACACTCTGGGAGTTCGATGATCAGGTGACCGCACCGCTGCACGGCTTTGCCGGAGCGGAAGACTATTACGCCCGTTGCAGCAGTGGCCCGGCGCTGTCGCGCATCGTTACGCCAGTGCAACTGATCCAGAGTGGTAATGATCCGATCATTCCGCAGCGCTCGCTGCCAGCAGCAGAGTCGCTGCCTGAGCACATCTCGTTGCTTCTCACTGACGCCGGGGGGCACGTTGGTTTTACCTGCGCCGGTGAGCCTCTGTGGCTTGAGGAGCGAATCCTGGCGGCGATCGAAAAGGCCGTCAGTCAGCGGTGGGCTGCATGACGCTGCGGCTCACATTGAGCTGCTGGTATGCTTTGATTAGAATGACCCGGCTTCAGCGCCTCGCGGACCCTGCGACGCGAGAGCCCATAACAAGTGAGAAAAAATGAAAATAGCCGTCTATCCAGGCACGTTCAATCCGATCACCAACGGCCACACTGACCTGGTTGAACGCGCTTCCGGCCTGTTCGATCACATCATCGTGGCGGTGGGCATCAATCGGCAGAAGAACACCACGCTGTCTGCGCAGCGTCGAGTCGAGCTGGCTTCCCAGGTGCTGGGCCATATACCGAATGTAGAAGTCTGCTCGTTCGATACGCTGCTGACAGAGTTCGTCAAGCAGCGTGGCGCGCACATCATTCTGCGCGGACTGCGCACGGTGGCGGACTTCGAATACGAGTTCCAGCTGGTGGGCATGAATCGGGTGCTGGAACCGGATATCGAGACTGTATTCCTCGCTCCTGCCGAACATCTTTCCTACATCTCATCCACACTGGTCAGGGAAATTGCCTCCTACGGCGGCGACATTTCCAAGTTCGTGCATCCGGTGGTAGCCAAAGCGATGATGGAGAATGGCGGCAGGGACCTCTGATCAGCGCTGGCAGCGCGGGCAGAAGACTGTGCTGCGTTGCCCGATCCTGACCTCGGTCAATATAGTGCGGCAGGCAGTGCATGGCTCGCCGCCCCGCCCATAGACGTGCAGTGACTGCTTGAAGTAGCCCGGCTTGCCGTCTCCACCCACAAAGTCCCGCAACGTTGTCCCCCCCTGCGTGATCGCCCGGCCCAGAATCTCCTTGATGCATTCAGTCAGTCGCGCATAACGTTGCGCCGAGATCCGTCCCGCAAGGCGATCCGGCCTGATCCCTGCCATGAACAGCGCCTCGTTCGCGTAGATGTTGCCGACTCCCACCACGACGTGACTGTCCATGATGAAGGATTTCACAGGCACCTTGCGGCCGCGGGATGCCAGCGCCAGCGTGTTGCTGTCGAAGTCTTCGGAGAGTGGTTCCGGCCCGAGAGATTTGAGCAGTGGATGCTCCATCGGCGAGTCCTTCAGCCAGAGCATGCAACCAAAGCGCCGGGGATCGGAGTAACGCAATGTGCTGCCATCCGCCATGACGATGTCGATGTGGTCGTGCTTGAGAAGAGGGGCGCCATCCGTCACTACGCGCAGGCTGCCGGACATCCCCAGATGCACCAGCAGGCAGGCATCCCCGGCGTACAGCAGCAGGTACTTGCCACGCCGGTCCACCTGCTCGATGGTGCGACCTGTCAGCTCGCTGCGCAGCTGTGGGGGAACGGGCCAGCGTAATTGCGCGTTGCGTACAACAACGTCGCAGACCCGTTGTCCAAGTACATACGGGGAGATTCCGCGGCGCGTGGTTTCGACTTCTGGCAGTTCCGGCATGAGGCCTGATTCCTTGGCTCGATCTATTGTTGAGTGGCGGGATTGACCTGCCAGCGTTTGCCCGCGCACTATAGTTCAAAAGACCTGATCGAAAACAGCAGAATCAAACCACTTGCTTGTATGATCGAAGTGAACGTGGACAGGGCTCGGAGAGGTCTTCTGACTGGGATGTGATGCGGTTCCTGATAAGGGGCCGCGATGACGACATGATGAATCATGGGTTTTACCGAAGAGGGAATCAAGACTGAACCGCGCGACGATGTGATGCGTATTCAGCAGACAAGGATTTTTCACAGCCCCAAACATCTCGATGATTGCAGGACTTGATCGTGAAACGTTCCGCTTCCAATAGATTGTTTTCTCTGGCCGCGCTGGTGTCAGTGTTGAGTACGGCACATGCGCAGGAGCCAGCATCCGACGCAGCTGTAGCAGCGACGGAAGAGGACCGCTCCACGCCGGTGCGGATCCTGCATTTCGAGCCACCGATCTCCCTTGCGAAACTGGCCGAGCAGCCAGCTCTCGACTTGAGTGCAGTACCCACTGCGCCTTTGCCCGATGTACCCGAAGCCCCCTCCGTATTTGCAGACCTGGATCCTCAGGAGCAGGCATACCTGCAGCGACTGCAGGACATAGACAGCTACGAGCAGGCATTGGAGGAGCTGGAGTTCCAGGGCGGTGCGTGGAGCGCGCAGATTGCCGAGGAACTCGCCACGCTGGGTTCGCTGTTGCATCAGCAGGGCGATTACGAAGAGTCGATAGAGATTTTCGATCGCGCCGTGCATGTCAACCGCGTCAATTACGGCCTGTACAGCCCAGAGCAGATTCCCCTGGTGGAAAAGATGGTGGAGAGCCACGTGGCTCTGGGCCAGTGGAAGGAAGCCGACGAGCAGCAGCAATACGCGTTCTACGTGCAGAACAAGGCTTATGGCGCGCGTGATCCCCGCATGATCTCGGTATTTCAGAATCTGGCGCGCTGGAATGTCACGTCGTTCTATCGCGGAATCGACCCTGACCCCAGTCAGCGTCTGCTGCAGACCTATCTGCTCTTCAGGGCCGCTGCGGACACTGTCGAAGCGCACTTCGGACAGCGCGATCCTCGGTATATCGAGCTGCTGCAGGATGTGGCGGGGGCGTCGGACATGATGACCCGCTAGGCGCTTGAGGGCACCAGTGTGGGCACTGCAACCAATCCGGACATTCGGATGCTGACGAATTTCGCCGGAGCCCCAAGAGGCCCCCAGGGGGGATCATCAGGCGGTGGTGAGCGCGCCCTGCGCCGTATCATCGATTTCTACAGTGACGACGACAGGCCGGACAATCAGGAGACCAGACTGCTCAAGGCGCAGGCCACGGCCAATCTCGGTGACTGGTATCTCATGCGAGAACGGCGTCAGGCTGCGATGCGCGCCTACGAGGATGCCTACGAGCAACTGCTTGCAGAGGAGAACAGTGCTGAACTGATTCAGCAGGTGTTCGGCGAGATCGTGTTCCTGCCGACTTTCTCCACGTTTGCCGATGAGAAGAAAGAGGCATTCAACATCGGTGCCGACTCCGGGGCACGTCAGGGCTATGTGGACATGTCATTTGACGTTTCACAGTACGGCAGGGCCACCAATTTCGATCTGCTGGCGCAGGAGCCACCTGACCTGACACGTGTCCAGATGCAGGTTGTCAGCATGGTGCGTGCGCAACTCGTGCGACCCAGAATTGTCGAAGGAAGAACGGTGTCTTCGGACGGAGAGAAATATCGCTTCCACTTCTGGTATCAGTAAGTGGGCCCGGGAAGTGATGGCGGGAAGTGACGGCAGGAAGTGACTGCGAGCACACCGCTGTAAGAAAAAATTCATAAAATCAGCAGCTAATAAATCTTTCCGAACACCGGTCTTGGAGAGATACTGGTTATCCGCCTGAATAATGTCAGGCGTATTGGCAAGCCACAGGACAATTCAACATGAAGAGATCAGCAATCAGACAGTTGTTCGTGATCAGTACCACGGCGCTGGTTCTGGCAGGCTGCGAGTCTGCGAGTCAGCAGTCTTCCCAGAGCTCGATGCCGTCCATGCCTTCTTCGTCATCGTCGTCCTCTTCATCGTCGTCGAGCAGTATGCCGTCGTCATCCTCCTCGTCATCCACAAGTTCGCCGTCGATGCCTTCTTCGAGCCCGAGCACAGCCTCAATGCCGTCGCCGTCGATGCCATCACCTGCAAGCCGCGACTCTGCGACCGGCAGCCAGTCTTCTCCGGGCAGCCCGAGCCCATCAGGCAGCCCGAGTGCATCGGGCAGTCAGAGCACTTCGAGCAGCGCGACGCCTTCGATCGCAAGTGGTCAGAACGGCAGCATGGCGGTTCCTGCGACTCTTCCGGGCAGCACGGGGACAACCGCTGGCAGCCAGTCAGCATCCAGTGGTCAACGAGACGGCTCTGGTGGGCAGGTCAGTGCCAGCGGCACCGCCAGTGCGGGCGGCAACTACAGTCTGGATACGCTGCCGGGTGGCCTCGGTGACACAGGCACTGGTCCGATGACTGCGGCAGAGCGTGCGGCGGTATTGGCCGGCACACTGAACAGTGGTTACGAAGAATTTGATGGTTTCATCCTTGCCGAGCGCGCGAGGGCACAGGCCGAAGCCAATGCTGCCCGCAACACCGAGATTCCCGGTGACTCCGGTGGCACGTCGAGCGGTGCAGGTGCTGGTGGCGGAGACATCATTGTGGCCGCCAGACAGGCCGGAGGCATGCCCGGGCCACAGGGTGCTGCAGGTGCAGGAGGCGGCAGCACCAACGCCGAGGAACAGACTTTCCCGCCACCCGAGGATATTCCGAGTGGCCGGGATGATGACATCGTTGCTCGCCAGCTCAGGGAGGCCGCGATGCGCGAGCCTGACCCCGAGCTGCGTGAGAAACTCTGGGACGAGTATCGCAGGTATACAGGAATAGGCGGTTAATCATGTTTGCATTCAGAGTCAGGACACTCTTTTTGAGGACGCTTGTCCTCTGCCTGGTCGCGCCGGTACTGGTTGCCTGCTCGACCACGTCAGTCAAATCCACGGAATATGTGCAGATTGTTCAGGACAGCACGCCGGTGGCGGAAGACTTGCTGATGGATATCGGCATCACCGTCTTCGATCCGGGTATTGACGAGATCGACGAAGATGAAGAGGAGCGCGTCAGCCCGGAAATCCGCAATGCCGAGGCGCGTTACGCCCCCTACATGCTCGCTGAGACGCTGCAGCGTTCCGGCAACTGGGGCGTGGTGCGTGTGCTGCCGAACGAGACCAGCACGATGGATGTCTACCTGCACGGGCAGATACTCCAGTCTGATGGTGAAACGATGCACATCAAGATCACCGCCCGCGATTCCAGCGGCACGATCTGGTACACGAAGGACTACAACGAGAACATCAGCCAGTTCAACTACGAGGCCTCCCAGCGTCAGGCCAATGACCCTTTCCAGGTGATCTACAACAACATCGCCAACGATCTGCTGGCGTGGCGCAAGGCCAATCTCACCGATGCGCGCATTGCCCAGATCCGCACGATCTCGGAGCTGCAGTTCGCACGCAACTTCGCGCCGGAATTGTTCGACCAGTATCTGAGCGTGAACAATCGAGGGATTACCGAAGTGGTGCGCCTGCCTGCCGCGAATGATCCTTCGCTGGAGCGTATCCGCGAGATCCGGCAGCGTGACAACCTGTTTGTCGACACGGTACAGGACTACTACGCCAACTATGCTCGACAGATGCGCGTGCCCTATGACTCCTGGCGCGAGCAGAGCTACCACGCCACCATGGAGCTGGATCAACTGGAAGCCTCCGCCCGTCGACGCTTCATCGCAGGGACAGTCGCCATCGTCGGCGGCATCGCGGCAGCCACCAGCAGCAACGCTGCGGTGCAGACCGGCAGCCTCGTGGCCGTGGGCGGTGGTGCCTACATGGTGAAGAGTGGCTTTGATGTCAGTGCCGAAGCGCAGATTCATATCGCGGCCCTGCAGGAACTTGGTGAATCCCTCGAGGCGGAAGTCGCGCCGAAGATGATTGATCTCGACGACCGTCAGGTGATGCTGACCGGCACCGTGGAGGAGCAGTACAACCAGTGGCGCGAAATTCTGGTGGACTTGTACAAGGCAGAAACAGGAAACCTTTGAACCGGGTTGTCAGCGGCAGTTCAAGGCCTGCTGCGGCGCATTAACCAGGATGGTCAGACAAACGTTATGTCAGATAAAGAAACGATTCACAGTGAAGCCTCCGGCTCCGGTCTGCCTCCGGGCGCCAATGGTCATTACCGTTCAGCCGGATCGACAGTCGTCGTCAATCGCGGACCGTCGCCGCTGGTCTGGCTGATGCTGGGGGTGCTCACATTGCTGGCTCTGGCGGTGATCTTCGTGTTGCCAGGGGTGGTGGAGGAATACGAGCTGCCCTTTACTCCCCGCGCGGAAGTCACCGAGATAGTCGCGCCAGTCGCCACCGCGGCAGTCGGCACCAATCCCATCTCCCCCTTTGAGGAAGCCCAGCGCGCCTTGCAACGCAAGGAAGCTCAGGACGTGCTCGCGAGTCTGCTGACCCGTCAGGCAGAGCTCGAATCACTGGGTGTTGAAGACTGGGCGGCCGAGGCGTATCAGACCGCTCTGGAGTTCGCCCGTCTGGGTGACGAGGCTTACAGAATCCAGGAATTTGCACAGGCTACCGAACAGTATCGCAGCAGCGATGCCGCCCTGCAGGCGCTGCAGGAAGGTTTGCCACAGATGTTTGCCGATGTCATGGCCGAGGGGGCCGAGGCGCTGGCCAATGGTGACAGCGCACTGGCCAGCGAAAAATTCGGGCGCGCACTGACCATGCGTCCCCAGGACAGCGATGCGCAACTGGGGCTTCAGCGTGCCGGAACCCTGGATCAGGTGACCGCGTTGCTGGCTGAAGCTGAAGACCTGCAAGCGCAAGCCGACTATGAAGCTGCGCAGAGCCGTCTTCAGGAGGCCGTGACGCTGGACCAGTATCACGACGAAGCCCGCAACATGCTCACCGAAGTGCGTGCGCAGATCAGCGAGAACACGTTTACTGGTGTGATGTCCGAGGGGTTTGCGGCGCTGCAGGCGGGGAATTCCGAGTCTGCCATTGCGGCTTTCGAGAGAGCGCTGGCGATGCGGCCCGGATCACAGCAGGCCCAGGAAGCCATCACCCAGACCCGCGACCAACTGGCGGTTGACCAGATTACCCGCCACCAGAACAACGCCAAGACTGCCGAGGCCGAGGAGCGCTGGGAAGCCGCCGTTGCCGAGTACGACAGCGCGCTGGCGATCGATGCCAATCTCGTTTTTGCCATCGAGGGCAGAGACTACGCGCAGAAGCGTCTGCAGCTCGATCGCCTGCTGCAGAGCGCCATCGAACAGCCGGGCCGTCTTGCAGATACCGCCGTGCATGAGCAGGCGGTGCAGGTCTACTACACCGGCCTGCAACTGGAGTCGCCAGGCCCGCGTCTGCAGCAGCAGTTGGGTGAGCTGGAAGAGTTGCTGGCCAAGGCTCAGGTTCCCGTGGAGGTCCAGATCGTGTCCGACAACCTGACAGAGGTGACGCTCTATCAAGTAGGCGTGCTGGGCCGTTTCGAGAGCCAGGTGCTGACGCTCAAGCCCGGTCAGTATGTAGCCGTGGGCACCCGACCAGGGTATCGCGATGTACGCACAGAATTCGAGGTGGGTTTTGACGGGCGCAGCGCGCCGGTGACCATCGCGTGTACGGAAGAAGTCGTCGCAGTCAACAGGCGCTGAGCTCATGCAGGAATACAGGAAAGACAGTGCCGGAAACGAGGCAGGAAACAGCGTCCCGGCTGGCTCCATAGACCCCATTGTTCCCATCGATTTTTCGCCACCTGATCCCCGGAAGAAGCGAGCGGGCCTGCAATTGCGCTGGCCGCATTTCCTGATCGCGGGCTTTCTCGTGGTGGCGGGGCTATCCGGCTGGTTCGTGCTCAGCGCCCGGTCGGTGTACGTGCAGGTGACTCCAATGACTGCCAGCGTGGAAATCCAGTCGGGCTTCGCGTTGCAGCTCGGGGAGCGACATCTGATGCTGCCTGGTGAGTACACACTGCTGCTGAGCAACGAGGGCTATCACGACGAACAACTGGTTCTCACGGTCGGTGAGGAACAGGCACAGAATCATCCCTTCGTGCTGCGCGAGCTGCCCGGCATAGTCAGCTTCGAGGCCAGTAGCTTGACCGGTGCGCTGTCTGGTGCTGTTGTGACACTGAACGGCGAGGAGATCGGGCGCACGCCACTGCGTGACATCGAGCTGGAGCCAGGTGAGTACGAACTCACCGTCGTGGCCGACCGCTATCTCCCTCATACCGAAGTGATCAATGTGCCGGGACGCTCCGCTGTCAGTCAGTTCAGTGCAGCGCTGCAACAGGCCTGGGGAGAGGTCAGTTTCACCACAGAGCCTGCGGGAGCCGAAGTCCTCGTCGATGGGCAACTGGTAGGAACCACACCTTACAATGCCGAGATACTGCAGGGTGAGCACGAAGTCACGCTGAAACTCACCGGACACAAGGCCTGGCAGGATCGCCTGGAGATTGCCGCCGGGGAAGTCATCGCACTACCTTCCGTTGCACTGGAGCGTGCCGATGGGCTGGTTTTCATCCGCTCCCAGCCCAGCGGAGCGAACGTCACTATCAATGGCCAGTTCAGCGGGCAGACCCCGCTTGAGGTCGCGTTGCCGCCGGGGCGCACCCACGAAGTCACATTGTTCCGCAGCGGTTTCGACGCCGCCTCGCGCAGCATCCAGACCCGCCCCGACGAGGAGCAGGACATCACCGTGTCCCTGACTCCCATCACCTCTGTGGTGCGGGTTGTCGCCGAACCTGCGGAAGCCGAACTGTATGTGGACGGTGAGTTCAAGGGTCGCGCCAACCAGACACTGGAACTGCTCGCTGCAAGCCAGGTCATCGAGGTCCGCCTGGATGGCTATGTGCCTTACACAGGCAGCTTCACGTCGAGACCGGGGCTTGAGCAGGAACTGCGCGTGACGCTCAAGTCTCTCGAGGAGGCCAGAGTGGAGGCCATCCGCCCCGTCATCACCACGGTGGCTGGTCAGTCGTTGACGCTGCTGTATCCCGGACAGTTCACGATGGGCGCGTCACGGCGTGAACCGGGCAGGCGCGCCAATGAAGATCTGCGCGAGGTGCGCCTGGAACGGGCTTTCTATCTGTCGCCTCACGAAGTCAGCAATGCCCAGTACCGGCGCTTCAAGGCCGACCATTCTTCCGGTGTGCTGGAAGGGCGTACGCTGGACCTCGACAACCAGCCTGTCGTGCAGGTCGGCTGGCAGGATGCGGCACTGTACTGCAACTGGCTGAGCGAACAGGAAGGCTTGCCGGTGTTCTACAACGTGGAAGGTGGCCAGGTGGTCGGCTTCAATCCGGATGCCACCGGTTATCGTCTGCCGAGTGAAGCAGAGTGGGAATGGGCCGCACGCACCGACGGCAATGGCAACGTCCTGCGTTACCCCTGGGGTGACCAGTTGCCACCACCAGCCGCCGCGGGCAATTTCGCCGATGTTTCCGTCAGCAGTTTCATGGGGCAGTACATTCCCGGTTACGACGATACCTTCATGGGCACTGCGCCGGTCGGCCAGTTCGCGGTCAACAGTCGGGGCATGTACGACATGGCGGGCAATGTCTCCGAGTGGGTACACGATTTCTATGGCACGCTCATCAGTCTCGGAACTTCTGTTGAAGTGGATCCTCTGGGCCCCGAGTCCGGTGCCTATCACACGATCAAGGGTTCGAGCTGGGCGCACAGCAGCATCACAGAGCTGCGTCTGTCCTTCCGCGATTTCGCCGATACGGCGCGCAATGATCTGGGTTTCCGAATCGCGCGCTATCTGGAGGAGTGAGTCATGAAACAAAAACATTTGTTGTCGATCCTGCTGACCATGCTCATGAGTGTGCCACTCACACTGCATGCACAGACGACGCAGCCACCCACAGATGCCGACGACACCGCTGTGGGAGCGGACCCTGTCCGCGATGAAGTAGAGCAAGTCGCCGACGCAGACGACACCACAGGTGCAGACGCCACCGACGCCGAAGAAGAAGTCGACGGCAACGCCCGCTTCATTCCAACGGAGCAGGTGTCCCAGGATCTGGGAGTCTCGTTCCCTGTGGACATTTAATGCAGCCAGAACGCTGTGCGAGCACGACAAGAAATCAAAACAGACAAATCAGGACCAGCGAATGAAACAGAATTACCTCAATGAAGTGATCTATCAGATCTTCGCGCTCATCATCGTCGTGATCGTGGTGCATGCGGTCTATGTTGCCGTCATTCTGCCCAATGCAGAGTTCATCATGGAACAGCAGGCCGCGATGCAGGCCGCCGACGAAAACTATGTCGCAGAGCGTTCGATGTACGTGATCCTGCGCGACATGGAGCAGGAGACCTGTATCATCCTGATGTTCTGGGCGCTCTCCATCATCGGCATGAAGACGCGTCGCGTCATTCGCGAGAGAAGATTGCTCGATCGCGAGCTGCTGCAGGTCTCCGAGGGCATCAGCATTCTACCGGAAGATGCGCGGCACTATTCACGACCTGTGCAGGCGCTGCCGGATCATGAGCGGGTCTTCCTGTTGCCGCGCGCCGTGCTCGCCGGACTGCATCGCTTCGGCAGTACCCGCAGCATTCAGGATGCATCTGACACCATCAAGGATATCTGCAACAGCGAATCCGACAGACTCGAAAGCGAATTGAGCATCATCCGCTACATCGCCTGGGCCATTCCCTCGATCGGATTCATCGGCACGGTGCGCGGCATCGGTGCTGCACTCAGCCAGGCACATCAGGCAGTGAGCGGCGATATTCTCGGTGTGACCCTGAGCCTTGGTGTGGCGTTCAACTCCACATTCGTTGCACTGGTGACGAGCATTCTGTTGATGTTTCTGTTGCATCAATTGCTGCTTCTGCAGGATCGCCTCGTGCTCGATACCCAGGCGTATTGCGACGAACACCTGCTGCGCTATCTGCAGGTTCCCGACAAGGATCTCCTCGAATGACATTGCACGTTCTCGAATTCAATGATGCAGGCATTCGCGTCAGCGATGACAGCGGTGTGCTTGTCAGCAGCCCCGGCTACGCTCTTGTCGCGGGCAAGCGCATTGAATTCGGCGAGAATGCTCGCAAGCAGAGTCGCCTGAATCCGCTGAACTGTTTCAACCAGTTCTGGCACAAACTCAATCTCGATCCCTTTGCGCGCCCGGTCGCACACTATCGCCACAACGCGGACATCGCATTCTCGCATCTGCAGGATCTCGCTTCAGTCACGCAACTGGAAGGGGATGTGTTGCTCGCTGTTCCGGGAAGTTTTTCGCGCCAGCAACTCGCGATTCTGCTGGGCCTCATCAAGCAGTGTTCGTTCCGCGCCGTGGGTGTCGTCGATGCGGGTCTGGCTGCGGCCATCGATCATGCGCGCAGTGACAGCGTGATTCATGCCGACATCCAGTTGCATCAGGTCGTGTTGTCGAGACTGGTGCGGGAGAGTGGCGATCTGGTGCGCGAAAGCGTCGTGCAGGTGCCGGGCTCCGGCTGGGTCAACATGTCCGAAAGCTTGATGCAGTTGCTGACAGCGGCCTTCATTCAGCAATGCCGTTTCAATCCGCAGCACAACGCACAATCCGAGCAGATGCTGCTCGATGGTCTGCCGGGCTGGTTGCGCGAGAGTGATGCTGCCGATGCGCTGGAGAACAGTGCGGCGACCGATTCCGATGAAGCGCGCCGCAATCTGCTGGTGAATGTCAGCCACAACAATACGGTGCATCAGGCACGAGTGCCGCGCAGCAGTCTAGCGACACGTTTGCAGCCGTTCTTCCAGAAAGTGTCCGAACAACTGAAGCTGCTCGACCCGGAAGGCAAGAGTCGTCTACTGGTGTCCGATCGTCTGCAGGGTCTGCCCGGTTTCGCCGATGAAGTTGGTAAACACTTCAGCAGGATCAGCGTGCTCTCTGCCGATGCAGTGGGCGGCGCCTGTCTGCGCTATCACGAAGAGCTGAAGAGCTCGCCGGACGCGGTGCACTTCGTCACGCGCCTTCGTCCCGTGGAGGCCGCGACAGCGCAAGCGCCGCAAATCGTTGTCGAAGAGCCGACGCATTTCCTGAATGGGCACCACGCTCGCCGATTGGTGGATGGGCTGGTGATTCGCCGCACTAAAGAATCGAATGGCAATGTCATGCTTGAGATAGTCGGTCGAGGTGCGCGTCGCACAGCAGAAGGCTCGACGGTGCTGGGCGAGATCGCCTTCGACTCCGGACACTTCAGCATGCGCTCGACCAGCTCGACTGATCTGCTGATCAATGGTGTGCCGGCGCAACCAGTCCAGCGTCTGCATCTGGGCGAGCGCATCGGACTCGCAAACTCCACCGCGACAATTGAGCTGATCCGGGTGCAGGATGGCGACTAGCAAGAAACAGTTGCGCAGGGCTTTCAGCCCGATGAGCATGGCCTTTCTGGACGTGATGTCCTGCGGGTTCGGTGCTGTCGTGCTCATCTTCCTGATACTCGACCATCAGATGTCCGAGCAGGAAGTCGTCACCGATCCGAATGTCACGGCAGAGGTGAGGCTGCTTGAAGAAGAAATTCTGGAAGGGCAACAGAATCTCGTGCGCGCCAGGAACACGCTCGACGAAGTCAGCATGGAAGTGGTGGAAGCGCAGGGGCTCGCCACGCGCATCGAAGAAGAGATCGAGAACTTCATGCAACAACTGGCACTTTTGGAGAACACCTCACTGGCCAGTGACGAAAGCCTCGAACAGTTGCGCGCCGATATCCGCTCTCTCGAAGAAGAGCTGCAACGTCTGCAGGCCAGTGCCATCGAGCAGACCGGCACCAACGCGCGCGCCTTTGTCGGCGAGGGTGATCGTCAATACCTCACAGGCATGTTCCTGGGCGGCAACCGGATACTGATTCTCGTCGACACCTCGGCCAGTATGTTGGATGAGACCCTGGTCAACATCATTCGTACGCGCAACATGGGCGACGAGAACAAGCGTGCCGCCGAGAAGTGGCAGCGTGCCGTGCGTACCGTCGAATGGATCAGCAGCCAACTGCCGGTGGCCAGCCAGTATCAGATCTATGGTTTCAGCAGCGGAGTGACTGCAGCGCTCGCGGGTACGGAAGGCACCTGGCGCGAAGTCGCCGATCGCGATGAATTGAATCAGGCGGTCGAAGGAGTGAAGCGCTTCATTCCTCAGGATGGCACCAACCTCGCCGGCGTGTTCGAGGCTGCCGCACAAATGTCACCGCCGCCTGACAATATCTATCTGATTACCGACGGGCTGCCGACGTTGTCCGGCGCACGCTCCAACGACACGCTGATCACCCCGGCAAAAAGGCTTGAACTTTTCGAGGAGGCGGTAGAGTATCTTCCTCAGCGCACGCCGGTAAACGTGATACTGCTGCCGCTTGAGGGCGACCCGAGCGCAACGGCGGCGTACTGGCAACTGGCTCAGATCACCCGGGGTTCATTCCTCAGTCCAGCGCGAGACTGGCCATAATGCGTAAACGACGTGATGACTCAGATGCTTCCAGCATCGCCTTCCTCGACGTGATCTCCTGTGGTTTCGGAGCGATGATCCTGTTGCTGCTGATTACCGACAGCTCTCCCACCGTGACAGTCGAAGCCGCTCTTGTTCCCCAGGAGGTGCCGATCAACGATATGCAGGCGCAGTTGTTCGAGATTCGTGGCGAAACTCAGGTAGTGAATCGCGATCTGAATGCCAAGCGTGAACAGCTCTCCGCCTTCCAGGATCGCATCGCCAATCTGCGGCGTGAGCTCTATGCCGTGCAGGGCCAATTCGAGTCCTCCAACAGTGTCGCCGACGAACGCATCATCGAAGCACAGACCCTGGCGTCCGCCAAACAGTCTCTCACCGACGAGATGGCCAGACTCATGGGCGAGGATTTCGAGCGCAGCAACAATCTGGTCGGCGGCATTCCGGTCGACAGCGAATACATCATCTTCGTCATCGATACTTCCGGCAGCATGTTTCAGAACGCGTGGCCGAAGTTGATCGACACCATCGTCGCCACCCTCGATGTCTATCCCGAAGTGAAGGGTATCCAGATCATGAACGACATGGGCGACTACATGTTCGATTCTTTCCGCGGACAGTGGATTCCCGATACGCCCGCTCGCCGCACCACCATCATCAACACGCTGCGCAACTGGAGCCCCTTCAGCAACAGCAGCCCGGTGGAAGGCGTGACGGCAGCCATCAATACCTACTATGCACCGGACAAGAAGATCAGCATCTACGTGATGGGCGACGACTTCCAGCCTGGCGGCTCGATCACCCAGGTGCTGCAGACCATCGATCGCCTCAACGCCAAGGATGCCGACGGCAATCCGATGGTGCGTATACATGGTGTGGGTTTCCCGGTCATCTTCGGACTGGAGCCGCGCTATCATCAGAGCGCGTACCGTTTCGCCAACCTGATGCGTGAACTTACCCAGCGCAACGGCGGCACCTTTGTCGGTTTGAACAGTTTTCAGTAAGACGGAGAAATGCAGTGATTCGTGCAACGCAAATGAAAATACTGGCTCTCATGATTCCGGCGCTCCTGCTGAGTGCGTGTGGTGTGAGCTCCGTGGTGGTGGAAGGCAGCTATCCCAGCCCCAATATCCGTCGCATCCCCTTGACCCTCGGTGTCTATTACGACGATGAGCTGAAGAACTACAGTTATATCGAGTACACCGAGACAGGGCAGGAAGAATACAAAGTCGACAGCGGTCTGACACACATGCAGCTGTTCGGTTCGGTGTTGCCAGCCATGTTCGAGAATGTCGTGGTGCTCGACGACCTTTCCGAGGCCGCCAGTGCCGACGTGGATGCGGTGTTCGCGCCCAGCATCGAAGAGTTCCAGCTGGCGCTTCCGCAGAAGACTCGCCTTGACGCCTACGAAGTATGGGTGAAGTACAACATGCGGCTGCTGACACCGGATGGTGGCTATATCGCCGACTGGGTAGTGACGTCCTACGGCAAGACGCCGACGGAATCCTTGCGCTCGGTGGAGTCAGGTATCAATGACGCCACCGTGGGTGCGCTGCGCGACCTGGCATCGAATTTTTCACTCAGTTTCGGTTCGGTGCCGGAAGTGAGCGAATGGTTGGCGGCCAGACAATAGGTACAGCACAAAACGGCTTCAATGTGGTCAAGGAAGATGAATACAAAGTTTTCCAGAGGCATCATGACTAGTGACAACAGCAGAAGAACCAGAAGAATACGTGGCGCCTTGTTGAAGGCATCCGCGGCGTTGGCGTTTGTCTTTTCATTGGCAGCGTGCACCACGACGACGGTGGACGAGTTCCGTCAGGGCGAGACCGGCATCGAGTCGCACGAGTCCATCGTGATACTGGGACGGCGCCAGGGCAGCACCTATGAAACCCGCGAGGAGTTCGTCAATTGCGTCGGCGAGCGAGTGGGGCGCGGTTCGACGGCCATCCGCGTCATTCCCGAGCAGGAATTCATTGACTCACTGTTTCCCTGGTTCGAGCCGCGCACGGCACCGCTGCGCACCGCCGATCTGCAGGTGCTGATGGAAGAGCCGCTGGTGTCGCAGAAGATCGCGGACTACGGCATTCGTTACATCGTCTGGGTGGACGGACAAACGGAGACCAGC